>Ga0307981_1002636_pt1 | contig 14274 bp, 10 predicted proteins | sample OrgLakmetagen987_FD_201849 | JGI IMG/M metagenome (GOLD analysis project Ga0307981, IMG submission 201849) | Saline water microbial communities from Organic Lake, Antarctica - #987 | ecosystem: Environmental > Aquatic > Non-marine Saline and Alkaline > Saline | place: Antarctica: Organic Lake... | reverse complement strand
CGGAAGAAGAATGGCTCGAAAGACACCCCGGAAAGAGCTTTGCCAAGCAGAAGGATCTACTTCTTCCAGGCTACAGGGAGGAATGGGCCGTGAGCCGCGGGGGTGTTGGTGAGGTTGTTGGAGTGACTGGAGACGGTACCAACGATGGACCCGCACTCAAGGCTGCCGATGTTGGTTTGTCCATGGGTCTGAGTGGAACGGACGTTGCCAAGAAGGCTTCCGATATTATTATCATGGACGATAACTTTTCGTCTATTGTCAAGGCTGTCCTTTGGGGTCGCTCTGTCTATGACAACATTCGAAAGTTTCTTCAATTCCAGTTGACTGTGAATGTTGTTGCTTTGACCATTACCTTTCTTTCGGCCGTTGCCGGGTACCAGCCTCCACTCAACGCTGTCATGATGTTGTGGGTTAATCTCATCATGGATACCATGGGAGCGCTTGCCCTTGGAACAGAGCCTCCGTTGAAGGAACTTTTGGAGCGTCGTCCGTACCGCAGAGACTGCAGTCTCATTAGTCGTCCAATGTGGCGCAATATCATGTGTCAGGCAGTCTACCAGTTGTGTGTGCTTGTCTTTCTATTGAACAAGGGACCCAGCATGTTTTCCTGTGAGGACGGATCGAGGCACCACTTTACCATTATCTTTAACGCCTTTGTCTTTTGCCAGGTCTTTAACGAGTTTAACGCCCGCGAGATTGGTGATATCTTCGATCCCCTCCGGTCTCTTTCGCAGAGTCCCATGTTCTTGACGGTTATTGGCTTTACAGTGATTGCGCAGTGGCTGATCGTTGAGTACGGAGGTGATTTTACGCAGACGTACCCTCTCAATTGGGAAGAGTGGAAGGTTACCGTTAGTCTCGGAGCCATTTCGATCCCGGTTGGCTTTCTCATGCGTCTGATCCCTGTTTCGGAAGACCCTGAAACGTTTGCGGGAATTGAGCGAAAGAATGGCAAACCCAAGGGACAGTCGTGGCTCAGAGTGCTGGTGGCGGTGTTAGCTCCTGTTGTGGGTGCGATCGTCTATCAGCTTTACTGGGAGATTGATGAATTCATCCAGCATGAATAAACAGTCGTGCCTCCAAGTCCTCTTGGTTGCTCGTCTTACCAGGTACTTGTTGTACCGGTACTGGAAGGTTAGATTCTCATAAGCTAACTCATATACATAGTTTTACTTACAGTAGTTCCGGTGCTTTATGATCGAGTCTCTACGAGTAGCCAATTATTAGAGATTATACCGTAGCGTAAAAACTATCATCGGTGGACCATCCATTTTTGCCACCTTAATTTATGGTATGGTCTTTCGGTCTCTCCTCTAGAGCTAGCTAGCTACTAGTAGCTAGCTAGTGTTATAATAAGAAACTTTAGAGGCGACTACTAGCTAGACTAGGAGGACTGCGCTTAGGGTCTATCTCTGCTTGAGATACTTAGACGACGTATACGGAGCGAGAGCAGGTAGCACAACGGATTTTTTTCGTGGACTTGCATTGTTTGGGCCGTGTGCTTTTCACCAGACCAGCGATGCGTTGCGTCGCATAAAAGGTACCGGTACCCGTACGGACACTACGGACCCAGTTGCGCTGCCGACTGCCGATCCATCCGATAACAAGACAGAGTTACCGGTACCGTTCATAGTCCGGTGTTGACACCTTGTGCGCGCTTAAGATACCCATCATGTCGCCTTTAGTGTCTGCCGAAGAGCTTGAAAGCTTGTCTCCGGTGAGTTTAATTGGTCTTAAGCATGAAGCCGACAACGGAAAGCTCTCAATGAATACTCTGGGTTGTGGCCTTTTTGCTGCCACCTTGTATGGTATATCTGTCTTTCTCTAACGCACGCTCTCCATTTCGTACGTCGCTTATTAGGTCTACAGCATTTGCTGTGGCGACTTGGTTTCGTCGTTTACTGGCAAGAAGGAGCTCCGAACTGGCCCAGCATCCTCAGTCGAGGAAGGTAGCAAGGTAAGGAAAGGTACTACTCGGATTGGCATATCTTCCCGGTAGACTCTCTCACTGATTACTCTATTCGATGTCTCCCTTTTAATAGCTTTCGGATTGCATCATGACTTCCATGGACAAGCTGAAAGGAACTCCTTGCGATGAAATCCGAAAGGAATACCAGGAGTGTCTCGGAACCTACAAGTCCAGTCGGATTGCCCGTAAGAGTTGCCGACCCATTGCCTCGGCCTTGGAGGAATGCACTGCCAAACACATTGGCAAGCTTGACTAATAGTATGGCTATCTATAGTGTAGGGATTGATTGGTTCATTCGCCCCGAGTGCCTATAAGAGTGGGAGACTGTCTCGCCCTTCACCTTTGAAGAGCAGCATCGCACTGCAAATAGTTATATATTATAGCCCGGCCAAACAAAGTGAACGGTCGCGTTGCGAGTCAGAAGAGAGTGCTGATAGCGCGCGCTGAACTACTGTGTAGCTAGTAGAGAGTGGAGCTCATTCGTTGCGGAAGCACACACGAATTGGGCACTGGGATTCTTGTCGCGTTCACCTCACGCCACGTTATACCGACGAAAGCCTTTTACGTCTTGGACGATCTAGTATTGCGACAGCGTTGTCGAGTCTTAAAGACGTGGTCGCCTAAGGTTTCGTCTTGGGCTAGTACTGACAGACCGGCTTCCAACGCTTTGCGGTGACAGCGAGTGCTCTGTCCCAAAGTCCACTGGTTAATGGCCATTCAACTCTCTGGTTTGCTGGCATCTGTATATTATACGTCCCGGACTAGCGCTGGGTCTCTAACAAGTAGCTACAGCTGCTGTAGAGCATCAGACGCCAGACTAGTCTAATAGATGGCAATAAAATGGAAGAGCTAGAGACTCGGGACTCCAAAGCAAGTTCGTGAATGACGTAGGCCCACCTGCTGCTTTCGACTTTCGATGATTCATTCTTCTTTCAGTTTCTGTCGGATTCACCATGGTGATGATGGCGGCACACCGTCGACTCCTGGGACGTCTCCCTCTGCTCGTCCTCTTTCAGCTTCTAATCGTTCACATAGACTCGTTTATTGCGCCAAGAGTCGACTCTGTTCGTGCGAATCCGAACCAGCAAGAACTGTTGGCTATTAGTTCGACTTTGACTTCTCGGGAAGATCTACCCGCATCGGTTGTGGCTGACACCTCGCGCCGCGATCTTTTGCAAGGATCGGTAGCATTCCTTCTACTAGCATCGTTCGTTGGCTCTACCGCTGCTCAAGCAGCAGAAAAAGTACCAGCACAAGGCTTGCTTTCCACGGCCAGCGTTGCCGACTTGTTGCGTGTCATTCCAACGTTTACTATTGTTGATCAAAAGGGAGCCCCGTTTATGGTCGTGGGAGAAGACGCCAAGGTGACTGGTTACTTTTTTACAGAGTTCTCAGAAGCCCAGCGCATCCTCAAGCTCGCTAGTAAGAGTGCCGACAAGTCCATTGCCGAGGGCAAAAAGGACCCCAAGCAAAAGGAATTCGCGTCCGAATTGACCAATCCGTGGAAGGCGGCGCGCATCTCCACGGTACCACTGGATCTGGCCGCAACCATGGTGACTAAGTCCATGTATGCGTCCGCCAAGAGTGGAGGTAACTACTTTCAAGTGGCTCCGTCTGAAGCGGATGTGGAAGATGCTCTGCGTATTACTGGAAAGGACGACCTGCCGGAAGGCAAGGTGCCCCTCTTTTACTTGGAAGACTTTACCGTCGAGACAAACAACGGCAGCAGTCAATCCAGTCCACTCTACTTTCGCAAGGCGGAACTGGTCAAGGCCTTCAAAAAGGCAAACCCGGGCCAACCGCTTCCAACCATTCTCGTGACGGAGCTGTTTGCCGTGGTGGCCAAAATGGTCTTGCCCGGGGAAACCGACCAGGACTTCCAGACGCTGGTCTTTGTTCCACCCGCAGGAAGCTTGGAAAAGGCCAAGGAGTGCGAACGAAAGGGTGGCATGGAAGCTGCCTTTACGATTGGCCAACGCAATCTTGTGCTATAACAAGATACTCGTAAAAAGGAACGATTAGACTACTGCTATTATTTACAACAGTCTACTGCATTGCTACTCTAATTGTAACTACTGGAACTTGTCAATGACTGCCTCGGGTGCTTGGACCAGTTCAATCAAGACACCATTGCCCGACACAGGATGTTCGGCATTGCCAACGGGATGAATAAAGGCCACCTCAAAGCCGGCCGCGCCCGTGCGAATGCCTCCCGGAGCAAAGCGCACGCCTTGTTGCGCCATCCAATCGACCGCTTGGGGGAGATGGTCCACCCACAGACCAATGTGATTCAACGGCGGTTTGTGAACCTGGTGGCGAAACCCGTACGTGAACGTGGAGGAGAATGGGAAAACGTGAAATGTGAAGTGAGCTTCACGAAAACAGAGCACGTCGTACTTGGCACCTTGCTGGGCTTTTGCAGCCAATATGTGCAGTAGTCACTATTGCAGTTACTTATGCATTATGGTATGTAGAGTTTGTTGTTTGCTCCTCATGCATGCCTCGGCTTGCCTAATCAAGAATCCTACGTACACATACCTTTGGCGACTGGTCGGGATCAATGGGCGTCATGAGATCAATCTCCACCTCATAGGGCGCAATGCCTAGCTTGAGAATATCTTCCTCCACATTTTCCTTTTCGAGGCGATGGGACGATGTGGCGACTAGTCCAAAGATATCCTTCCACAAGTGGCGCAGGGGTTCGCGTTCGAGCGATCCAATGGCAATTTGCTGGACTCCGAGGATGCGAAAGGGTCGTTCGGTTGATGAAGCTGTTGTTGGTTTTGTTGTTGTCTTTGTAGCAAAGCAGCGACGAATGGATCTGCTGGAACGGGCGATCATAATACTAGAAGAGGACGATGACAAGAACTTACAGTTGTGTCGCCATGGTGGTTGTCATGAAAGAGAGTTCTTTCTGCTTTGGAACGGAAAACGCGACGGTACTGTAGTTCGATGTTTACTACTTAAGAAGTTTACTTCAGAAGATAATTCTTATGCGGTACTCAAAACTTCCGCCACATCGCGCCGAGAACGCGAGCGAAGTAGTTGTTGTCTCTCGTCTCTCGCCTCGTTGTTTCACAATGGCGAAACGAAAGATCCTCCCAGCGTCTCTACATCCTCACATCCATACATACGCAGATACATACGCAGATACAGATACAGTGCATCCGTAGACAGGTACGAAGCTACGCATAAGGATGGAGTTCGAGGTGCTGTACTACAAGCGCACTAGCAAGGTGCACAAGTCAAAGGGCGTTTCCAAAGTCGACGGCATTTTGACAGTGCTGGAACACCCCAAGCACACGCTGCAGCTGCGCGACGCTGCGGCCGAAAGCGAGGGTGACGAAAATGGTAACGACAGTAGCGATAGTGGTAGTGACGATAGCGATGGCAGCAACAACGACAAGAAGAAGAAGAAAAAGAACTGGAAGAAGCCGGCCAAGTCCAAAACAAAAAAGAAAAAGAAACCGTCTGGACTCGTCTTTGCGGGCGTGAACGCCGAAATTGCCAAGCGCGCCGCCACGCTGCAGGAGGACGATGTTCTCGCGTTGGGAGCCTACGAAGTCCAGATTCTAGCGCGTTGCAGTCACCCAAACGGGTCTTTTGCAACGGCAAGCAAGTCAGTATCGAGCCGAGGTGCGACTGCTATCGCTGATGGTACGCTCAAGAAGCAGCCGCACAAGCTAGGCGCGGTCCCTGTCCGTGGACTGGTTCGAAAGGTGGTTCCGCTGCTTTCCAAGCGGCGGGGCCCCATTAGCGTCAAAAGGAATCCTCCCGTGCAACCTCTGACAGTAGCAGTTGCTGCTGCTGCAGTAGTCCATTCGAGTACTACCAGTAGTTCCAGCTCCACGGTCGACGACGTGCCCACGCCGACCGGTCCACTCCGTCCGCAAGTACTACCTCTTCACCAGCAGCAACGGCATCGTCGTCCGCTCCAGGCAAAGTCCATTCTGACTAGCAGTAGTGACAAGAATAGTGTAACGAGCAACAAGGGTGGGATCGTTGGTATCAAAACTGCGACTGGACTCGTCAAGAAGCGCCCAGCAGTTGCTGCTACTGGTACGTCCCAGCCATCCAAGAGCCTCAAGCGTTCACCCGCTACTGCCACTACCGGTACCAGTACTGTACTGCCCCACATGAACTTGCCCGCTGCGATTCGCCAAGTACTGCGTCCGCACCAAGTGACAGGCGTTGACTTTTTGCACCAGGCCCTGACGTGTGCCAACGGTGGCGCGATTTTGGCCGACGAAATGGGCTTGGGCAAGACGCTCATGACCATTGCCATTCTATGCGCCCTGCATCGGCAGCATCGAGACAAGGTATGAACTCGGCATCGACGACGGACAGTGTTGTTCATGCTCTATTGTCGGATCGAACCATTTTAAATGTTGGACTCACACGCTCCCCCTTCTTATTCGATTTCTCTGTGTTGCAGCAATTTGTTGTGGTGTGCCCTTCATCCCTAGTCTCCAATTGGGCCAAGGAGTTTGACAAGTGGATCGGAAGGGCCAGTCAACCCAAACGTGTCGTGATCAAAAAGGGCGGCGAAGAAGGGCTGCAGCAGATTCGAGCCTACTTTAGCAGTATGAAACACCAGCTAATGAATCAGACTGGACAAGTGCTGATTATCTCGTACGATCTATTCCGCATGCATGCTGCTCAGTTTCAGGATCTCAACTCGACCGTGGGGCTTTTGGTAGTGGACGAAGGCCATCGTCTCAAAAATACCGCTGGTTCTCTTACTTTGACCGCACTCGAGTCTTTGCAGAGCGATGCACGACTCTGCATCACGGCGACACCCATTCAAAACAACTTGTCCGAGTTTTACAATCTCGTCAATTTCGTTTGCCCTGGTTTGTTGGGAGATTTGAACACGTTTCGACGCGACTACGAACGACCCATTGCGGCGTCCAACAACAAGAATGCTTCCAGTGAGCAACGCAGTCGGGGAGCTGCCCAGTCGCGAGCCTTGGAAGAAACTACCAAGACCTTTATGCTACGTCGGCTGCAAAAGGATATTTTGAAATCAATGCTACCACCCCGCACAGAAGCATTACTCTTTTGTCGGCCCTCTGCCGAGCAGTCCAAGTTGTATCGTTCCATTACAAGTGGCTCGAAGAGTACAGGCTCGTTCTCGGATGCCTTGACGACTCTAACGACACTCCGCAAGGTATGCTCGCACCCGTTTCTGTACAAGCTAGACGACGGCGGTCCAGGTGGTGTGGGTGATCCCAAGGCCGTGTTGCAGTCTGGCAAACTTGCCGTCCTTGATAGCCTACTCCAGTCCATTCGAGCGACGGCACCAAACGATAAAGTTGTGATTGTATCCAACTTTACGTCGGCGCTCTCTATCGTTGAATCCCTGGTGCTCGACCAGCGTAACTATTCTCACCTTCGCTTGGACGGAACTACTGATTTGCAGAATCGCCAGCCCCTGGTGGACTCATTCAATCGTTCTACTCCAGACAAAAGCTTTTGCTTGCTCTTGAGTTCCAAAGCTGGAGGCTGTGGTCTCAATCTAATTGGTGCCAATCGACTCGTCATGCTGGACCCCGACTGGAATCCAGCCAATGATGTGCAAGCAATGGCGCGCATCTATCGCGAAGGGCAGACCAAGCCTTGCACCATTTATCGACTCTTTACCTCTGGGACTGTCGAGGAAGTAATTTACCAACGTCAATCGCAAAAGGGCAATCTCGCGACTCTGACTGTGGATGGTCGTTCGGGGCAGAATACGACCGGTCGTTTCACCAAGGAGGAGATTTCTGACTGCTTTACCTTGAAGGATTGCGACTGTGACACCAAGCGAAAGCTTGGATCGCAGTGGGCGGTGTACGACGGATCGGAGAGTCTTAGTTTACAGGGATGCGTGGACGAGCCCCTTATCAACGTTGCCGAAAGTCTGTCGGAAACGCTTGCCTTTGTCCACATTGTTGATGACGACGAGCTTGCTCCTCTATCGGTGGTGGATAAGGAGATTGATTCTGCATCGGACAACGAATCGGCAGCTAGTATCGCCAAAGGCGATACCATGAAAGCATTGTACGATTCCGATAGCAATGACGAATTCGAGTTCTAGCTTGCGCATTTGAGATTGGTGGCAAAGTAGACTTGGCTCCACGTGAATGTCGGGCGCATTTTGTGGAATACTACGATAGGGGATATTATACATTGTTCAAAGAGTGGTGAACTAGAATATATGAGGTCTACTTTCTGCATTTGTTGTTCCATTATAGCTCCGTTTCGTCGACGTATTCATCATGTATACTACCGGTAGCATCCCTTTCGTCTTGTTGCTGTTTCACCTTTGCCTTGACCGCGCGAAGTGTCTCTTGCCATTCGGGTTTCGGACTAATAGAGACCTCCTCGGGCCACTGAATGGGTGGAATATCCTCTGCACGATCGACGGGCAATAGATGCAACAAATTGGGATCCACGTGCTCCGACACTTTTCGAACAAAGAGGGCACCACTGTCGCGAATGCTGGCGAGGTCGTAGACCCCCAAAAAGTAGGGTCCCCACGGACGCGGTTCTTCCAGTTCCGTCGATGATTCGGGCACTTGATACCGTTGCTGCATGGTGTATTCACCAAAGGCAGTTGGCATGTGCTCGTCCATGCGTTCGTATCGCACAGCCGTGATACCCGACGGTGCTCCATTCTTCCAGAGCAACTCACCAGTGTCGTTGTCCACAGCAGGTAATGTCTCACGGAATTCGTCCACGTGCATGATAAGAGTCGGCAAGAATGTTTCGTCCGTCATGAGCTTCCCCGACTGCATGAGGTAGTCTCTATACAGACTGGGGAGGCTGTCGGGGCGTTGCAATTCTTGCACCAACCAGTTACAAAAGCTGGCTTGCAAAATATTCCACTGGCTGCCAAAGTGCGTCACGACCGTCTTGGTTTCTTGTCTACCATCTCGCGTCGTGAAGGTAAATACGGGATCCGGTTCCGTGTCTCTGACGGTATAATGCGCCCGCTTGTGCCACCAGGCAGGAAATAGGTAAACGTCAGTGGGCCACAGGCCCGTTTCGCACGAACGGCTAGTTACGAAATTGTACGGCAATTGCTCGAGTCTCGCTGCCATTTGTGCAGCAGCGTACACGGGCAAGTTGTCGCCCGCCAGATTGATAAATACGTCCCAGGTGCCCGCGTATTCTTGCACGGCCATTTGCAGACCCCACAAGGTGGGAAGGTTCATGCTCCAGTGACTCCACTGGACATTGTAGACGGATTCGACCCGAACGGCGCTTGCGCACGGACAGGACTCTATTTCTCGCCACAATGGACTCGTGGAATCTGTCATGTTGTTGTCGTTGCTGTTGTTGCGCAAAAGATGTTGGGCTTTTTGGTCCACGTGAATCAAAATGGTGTTGCGACGGTCTCTGATTGCGCGAAAGAGATGGAGGGCGTCGTGCATGGTTCGTTCATTGTGAACGATGATGAGATAAAAGATGCGAGCTCCTCCAGTAGTATCTGTATCTGCATCTGTATCTACATCTGTACAATGCGACGGACACAAAGACGCAGAGTACGACGACTCCGACTCTGACTCGTCCAAAGATCCTTGTCGCAAAGCGCTCGTCGAGAAACGAAGGACCGCGAGCGCCACCAAGAGCGCCTGAAAGAGCGACAAGGAGCGAATCCTTCTCATCCTTCAGTTGGTTAGGTAGGCAATGCACCGAATACACTATCAACCTTTCAGTGTCGACTCTTTCCGTCGTTTCGGTCGCATCCCATCGTCCGGTCGTCCGTTCCGTTTTTATTGGGATTTGTTGATTGTGATAAGTAACACAGTCACACACGATTGCGGTCGAGCCAGTCAACTACTTCATAACCCAACCCATCTTGCCTTTCTTGCCCTGATCACGCGCGCGCAAGTCCTACCGGTATTTACCTACTGCCTGCCGGTCTCAGGTATCATACTGTACTTTATACTGTAGTAAAGGCGAGGCCTCCACGCATATTCAAGTACAGTACCGGTACAGGACAAGCAACGATGCATTCCTGCCGTTGTGCACTCAATCATACTGTGCTGTAGACGTGTGAAGAGATACAAGCATTGTTTTCCAGTACGACCCCCAAAGAATTAATTGCCAGAGCAGCGGGCCGTACCGTAGCTGGTGCTGCTGATAAATCTATTTTAGTTGTCTAGTCTACTACTACTAGACTAGCTACAGTAGATTAGCTACAGATCTTCCAGTTCGTCCTTTTCACTGGGTTCCGTCAAGGGTTTGCCAGTCAGAGTGCACGTCAACCAGTGCAACAACAGACCCGGGGGTCCAATCAAGTTGCAAAATAAAACGGCCGGGGCCGTGAAGATGCCGCGCTTCAATCCGTCCAACCAGATCCAGCGCCCAACAAACAAGTCCCACGTGAGCACATGGCTCCACTCTTCGGCCACAAAGTTGGGATACTTGGAAGTCATGCCCATGAAGGCTTTTTGGGGATCGCCCGCTGGATCGAACACGTCGTTGAATTCTGCCAAGGGTGCCGTGACGCCAGAGCCTTGCAAGGCCACGCTGCTGGCGACAATGAAAAAGTGAATCAGGGCACACAATACGGGAACTTCCAATCCGCCCATGATTTTCTTGGTAATACTCGATTTTGGAAGAAAGATCATTAGCAACCAAAAGGGCTGGGGCAAAAATGTGGCGACCGTAAAGGCCGTGTGAATGGGTTCGGGCGAAACTAATGAAGCCGCAGCCGTGGCCGTAGCCGTAGCCGCATCTGTCAAAGCCAGGGTATTCAAGGCAGTGTCGATCAACATTTCGGGTGAAATCATGGCGAGCGACGTTGTTGTTGTTGCTGCTGTTGTTGTTGCTGCCATTGTTGCCATTGTTGTTCTGGAGGGCGGATGGAATGCAAATGGCCATGGCGATGCACACGACGAACGTGCTCCCTTGTAGGTATGAAATGCGGCCGTTCTTGCATCCACTGTGGCAACGGAGCTTAATAGCAAAGCTACCATTGCCAAGCAAGACATCGTGAAGGATACTGAGGAAACGGAAGCGAGCGCCATGGTGCAAGACGCGGACGATCGATGTACTCCTGTAATCTATGTGGGAAAGATGAAAAGATCGTCAAGATCGGAAGAAGAAACGGAAACATCAAAACTGACGTGGCTTTTGGCGGGAAAGTGAAAAGAACACGCGAGCCGAGACTTCCCTCCAAAAAGTGAGCGAAAAAAAGACGAACAGTATCCACCATGATGGGCACTATACGTATATTTGTAACTTGCAACCGGACCTGGGAAACTCTCCGTGTAGCAGAGACTACTCGATCAATTCAGCATGATGAGAGGCACCAACAAGAATAACGGCGGTTCTAATGACGACAACGCCGTCAAGGCTGTCGTGGCTCTCATTGACCCCGAGCTGGCACCATCCTTTGCACTCAACAACAGCAGCAGCAGCAAGTGCAAGCGCGTGCAGTTGCCAGATCCGGGAGATCCCTCAATCCAACGAACCTATCTTGTTACTCCCGAAAAGACAATATGTGAACTCCAATCGCTGGCGCCCACGTCCGGCTATGGATCCTTTTTCGTCAATGGCAGTCACGTCGTTGGCAGTGGTGGCGGTGGGAATCTCTTGACAGTCACGGCCGTGGATCCGCTCTTCTGGTTCTTGTTGGCCAATACTGAGAATGCTACTGCTGAGACTACTAATATTTCTACTGACAATGACACAACGGCACAACAACAATGGCAACCGTTGGAGCAAATCGTGTCCAACAACCCGCACTCCTTGGCCTCGGCTGTAGTGCAAGCCCTCACGACAGACACGGCGCAGCTCCAACACTTGTACCAGACCATGGCAGCGTTACCAGGAGGAGACTCGTCCGAATACTACTACAAGTTTTCTATGAAAAAGGCTTTGCAGTGGCTGTCCCAAAAGCAAGAACGAGTGCAAGCAGTCTTGTGGCAACAAGAAGAAAGTGCGGCAGCGGCGGCTGTTGCTGCCTCTACACACTGCGACAACAGCGACAGCGCCAATAATGCCGGTTCTGGTACGGGCGCCTTTTCCAGCAGCTTTCATCTCTCGGCAGATCTGCAACAGGAAACAAAGTCGCAGACTGCCTCTGCTGGTGAAGATCCTCTTTCTGATGGGAATGCGGTGGGAGATACCCGAAAGCAACTGCAACGCCAGTGTCGCGAGGAGAGTGTCCAGATTGTGTGTGCCTATCTCGGCCCAGCTTGGAGCACCCGCTTTCTGCAGCACTTGCAGCTGCGCGAAACTGTGTTACTGTCGCCCAAGCAGCGGCAAACGGCGGCTGCTGCTCAACAACAGCAGCAGCGGCAGTCCAACAAGAGCGACAACAACAATGGCACTGATTCGACGTCGACACTGCTGCAAAGCAGTAGCACGGGCATGCCGAGTGTGACGGCCGCCGTGGACTGGAACGACGTGAACAAGCCCGTGGCCAAAAAAGCCAAAATGGCACCAGCCGTTACCATGGGCGCCAAGAAACTCGCCAAGGTCAATGTCAAGGGCATGAAAAAGATGAGTGCTTTTTTTGGTGCTCCCAAAAAGAAGGAAAACAAGAAGCCATGAGAGAGATGCTGCTATTTATGGTTTTAGTCATACACTGACATTATACTGTGGCGTATCTCTGTGGCGTATCTATAACATTATTATACTAGCTGCTACAGTGACTCATTGCGTGCTCTACTACTAGTAGTCTAGAGCGGTACCTGGTAATGTCGTTCCGGAAGCGAACCGTCTCCCACGCCACGACATGCTAGAGATTCTCGAGTGAACGAGCAAGAAGAGCCAAGCAAGGTGCTTCAAAAAGTCGCGTCGAGAGAGACACACTAGCTGCTCTCTTAATAGCGTCTAAGTTCTAATGTGAAGCTTTGAATTGGTTTCAATCTAGTGATTTTTACTTTAAAATCTCGTATGCATATCGTTCAGTTTGACTCCCCGGTTATTTATTTGTTTTGGTGCACCAAGCAATTTCATTTATCTTTACATGACAGTGCTGTTGCTGGGTTTTTCGTAGTCGGTGGGAGTAAAGCGCTTGGCGTAAAACCAAGTTCCAGTCATGACCAGGCTTGCCTTGGTCAAAGTCTTGCCAGTCACGGCCTGGCTGGCCTTGGTGAGAGCCTTGTCAGTCATGGCCAAGCTCTCCTTAGTGAGAGTCTTGCCAGTCGAGACCAGGTCCCTGGTCTTGCTGAGAGCTTTGCTTGTCATATCTAGGCTCTCCTTGGTGAGAGTTTTGCCAGTCGAGACCAGATTCTCCCTGGTCTTGCTGAGAGCCTTGCTTGTCATGTCTAGGCTCGCCTTGGTGAGAGTCTTGGCGCTCATGATCAGGCTCTCCTTGGTGAGAGCCTTGCCAGTCATGACCAGGCTCGCCTTGGTGAGAGTCTCGCAGATTCGCTTGAGGGGTTTTCTGAGAGCCTTTTGGTTGTCCGCAATGGCCTTCTCGACATTGAACGTGTGCACCAATTCAGATATGCTGGCATTGAGGTCCTCGGTATCCGAGTCCTCCATTCCAATATCCGAGTCTTCCATTCTAATAAAGATATCTTCGTGTAGTGCATCGAAGCACTCAGCGTCGTCGCTTTCGACGCAGTTGAGCATACTAATGTCTGGCTCCTTTGCGACTGTTTGAGAAGGAATGCTAGACTCGAGAGGCCAGATAGTAGCGAGCTCCGAGACTTTTGTTGAGTATGCGACAAACGAAATGACAATGACAATTGTGTAAAGGCACACGTATACGATCAAAAGGTAGCGGCCACGGCTGTCGCATACTTCCTTTTTGAGAATCACGGTCGCCTCACCATTGCTTGAGTCAAGCGCTTGCCGAGAGAGAACAGCCGACTTTTCTTCATGGTGGTTGGACATATCGTCTTGCTTCTCATGGGACGCAGCCGATTCAGTAGATGCACTGGTTGTCTGTTCGATCACTAGCCGAGAAGACTCGGCGGCGGCTTGCTCCTTTGCAATGGCGTCTTGATCTTGTCGAAGCTGCATTAAAACGCGAGTAGTCTCGCCCAACGACGCCACTAAAGAAAGGGCAGCAACCAAATCCTTGGATGCAGTCGAAATCAATACCGAGGCTGCAAGGATATCTTTAGATGCGCACGACATGTCCTTCGCCATCAAGAGGTTGGACTCGTTATCACTGCTTGGTGACACAGTAGACTCTACGCCGGCGGCAGGCTCCTCCACGGATTCGGAAGTCGGGTCGTTCACCGATAGAGCACGATCCATGTTATCAAAAGCCTTATCCTCTGAAGACGATACGAGATCTTCCATTGTGGCTTCGACAATCTCTTGCGGCTCAGTAGCAGGCTCTTCCGTCG
>Ga0307981_1002635_pt1 | contig 14276 bp, 15 predicted proteins | sample OrgLakmetagen987_FD_201849 | JGI IMG/M metagenome (GOLD analysis project Ga0307981, IMG submission 201849) | Saline water microbial communities from Organic Lake, Antarctica - #987 | ecosystem: Environmental > Aquatic > Non-marine Saline and Alkaline > Saline | place: Antarctica: Organic Lake... | reverse complement strand
TAGTTTAACTAGGAAGGAGGCATTCTCGAATTGTACGCAGTATCAACAGAAAGTAGTCACACCACACCCCTCTCCCTGCGACTACTGTCTGTATGGTAGTTCAACTTCGGTACCTGGTAACGCACGGTACCAGGTACGGTACCGGTAGGGGTAGGCATTCACGAATTGCAGACGGTGAAACAAAGTGTAGGCGCATCTGACCGCGCGGTGTTGCGAACATCGAAGAATGTCAATCCATCAACGGTCAACGGTCTCAAGGTCTCGGCATCGTTCCCATTTTCATCACTCATCACACAAACTTCGCCCCTTTTGTTGTCTTGGACGCTTCCAACTGTGCCGGATAGGCTCACTCCAACAACACCTCACTCCAACAACACCTCTCACCATCATCATGGTATCCTTTGAAGATATCCCCAAAGAAGCAGAGCCTGTCTCTTCCCAAGCAACGGAAAACGCAAGCGACGAATGGGACGAACTCATGGGAAGAGAACTATTAATGAAGGTACGTCCATGTATGAATCCTAGCTAGTGGGTCGCAACATACTTGCTTGCACTAATCTCTCTCTCTCTCTCTCTCTCTCATTCTCTTTCAAAAAAATCACCAGGTGATTACTACGGACGAATCTCTCACCGAACCGACGCCAGTACAGCCACAAGACGCTGTTGTAGTTGACTTTGTCGGCAGAGCAGCCAGCACCAAGGACGACGAGGACGGCCCCATCTTTCAGGAGGCCAAGGACTGGCTTGTTGTTATTGGTGAAAAGGACGTCTTACCCGCCTTGGAAATGGGCATTCGGTTCATGCAAGTCGGACAAACGGCTCTGGTTTGGAGCCACTGCAAATTTGCCTACGGTCCAACGACACGCCAACACTGCGATTATGAACTGCCCGCCGACTCGAGCGTGATTTACAGAGTGACAGTCAAATCCGTCGTGAATTCCGACCGGATAGTCGACGATCCAGCGTTTCAGCTTCAAGTAGCCAGCTCCAAAAAGAAAATTGGCAACGATGCCTACGCGAACGAATGGTCCGACGGTCACGGAAAGAGCCGAGCCAAGCTCCTATACAAGCGAGCAGCCGACATGATGGAGTATCTGTTACATACTGTACAAGACGATGTCGACAAGAAGAAGCAAGCCTTTGAAATCATGATGGATTGTCTCAACAATATCGCTGCCATTCATTTGCGAGCCAAGGAGTTCCACTCTGCCAAGGAGGCCGCCGTGAAGGTTTTGATGCACGATCCGGACAATCTCAAGGGACTGATACGAGCCGCCAAGGCGTCGTTACTGGATCCAGCTAGTTCATACGAAGAGGTGGAAATGGCTGTCGAGGCTGCCGAAACGAACCACCCGGACGACGCTGAAGTGCGAAAGCTACGCATGGACTTGAAACAGCGCAAGCAAGCGTACAAGAAAAAGACCAAGGAACTGTTTTCCAAGCTGGGAGGAAAGAGTTTGAAAAAGGATGAGAGTATCGAGTCCAAGGCTGTCGCGGAAGAAGAGAACGCTGTGAGTAGTACCGACGTTGAGCCTGCAGAAGAACCGCCAACGCCGTGGTGGAGAAAGAATTGGCGACAGTGGGAGTGGTGGAACATTATTCTGCCGTACGGTTTCCAGTTGACCCTGCCCTTAGTCACTTATTACATCTATACTGTCATGAAGGCAAAGGAAGTGGTCATTCTGGAGTCCATGCGAACCGACGCCGCGGCTGCCGCACACACATCCTCGCAAGACGAGTTTGGTGGCATGCCAGGTGGGTCCGAATTCTAGTAGCTACTGTAGTATTAACAAGATCATGAAAGCTTTAACTGGCACAACTCAGTAGTCTCACGTTCTCAACCAACTAGCAAGACAGTGAGTTGCAATGAGCGCAAGTGTATAATAGTATCTGTTTATTTCTGTTACTATTGCTTAGTCCTTATCTTGTCCAGTCTTCTTGACTCCACGGAGACGGCCAGTTCGGCGGGCGGCAATCAAACCGACCTTTCGTCCGGACGGGGCTTCACGGCTTACTGTCGAAGGCCGACCAATATGCTGGTGATTACCTCCACCAAAGGGATGCTCCACGGGATTCTTTGCTACACCACGGACTCTGGGCCAGCAGTTACGCTTGACGGCGTACTTGTGGTAGGCGCGTCCGGCCTTGAGAAGAGGCTTATCAGTACGGCCTCCACCGGCAACGATACCAATCTGGGCACGGACAGTGGAAGGAACCGACTTCTTTCCACCACTGGGCAGACGCAGACGAGTGGTTCCCTTCTCTTCATCGTGAGTGACAACAACAGCAAAAGTTCCACTTCCACGAGCAAAGGCACCACGGTCTCCCAACTTGGCTTCGACGTTGCACACAATGGTTCCCTCCGGCACTTCCGAAAGGGGCAAGACGTTTCCAACAGTCAAGGCAGCCTTCTTTCCGCAGTAGATAAACTGTCCAGTGTACATACCCTCTGTGCATAGCAGGAGCTCGTTATCACGTCCATAGTGGTAGGCGTTACGGAACTGGATCTTGGCAAGGGGGGCACCGCGACCAGGGTCGTGGATAATCTCCTTGACAACTCCGCGAATGTAACCATGCTTTTCGGCATAGTCATACGAGCGAAGCTTGACGGCGCCCTTGCGAGTACGCGTGTGCGCTCGGAAGATGGGGGACTTTCCCTGACGTTGGGCCTACGAGTAAGGAAGGAAGGAGGATAGAGAGAGTAAGAAGGATGCCGTGTGGATCATACAGAGTAGTAGTGTCTGTAGTATGCAGTAGCATCACTACCACCACGGCGGCGCAAAAGGAGAGCAGCATTCGGAAACGCGAGCGTTTCGATATTCTACAAATCCATCTCCCATGGATCGCACTACAGTCACCTCAGCCTTGCGTCAAAGTCTAATAGGATACTTACTGTGATGTATTTACCCATGTTAGAACAAACTTGATCAACAACTGTAGCACTAACGAGCTGTTCGTCTTGGTAAGAAGGCAGCAGGAGTTGGGAAAGAGCCGTAAAAAGTTTTAGTAAGGAGGTAACCGTAAAAAGCACAGAAGACTTTAGCAATCGAAAGTATTTTTATTTTTCATCTCATTTCGTTTGGATATGAAATATGAAACGTCGTAGACTAGTCGAATGAGTCGAGAGCACGGGGACGGCTCGCGTGTCGCGCGCCAAAAACTTGAAACGGAAAAAGCTCCCAAGCGCTTGCCGCTTCTCACAATGGCACTCGCTTAAAATTCCTGCCAGCTTCTCTCGTCTCCTGCTATACGGTACTTCACCACTACGCATCTACACTCTCGTCTGTTACACGATGAACGTCCTCCACTCGGCTGGATCGGCGCTTGCGCGTCCCGAAGACAAGGTCAAGAGCGAACACACCGTGAACCTCTACAATGACAGCCCGCACTTTGAGCTTTCCTTGGATGAGTTTGAAGTCTACGCTTTGAAGCGTCTCAAGGTACGCAGTGTACCTATAGTGCACTAGATTAACGAATCAAACTATCATTGTTCTGTGCAATCGAAGATGCGTCAGTTGCGCCCTCCATCGCTCGACTCGTCTTGCATATCGTCTCTCCCCCTTTCACCAACAAACGTTCCCCATTCTCCACAGATTCTCCGCAAGATTGAACAGCTCAAAATGATGCGCGTCTCTCCCGACCAAACTCGCGTAAAGATCGACCAGCTCCTCAAAGAAGAACTTTCCGATCCCAGCGTCGACGAGGCCTCCCATTTCATTCTACGCCTTTCATATTGTCAGACGGAAGAGCTTCGTCGCTGGTTTCTCCAGCAAGAGTGCCAGCTCTTTCGACACCGCTTATCGAATCTATCGGAAAAACAACTCGCTCGTTCGGTGGATTCATTTGCTCAGCTCAAGCCCATTACCAAAGAGGAAAAGGATCGTTTGCAAGAACCGCTCTTGCAGCTCATGAATCCGACCGAGTTTGCCAGCGCGAAATTTTATGCTGTCCCCTTTCACCAGGCTCTCGACTTGGTTGCCTCGCGCCAGTGCTACTTGGACAAGGGATACGCTTACATTTCACAGGCCAAGGTCCTTTCGATTCTTGTTTCCAAGTTTCGTATGCAACTGTCTCGTTGCTTGGCCGTCATGGGGGCGGCCGGGTCCTTCAAGGCGGTGGAAGATCCGGAGAATGCTCGCATTTACCCTCTCCTCAAGAATCTCAATCGCTGCTTGGTCAATACGGAGCCCAGTGGTGAAGAGGGTGCTTTGTTGGGATCGAACCAGTTGAATGCTTCCAACGTGGAAAAGTTTATTCCCAACATGCCATTGTGCATGCGCGAGGCGCAAGCTGGTTTGCAACACGACAAGAAACTGCGTCACTGGGGGAGATTGCAGTACGGTCTCTTTCTCAAGGGTGCTGGCCTTTCCATGGACGATGCCTTGATGTTCTTTCAGCGCCACTTCTCCACCGTTACGGGAGAGGTCTTTCAGAAGCAGTACTCTTACAACATTAGGCACATGTACGGCAAGGAGGGCAAGCGTGCCACGTACACACCTTACAATTGCTCCAAGGTCATTCTCGGTAATGCGCCAGCCGCGAACGGAGATCACCATGGGTGTCCGTACAAGCATTATGATGCAGATTACTTGAGTGGGGTCTTGCAAAAGCTCAACATTGGTCAGCCTGCGGACCGCTCTGCCATTTTGAGTCTCCAAAAGTCGCACCAGTACCAGTTGGCGTGTCAGAAGCATTTTGAAGTCATGCATCCCAAGGCTGTTAGTATGGAAATTCCGTTGGATAATGTGGGGAACCATCCGAATGCTTGGTTCCGAGCGAGTGTAGCGTATGGCGAAAAGGTTGCCGACGGCAAGGACAGTGGCGGCGCACGCGTGTCGCCTTGATTTGCCGTTACCGGTACCAATTCTAATTCTATTGGTTAGTTGACTACAGCACCATGAATGCATGAATAATCTCTTTAGGTATCGTTACAATTATGAGCATACTGATATCGTCTGTCTGCTGGAGTAGTCGCAAGACGAAATACTGTAGGTCTACTAGCGCACGCCATCTTGCTCTACAGCATTACTTTCGTTGTCGCTTGTTGGCCGCTCCCGACTGACCAGAAGAACCACTGGCTCGCTTCTTTTTGGTAGCTAGTGGATTGGGTCCCTTGGCCTTTTGTTTTCGTCGTTGCTGCTGCGGTACATGTCCACCAGTACCTTGCACCGCTTCTTTTCGCTTTTCTCGCTTTTCCTGTTCCTTGACACAGGCCACCAGCATTTTTTCCTGTTCGGTGACAGTCCCCTTGACACTCCACTTTTGCCGTTCTTCTCTAGAATCCTGTTGCGCTGCCCCCTTGCTGGGCTGTTCGAGCAATAAGACGGAGCCTCGTGCCAATCGAATCACTGGCACACTACCGGATCGACGCACCACGTCCAAGACTGCTTCGTCTTGACTCGCTACAAAGTACTTGTTATCGGCGGCAGCCACCACGCGAAGCAAATCTTGTCCCGCTGCACTCAAGTCCTTCCAACCGCGAGCGTCAGTAGTACGACGGCTGTCTACGGAACTGCTCTCATCAGAGGGGATATCTTGAATGGTTTGACAGTGCTTGCAAGCAAATTGGTGGGCTTGCTTGAATAGTTCTACCTTGTCCTCGGGAGCGCGTTCGGACAACTTGGAGAGTTCTTCTAAAGAGCTAGCGGTAATGTACAGCTGGACTTGGCAGTGTTGCAAGAGACGATCGAGTCGGTCCAACAAGGGCAGATTGTACTGCACGACAGCAACGACAAAGGTACCGTCCAAGATTATTTGGTACGGCGCTCGAATGCCTTGGGTACGGTGAAAGAATTGGAGAGTGCGCCGCGCCGCTTTGGCCCTTCCGTGTCTCATGCTACTACTGGTGGTGTTGGCTGTGTTGGTTGTGTTGATTTATATATATGTATTGGAGCAGGTGCAGTCGTCTCGATGGCGCTTGTTGCTTTCACAGAACAACATTGTGGGAGAGATGCCGCTTACTAAAAGCGATTGGTTGGTGGGAGTCTTGCAGCTTTCATAAATGGCGCGAAAGTGAGTGTCATTCGCTTCTTTTCTTCTCGGCTTTTTGTTCTGTCGTTCTGTCGCACGTTTCATCAGGCATGTCCATTTTAGAGTGCGAACAGTTACAGTTAGTTGCATGCATTAGAAAGCAAAGAGAGCGTCTTGTTGTTGAATATACAGTACAGTATAGTACAGTAGACTACGCATAGGTATATAGGATACGATGCCCATGCGACCAACGATTTACAAGTTGGCGGCAGATCGCAAATACGAGGAAATTCCGTTGCGCGTGCAATCGCATCCGGACGATTTGCGCTGGACCGATCGCTACGGCAGCACGGCACTCCACATTCTTTGTCAAGCTCGTGCCGTGGATAATGATCTCCTGGCTGCTGTAGAAGCTATTCTAAGAGTTGCTCCCGATCAAGTTGCGCAACCAAATGTGGCGACGTGGAGTCCTCTGCACTTTGCGGTAGAAAAACGTTTGGTGTGGGGTGGCGATCGGCTTACGACCGCTCTTATATTACGACTCATCAAAGCCTGTCCAGCTGCTGTATCGGTTAGAACGCAGTCTGGATTCAAAACGAAAACGCCATTTCACATTGCCTGTGAAGCAGATGCAGAGTATATTGTGCTCAAGACCATGCTGACTGTCAATCCGGCCCTGGCGACTGAGCCCTACGTCAAGAAGGATATCTACTCTGTCGTGGAGAATCCACTCCAACTGTTATGGAAGAATCATGACCACTATAGCGGTAACGATTGCTCACAGCAGCAAACCAAGGAGAAAATGGCCCTCCTTCTCAAGGCGGCACACTACGGAACCGTCCAAACGCCTTTGCCCAACAAGCGTTCCTTTCGACTCCTCAACGCGGCTTGTTCCGTTCGATGTCCACGCGACTATTTCACACGCGTCTTGCGGCAAAACTTGGACCAAGTCGGCCAACCCGATGAAAACGGTCTCATGCCACTCTACTACTGCATAATCAACGCAAGTCCAGACTCGCAAGCCTACACGCAATTTGTGGTCCAAGCCTTGCTGGAAGCTTGCCCAAAATCAGCTGCAGTGCCCGACCCAGCCACGGGCCGCGTGCCGTTGCACGTGGCAGTCAGTGACGCACTCATGACTTGGCATAAAGGTGGCGTCCGCGAGCTGACCTTTGCTTGTACGGATGCGTTGCGCAAACGTGATCCTGCTAGCCAACTGGTGCCTTTTCTGGCGAGTGGGGTAGCTGCCGACAAGAGTCGGCTGCACTTGTCAACGACCTACGAGCTCTTGCTGGCGGCGCCAGAAATGGTGCAGTTTGAACGAAGCGTTCAAGACGATAGAAATAGTGCGCGATTGTTGTCGGAGCGATGGACCGTGGTGGAAGAGTAGTACGTCGTATTCCTCTACCGGTACTACTTTGTCAATGTAGACTAATAGAGCCTTACGCCCTGTTATTCATCAATGCATACATCCCACACCCCACAGCTGACTGCTGCTATTGTTGATAGCAGAGCTCGAGTGGCTCCCTCGAGTGCTCTTCATCGTACATTGTAACATGGCTAGAGATGATGTATGTGTATTAGTCTGTCTGTGTATTCCTTGCTTTCCCGTTTGGACTTTGCTTCTACCGGTATCTTCGCGGCTGTTCCTTATTTTAGGCTCCGCTGTACGGTAGGGACTGCTTTAGCCTTTAGTCACAACTTGAACCTGTTTGGCGGATCGGAAACGGAACGCGCGCGGTATCTTTGTATCTTCGGTTTTGCACTGATCGCAACCCCTGGGGGCTTCTGCAAAGACGCATACGCATTCGTTCTCTCGACTTTCGACCTCTACCGTAGTCTACAGTAGTACAAGCAGAGCTCCAATCAAGAACAAACGCGTCAAGAGAAAATAACGAGAAAGACAAGATACCCAAGGACATTTTGCCTTTCAAGCCTGCACCATGAAGACTGTTGCTGTCATCTTCGCCCTTGTGGCGACCCTTGCGCCGCAGAGCGCTTCTGCCTTTGCGTTCCAGAAACCAATGGCGGCGCGTCGCTCGGCCCTTTCCATGAGCGTCGAGCAGGGCGAGACGAAAGATACCATCAAGGTCGGAGTGATTGGAATGGGGCGTATTGGATTGGTACACTTGGAAGCCATCACCAAGGCTCCCGGTGTTACCCCAATTATTGTTTCCAACCCGACCATCTCCAAGGCCGAAGCAGGTGCGTTGCGTTGAGCTCTTGACTCTTGTGCTCGACATCCTTGGGAATGTCGGCATCACTTCACTCACTTTCACTCACACACATTCTCATCGAAATCTCCTTACATCCACAGCTGCCAAGCAGTACAATATTGCTCGCTTCACCGCTGATGCCATGGATGTTATCACCGATCCTATGGTTGATGCCGTTTGGATTTGCTCCCCCAGTCAGTTCCATGCCGACCAGATCAAGGCTTGTGCCGCCAACGGCAAGCACGTCTTTTGCGAAAAGCCCATTGCGACGGAACTCACAGAGACTGTCGAAGCTATTAATGCCTGTAACGAAGCAGGAGTCAAGTTGATGATTGGCCTCCAGCGTCGTTTCGACCAGAATTTCAAGCGCGTGCAAACGGCGGTTCAAAAGAAGGAAGTCGGCAATCCCATCATGATCAAGCTGTGCTCTCGCGACCCTTCCCCGCCTCCCTTTTCGTACGTCAAGGGTGGAGGTGGTATCTTTACCGATATGGCCGTTCACGATCTCGACATGTCTCGTTTCTTGGCGGGTGACGATCCCATTGACATTCTTGCCATTGGTTCGTGCCACATTGACAAGAGTATTTCCACGTTGGAAGGCTCGGAAAAGTTTGATACCGCAAGTTGCTTGGTCCGTTACCCGAATGGTGTTCAGGCCATGATTGATGTATGCCGTCAGTCTTCCTTTGGATACGATCAGCGTGCCGAAGTCTTGGGTACGGAAGGCATGATCCAGACGGACAATGTCTACCCAAATACGGCCAAGATTTTCAAGAGCGACTTTACGGGCAATGCCGACATGCCGTTCGACTTTTTCCTCTCTCGCTACAATGAAGCGTACGTTAGCGAAACTATTGCCTTTTGCGACTCTCTTGTCAACGACAAGCCCGTTCCCTGCACCGGAGAAGACGGTTTGGTCGCACTCATTATGGCGATTGCTGCCGACAAGTCGGCCGCAGAGAACCGATGGGTCACCTTTCAAGAAATCGTTCAAGACGTCTACTGCTCTAGTCCAACCGAGTGCTCGCTCTTGTCCCAGAGTGACATCTTCCCGACAGGCTTCAAGCCCGTGACTGATCCCGGTGAGCTCCTTCTTCCGAATGCCGACGAACAAAAGATCAAAGTGAACGGACTTCAAAAGGCTTTGGCCAGTTGGTTCAAATAAATGCAAAAGCTACAGTAATTAGTAGTCTAGTGGATAACCAGCAGTCTCTCTTTCTATACAAATGTACAAGTGTGGCGTGCGCAAGGGCATGTAATGTTCCCTCATATTATTTTGTTGTCGTCGTCCTCCTCTTGTAGTCTCAGCGAATCAACACCGTTTTCTTCATCGCCTTCGCCATCGTCCTCGGTCGACGTTTGATTCGACGAAGCTTCTCGTCGGTAGGCTCTTGCATCCGACGATGACGACATGATGAAACTCATATCAGATACAAAATCCTTCAATCCTATCCCCGGTTTGGCGTACTGCTTTGGTCGATAGTCTGGTTCCCACTCTTCCGCTGGGAACACGCACCAGTGGGCAATGGAAAAGAAGAGCATCTCCATGCAAATCAGCACGTTTTGAATCTCGGCCGCCTTTTCTTGCGCCGTCTGATCATCGCCATTGTCGTCCAGCACATCGTCATTGTCACCGTCCGCACCTTGATTCAAATTGACAAAGATGGAAATCGCCAAGCCTTGCCAAAACGTCAAAAAGATAATGCCCTTAATAGCCATAAATTTGCTAAAGGGCTGACACCAGAGCAGTTCCTCACGAACTGCATGATATATTTTGAGAAGGCCTCTGAAGGCGAGGAATATACTAATGTTCGTCACCATGGCAATGTAAAAGTTGGGCGACTTGAAGTAGGCCCAGTTCGAGTCGTCCTCCTCCACGTCTTGCATCAATATAGACGACACAAAGCTAGCAATGGACGTGACGGGCCGCACCAGGACGAACTGCATGCACAGTATTTGGCATTCCAGCAAGACGGCATTCGCCTTGGCCCTGTCGGAACTGTCTGGGGGCGGATGGTAGAATCTCCACAAGAGTTTGGTGGGAAGTTGCAAGTGATCAGCGTGCTGGCTTAAAATGTTGACAACAGCGTCCCGATCACCCTTGCCCAAGACGGCAATGAGAAAGCTCAGAAAGGTATAAACGACGTATGCCTCATAGAAATCCTTGACTACCGCCAGGTAGCCATCCGCCGAAGGAAACATGAGACTGAGAAAGGACGTAATGCCGTAAATCGGCGAAAACCACAGTATGGTTAAGATTCTTCGCTGGACGACTGGTTCGTGAAAGTTCCGAAGATGCATGGAAATATGAAAGCAGGTAAGCAAGCAGGTAAGTAGCGTAAAGAAGCCCGCTAGCTGATACAGACTCTGCGAATGTTCTTTATCGACCTTGTCGGTCAATTCTTGAATTTGACCTTGGGTTTGGTTGGTTATCTGCGTCTGCAAATCCTTTAGATCGTCAGCTTGTTGGTTCAACTGGTAGCTCACGTACTGCAACTGCAAAAAGAGAAAGATTACCACGCCGACCAAAATAGTAGAGGCGGCCGTGTTGCAAAAGTGCAAGCCCCGCCAGAACCACGTCATGCCCGATGTGCTGTTGTTGCTGCTACTGCTGCTGTGATGAACGGCATTACCGCCTTCTTCCAGCGGCACGACTTCCCGACCGTGGTTCATGCTGCCGTAAAGAGGAGTCGTGGTGTGGATTGGGTGCTTGCGTGTGCGTACAATGGTATAGTCGATTGTATACAGTATAATAGAGGAGAGGCAGGTAGTGTATAGTATGATAGTCGTATTTGTGTCAATTGTCATCGTCGCTGATCGATTTTCGCGTCGATTGTCTTCTCTTCCCCGAGTCGTGCGATTAGTTGTGTCGTGGTATATAACAAACACAATGTCACTGTGGCATTGAAGATTTTCTGGTTCGCTTTCACTCATCAAAGATTTGCGACATATTCCATATTCTTGACCATTGACCATGATGACCGACGATTCAACAGATCCGGAACTAGACATTCTGGACCTGGCGTTGCGTCTTCGATGGGAAGATGTAGCCGCTAAAGCCAACGAGGCACCCGAAGATATTGCGTCGATTGATCAAGATGGACTCAACGGTACGTTCAATTCAAATTCATTCATTCATTCGATAGTGGAGAGGAAAGGTGGTTGTGCCCGTTGACGTTAACGTTGACGTTGACGTTGACACCCATGCCAATACCCATACGTTATATAAATTAAACGATGCCTTTCACTTACCACCTATCAACCATTTACATGTACAGTACTACATTGGGCGTGCTGCAATCATCCTCCCTTGCCAGTATTTCAGTCGCTCCTGCAACATGGCGGAGACTCTGTTCAAAAAGCCGCCTGCACCAAGGATTCCAACGGCATGACGCCCTTACTGTGCGCGTGCGCTTGTCGAGCGCCCGTCGAAATGATTGCCGCTTTGGTTGACGCGTGTCCTGCGAGTCTCGCCGTATCCGACAACGATGGCTGGACCGCACTGCACTACGTGTGCTGTCGCGCCAAGACGGATGGCGATGCGCTGACACTGGCCACGCGCAAGGCTGAACTATTGCTTGCTGCAGATGCGTCGACACCAGACTTTGTCTTGTCGAGAGACGCCTTTGGGCGAACCGCGCTCAATGTGCTTTGTAGTCTCTTTGAAGTCGAGTTGCGATGCACCTATCTCTTTCGAGCCGCGCCGTACGGTGGCTTGATGAACGGACTGACCGATTTGTGGGCACTGGTGCAGTTATTGGTGCAGTCCACAGCTGCTGCCAGACGAGAACCTCCTCCCACAGAGCAACCTCCAGAACAACCTGCATCACCGGAAGTAGTATCACCGCCAGAACAAGAGCAACCAAAACCTGTCGTCCTTGCACAATCGACAATTCTGCACGACATTTGTTCCTTTCCCGACATTCCACTAGAACTCTTAATGTTTGCTTGCTCTCAATGCCCCGAGGCTGCCGTCCAACAAGATGCCGCTGGCAATACTCCGCTGCACATTTGCGTCCAGAGTCAAGCCGTCACGCTCATTGACTTTCTCGCGCGCAATTATCCGACGGCCGCCAGTGTGCGCAATCATGCGGGAAAGGTGCCACTGTCGTTGGCGGCGGTCCGGTTTGATGCTTGGAACCCCGTGCTGCATTCGTTGCTGTGTGCCGATGCGACCGCGTTGCGCTTTTTGGGTGTCAACGAACGGTACTTGCCCATCTTGTTACAGCACATTAACGACGACCCGAGTATTCTGTTTGATATTTTGCGGAGTACACCCGGTTTAATTCAACAATCCGTACAACAAAAAGAGCAATCACAAGGGCAGGACGTGAATGCTTCCGTTGTGATACGAGACGACTCTACTCTAGTAGTAGCCAGAGATAGCTAGCTGCTAGCTCGGAATGAAACCTTGCTAATGTATCTTTACTATACTGTCACGTTATGAAATTAATGGATGCCAAGTGCGTATCTTTCTCTCTCTTTTTCTATTCGGGAAATAAGCGTTGTATGGAAGGCGGCCGGCCATCTTGTTGCTGCCGCCCTGCACCATTGTCTTCGTCTGGAGGAATGATGGGACGAAAGTGTTGCACCCGAGAAGGACTTGCGCCTCTTTCGTTAATGATTGGTGGCACATTATCTTCGTTTTCATCCACAAATAGCTTGCGTCGAACAGCAGGTAGCCGTGGCATACCCAAAGGTTCGTCGTCGTCGTCATCGACGACGCCATGGTCGTGTTGTCGTATGGTGGTAGCAGCCCCGTCGCACACGTAGCGGCTTTCCGGTCGTCGCTTTCGTTTCGGTGCCTGTGGTGGTCGCTCTAAGATCTTGGCTTGAGTTATAATGGCCCACGGCGGTGGCGACCCGGGTGCTGCACCACCAGGTAGACCGTTTGCCATAATTATTTGTGTTTGTGCTTGTTCGTTTGTTCGTTGCAACTACTCCTACTCGTACCGGTAGACTACTTGCTTGCACGACTTCGTTTCTCCTCAACACCCACTCACACGTATGTACAACGAATCAGACAGTGTCCGCATGCGAGGGGGAAGGACTGTCGAAAAGACTCACTGATTCTTCCTCTCGGCCTGCTTTTAGCGGTTCTAAACCGTTTGCAGGAATGAAATAGAAAGAGAAAAACTTCTGTTCAACGGTCAAACCGCCATTGCCGTCAAATTTCAAAGGCTCGCTTGCGTGCTTGTGACGCCCCTTAGAATGCACAAAGAAACCCGGAGATGACTCATCTCACTTTTTCGTCGCGCCTCGATCGACCATCGACCATCGACCATCGAACACAATCGACAGTGCAATGCCCATCGTCGAGAACTCTCAGCGACGCCCAACTCCACCAACTCCCTAACCCTAGAACCATGATCAAAGGCTTTCTAACTCCGGTTACGAAACGCCATGTCGAAAGATGCATACTTCCCACGCACCCGCAACACCTGTTCCGCATCATTCAAGACGTGGATTCCTATAAGCACTTCCTCCCCCTGTGCTCTCACTCGCAAATCGTAAACAAGTCACCCGATGGACTGTCCTTCAAAGCGACTTTAACGGTTGGAATGTCCCCGCTATTTCAAGAAACGTATCTCTCCAACGTTCGACTCAATCCAACCGCATTGACGGTCCACGCCGAAAGCACACAAAGCAAGCTTTTTGATTCGCTACGGAGCCAATGGAAGTTAGACACTGTGAAAGACAGCGCTGCACCCAACGATGAGTGCCAAGTTAATTTTCAAGTGGAAATCACTACCAGTAATCCGTTCATTGTTGGGACTCTGGATCAGGTCTTGCGAGAAGTCGCGGGCCAACAAGTGGCAGCCTTTGCCAAGCGGTGCCGAGAAATCCCCCTTCCGCCGGATCTGCAAGATTCGTCCCCCAAGCAATAACACATCGAGATACCCAGTAAGGTTCTAAGTGTATCTACATTACAAAAGTTTGAAAAGGTGTACTGGAAGTGTTAGTTTACAGTCTATTATTATTAGCGGTCGCACAAGTCGACAATGTGGCTGTCCGTATCACGATACATGACAAAGAGTTCCTTAAGAAAGGCAGGGTACAACTGGTCCATGTCGGTGTGCAAGGTCGACT
>Ga0307981_1002633_pt1 | contig 14282 bp, 10 predicted proteins | sample OrgLakmetagen987_FD_201849 | JGI IMG/M metagenome (GOLD analysis project Ga0307981, IMG submission 201849) | Saline water microbial communities from Organic Lake, Antarctica - #987 | ecosystem: Environmental > Aquatic > Non-marine Saline and Alkaline > Saline | place: Antarctica: Organic Lake... | reverse complement strand
CATGTTTTCTTTATCGGATGGGGAATGTAGAACTTGAGTGAAATAGACCGCTAAGGGGTAAGTGTTGAAAATTGCTGTAAAAATTCTTCTTGGGTTTCTATCTTTAGGTCTAGTAGTGCTAGGTTACGTGGCTTTCATTTATCTAAGAGTAGATGTTGATCAGCTCAACACTAAACAAGTTCAATACAATTCAAAAACTCAAAGTTACGAGCTTTTGAAACTCTCTAAAAATTGGACACCAATCGATCAGATTTCAAATGTTGCGAAATGGGCCGTTGTCATATCTGAGGACTGGGCATTTTATGAGCATCACGGAATTGATTTCAATCAACTAGAAATTGTTATTGAAGAAAGCATTGAAGAAAAAGAACTTGTAAGAGGGGCATCGACTATTACTCAGCAGGTGGCCAAAAATATTTATCTCTCGAACGAGAGAAGTATATTTAGAAAAATTAAAGAAGCAATCATCGCTTATAAATTAGAATCAAACTTATCAAAAGAAGTGATTCTTGCTCACTACTTAAATCTCATTCATTTAGGTGAGGGCATTCACGGAATTAAACAGGCTTCGCGCCACTACTTTAATAAATCACCTAGTAATCTTAACGCTCGCGAGGGAGCTTTCTTGGCAATGCTGCTTCCAAGCCCAGTAAAATACAGTACATCTTTTAGAAAAAAAGAACTTACTCCCTTTGCAACTAAAATTATTGAATCAATTTTAAGAAAACTAAAACAAGCAAAAATTATAACAGCTGAGGAGATGCAATCCCAATTAGATGATCAATTTGGCTGGGAAACTTCAAGCTTTGATTGGTATTTATGATTGCACTAATTTTAATTCTATTTTCAAGTATAAGTTTCTCTCAAGACTTTGGAGATAATTCTGATGGAGTTTGTAACTTCACCGGAGGAGCTCAAGCTAAGTCTGTTTGGAATTGTACTGATCTTTTTGTATCCAATACTAATACTTTCCCTGCGGCTTCAGCTGTAGTTTTAAAAGTTTCTGGCAGTGTTTCAATTGCTGGTGGTGGAGTGCTTTCTGTGTCTGCAGCTGGGCAAGTTGCAGGGCCAGGAGCTATGAATGGAGGAGTTTGTTCTTCTACACCTTGTTCATCACCTCAGACAGATGCAACTAACACCTTTGGTGTGGTTGCTGCAGGAGGTAGTGCTGGAACTGATGATGGTCTTGCAGCAAGCGGTGGTGGTGGAAGTGGTGGAACTTATAATCCTGCTACTGCTGGTCAGAATGGAACTGCTGGAAGTAACGGTGGAAGTTCATCTCAAGGTACTGGCGGTGTTGCAAGCTTAACGGGCTATGGTTCAGAGTCTAATTTTGCAACAACTATGAATGGTGGTTCTGGAGGCGGAGCAGGTGGAAGCAGTGATGAAATAGGGACACTCTCTGCGGGTGGCTCTGGTGGCGGCGGAGGTGGTATTATCAAAATCTTTTCAAAGGGTACTATTGATATAGACGGATCAATTCTTTCAAACGGAGGCGCTGGAAGTAACGGAGTTCCCAATGGAGCTGCAGTAGGCGGCGGCGGCGGCGGGGGAAGTGGCGGTTCAATTTTTATTTACAGCCAATCGACGGTCTCAATTACTGGTGGTGTGCAAGCGCTGGGTGGATCTGGTGGCTCCGGAGGAGCTGGTGGAACTGGTGGTGTGGGCAGGATAAGGATTGATTCATTTGATGGAACTATTTCGGGAGTCATTAATGTAAACCCTTCACCTAGCGTATTCACTGCGGCAGCACTTCCAAGTTTAAAAGCAAAATTTAAAAGTGATATTTCACACAACTGCTCATTCAAAACTGAACAAGTTGATTTTTATCCATCGTTTATTATAGGATTATTTTTAGGTTTAATGACTATGGTAGCACTGGTAAGACTGAAACGTATTTAGCGCCAGGAGACTCATTGTCTCCTAGGTCATCGGTTGAACCAGAACCTATTTGGCCATAAGCTCCATCACCAAAACATATTACTTTTCCTTCGTCCTTGGTAAGAGCACATGTATGAGAAACTCCTGAAGCAAGTTGATTAATGGATTCTCCACCGAGATCTACTAGAGAAATATCTTTAACAAGTTCATCGTCTCCAATATCGTCTGTTCGAGCGAGACCAGTTGTACCAGAACCACCAAAACCAAAACAATGAGCTTCATAATTACCACTTACAACACATGTGTGAAGGTTTCCAGTTGAAACGCTCAAGTGAGCAGTAGCTCCGGTGTCTACATAACCAATAGATGTTACTGATTCGTTATCACCAATGATTTCACTATTTCCTGTACCAATTTGACCTTTGATATTTGAGCCCCAGCATCTTAATTTTTGACCACCGGTAATTGCACATGTGTGCCTGTTTCCAGTAGCGAGTTGAATGATTTGTTCTCCAAAGGGAACTGGTGCAACTGATGATGGGAGTTCGTCGTCGCCTACATGATCAGGATTTCCAAGTCCTAATTGACCTGAATCATTTCTTCCCCAACATCTTAAGTCACCATTTTGTAAAAGAGCACACGAATGAAAACTAATCGTTGAAATATCCATTTGCACAGCTGGCCCACCAATGCTTACATAGCCGATAGTATCAATTGTTTCATCGTCTCCAATATTATTTGTATGACCCAGACCGAGTTGTCCAAATGAGTTATCACCCCAACACTGAACATTTTTATTTTCTAAAAGGGCACAGTTATAAGTGAACCCTGAATAAATTTTAGTCGCTTTATCTTTTAGTGGAACAGATGCAATACTAGAGAGATCTTCATCATCACCAATTGTATCGGTGTGACCCAAGCCTAACTGTCCGCTTGTATTTTGTCCCCAACACTTTACATCTCCACTTTCTAAAAGTGCACAAGTATGAAATGCACCGGCACTTATATCTTTTACTTTAGCTCCAATATTTAAAGTTGAAATAGAACTTGGAAGTTCATCATCACCGATAGTATTTGTATGACCAAGACCAAGTTGTCCGACATTATTTCGTCCCCAACACTTTAAATCACCTTCAAGTAAAAGTGCACATGTATGGAAACCACCGGCAGCAAGTTTTTTTACTTCCATAGGCTTTTGTTCTTTTTCACAATAATTAATTTTAGCAACACTAAAGTCATCTCTAGCTGAAGTTAAGTGTACTTGGTTTAATTCAGCATTAAATTCAAACGGAACAGCAATATTATTTACGAGAGCTTCAATAGATGCCGGATCAACTTTGTTCGTTTTAAGATTAAAGTCATTAGCGGGTTTAATAGAAACGGTAGCAAGTCGACCAAGATTAGATAGACCGTTTGCATAGTCTCCGTTTGCCATATCGACTGTTATTCCACCAGCTAGATTAACGGCATCAATATAACCGTAACCAATTTCATTTTCACCAGACACTGGCATCGTTTGATTGTCTTTATAGAGAACACCTCCAACAACTTGTGGAGATCCTGCTTGAATATCAGTAATTCTATCTACGACCATTTGGGCAGTTACAGTTCTCTTACCATCAAGGTCTATACAGTATTTATCAAAACTTCTATCCTCGGCTCCTTGCGGGTCTATAACAGGACTAACACCAACTGGATACTCAGCACATATATCTTGTTCATCGGCGACAAAGATTACCGTTAAGGCTGCATCTTCCCTAAAGAAATCTTCTTGGCGATTAAGGGCTAAGTTGGTTTCACTAGTAGCTTTTAAAAATGAATAAAGGCCAACTTCTCCACCATCGGTTTCACTGTCACCGTGGGGGCTTTGCATTTTAGTGATTAAATGATTTTTTATTTCTGTAGTAGTCAAAGTTGCACTCGATAAAACACGAGGTTCACTTCCTTTTTGATAAAGTTTTCCTGAGTGAGATGAGTTATCTCCATGGCCTAAAATTACTGCGACTCTATAGTCAACCTCAGCTGGAAGTTGAGATAGTAGAAAATCAAATCCTTGAGCTATGGCCGCTCTCTCTTCGATAATTGAACCAGAAGTATCAATTACGATAGCTATATCGAGTTTTCTTGTTATGAATTCTTCAGGAGTTGCGTATTGGTCTTGAAAACATAGAGCGTTTATTGAGCTTCCACTTGGAGATGGAGATGTTTCAAAGGCGTCATCGATAGCACTACTTGTTGCAGAGTCCTGACAAGCACTAGTGACAGCGATTAATACAACAATAAGTAACTTGTTAAATAGTTTCATGAAGCCATTATCGGCTCGAACACTATTTTAATCCAGTATTTGGACCAAGCTAAGTCATCTAAATCATTGAATTAATGATTTAATTAACGAGTTCAAAATGTATAAGAAGAGCCTATAGATGCTTGAAATTGTGAGCTTTTAAGTTCTTGTGTATCAACTTTTGCTCTTAGGAGTTCACCACTGACTTTAAGAAAGTACTTAAATTGCTTATTCGAATAAAAATAATAACTTGTAGCAAGGTTGAATAAGTAACCTGATCCATAACCGAGCTTAACAGCACTTTTAAGTTTGTTGTGCTGCCAATAGAGATTGGCAGAAGCAAAGATAAAATAGTTATATATTAGGCCATCGTTAATAGCAGTAGAGCTTTTATTTTCATAGACTGAACTCGCGGTAGTCGTAAGTCCAGATTCAAAATTAATGTCTTTATAGGTTTTGCAAAAACTGAATTCCATTAGTCGATGAACAAACTCTTCATTTTCAAAAACTTCTCCAGTAGTAGTACTTGCAGTAAATTTATAAGATTTGAATTGATAACTTAACTCAAATCCATTTGTTGAAACTCCATCAATAATAAATTCGTTATCGTTTTCATTATTATAATCAAAATTTGTTAAGAGGTATGCGAAAGTTAATGAATGATGAGAAGTTTTTTTCTCTGATTTTATCTCTACTTTTTTAGAAAGAGATATTTTTTTTACATCGACAAGTTCAAGCGTCGAACGATCAGAGTATGGAGATAATCGTCCCCAAAAATCAATAAAGCGATACCGCCAATAAAATTTTCCAGCTCTTGGTGCTGTCCATTCAAAATTTGTTTTTGAAGTTTTAAACGTTTTGATTTTGGTCTTTAATTTACGATCAGTGTAGATCTCTACTTCATACTCTTTAGCGTTATCAATCTTTGGCCATTTAAGTGTAACAGAACCTTCGTTACTGGCATGGGCATAGCTAAATAAGTGAAAGGAGCTTGGGATAACTTTTGTCTGTAGTTTTAATTTAAGACTTGGAAGCTTCTTAGGTTTTTTGGGTTTTGGATTGGGTTTTACTGTTAGACGAATGGGGGTATTGTACTGTCTTTCTCCGGATGCCTTAATAGTAAAAGATCTCCAAAAGTAGGTACCAACTTTTGGAAACACAACGGTTGTTTTATTAGATTTAAGTCTCTTTGATAATATTAATTTTTCAAAATCTTCATGTTGGGATAATTCAAACACACTTATTTGGGAGTTAGATTTATTCCAGGAAAAGTTCACTTTTTGATTAGGCTTTTTAAGCTCAAGTACTATAGATTTAATATCTTCTATTTTATTCTTTTTAACAGAAAATGTATAAAATTTTTGATCCACTACTTTCGAGAAACTTTTTAAAGGAGTAACACTCCACTTAAAATGTCCTTCAAGTTGGTTAGGATAAAGATAGTTTGGTTTGTTTACCTCTTTGAAAAAAACAAGCTTGTTATCTTTATTAAATATTTCTAATAACCATTTGTTTTCATTTTCTTTTGACCATGAAAAATAAATATTTGTTGAGTCTGAATAATATATTTTCTCAAAGTTTAATCTGGGAGTGATTAGCCTTGGAGGATTTAAGAAATCAATAATTTCAAATGAACGGATTTCACTTTTGGTCATTCCCGACCTAGCTCTCCAGTAATATGCATTGGAGTTAAAAACTAAATTCAACTTATCTTTTATAGCAGATAATTTGTGAGTTTTTTTAAAGTCTTTATCATTAGCTATTTCTATATTTAAATTCTTTAGTTTTGAGGAAACTTCAAATGCTACCGGTTTATTGCTTTGGAAAGTCGCAGCATCTTTTGGGTGAATCAATTCAATATTGGAGGATACAATCTGGTAGTTTAGCGGTGATATTTTTAATGTCTGATCTTTAAGGACTTCTATTGTTTTTTTGGTTTTATTGTCTTGGAGATTTACACGACCTTCTTGGACAGAAAGAATTGAAGAAGACTCCGTGTTGGTTAAAGTGATCTTGGCATCTGTAGAATTTATAGTATATGTTGAATCGCCAGAAGTTACTTTCAATGGTTTAGATTCAAGATCAAACTCAATATTCATTTTTCCTTGATTGAGAGAAACCGAGTCAGATGAAGTTATCTCAACCATTGTCTCTGGGCCAAGGCTTAAGGTATTGGCGTCAATTTTAATTTTAGCAGATGAATCCTTGTGGGTGAAAACAAGATTGTTAGCCGCTAAAGCTGTATCTGAATTGAGGTTTTGCCAGCCTAGAAAGTCTTCGCTTTTACTTTTAACATTATTATTTGTCTCGAGCACTTGGCCTATTGAGAATAGAGAACTTTTCGAGGAGTTTTCATTTTTAAGAAACAGTTCTTGGTAACAAATATAAATGGCCACAACACATGCTGCAGAGATTAAGTAGTTGAATGTTTTAGTTGTGTAATGAACTTGCATAAATTTACTTTTATTTTTTTATTTGTATTATAATCATACCATGAGAAAAGTTCTTGTTCCTATTCATATTAAGCTCGTGAGCTTTTTTGTCTTCATACTGTGTTGTGCGATATCGTTTTACGTCTATTACGCTACCAATTTATTTAAAACTGACAAAACTGCTTATATATTTGAGTCAGTAAAAAATCATAATCAAAATTTATCAGATACTTTAAAAGCTCAATTTAATGAAAAGATCAAAACTGTATCTATACTTTCAAAGTTTTATAGATCGCCTGGGGTGGTTGAATCAATAATGGAATCCGATCAAAGCTTGCTGAGATTTAGTATTTATTCGGATTTGAAGTTATTAAGGAAATATACAAATAGAGATGGAGTTGGCGATCAAGTTCCCGATAAAAAAATTGAGAAACTAATCGGAGAACAAAGTAAATTAACTGGTTTTTTTAATATAAATAAATCATTTATTATTTGGAAAAAAATAGAAAATGAAGTTTTTATTCTCGAGTTTGATAAAACTAAAGTTATTGATCAAATTAAAGACTCTAAACTTTTTAAGGATATTCTTATTGAAGGGGAGAACTGGAAGGTACTTGCTGGAGATGCAGATGAAGGCATTTCTGCGCAACTACCTAGAAAGCATCCTAGCACTGGGCTTAACTCAGGTGTAATTGTTAAGAGTATCTTAGGTGAGAAATATATTTTGGCTTTTAATAAGCCAATCGATCAGTTGCAAGTGTTCACTCTTATAAAAGAGAGTGTAGCTTTTCAGGCCACTGAAACGCTCGTGCAAAGATCTCTATATTTAGGAATACTAATTGTTGCTATTGTTATTTTACTCATCCTTCTTTTCTCTAGAGTCTTTACTAATCCTATTAAAAAGCTCTTTGAAAGTTCTCAAGAGTTCGCGAAGAGCAACTTTACCAATGAAGTGAAACTTAAAAATAGAGATGAACTTGGTGTCTTGGCGGATTCAATGAATGATATGCGTTCATCAATTCTCAATTACATGAAAGAGATGCAAGAGAAAAACCGTCTTGAAGGCGAGATGAAAACAGCTCAATTGGTTCAAAAGTCATTTTTCAAGGCAAAAAATATAAATTTAACAAATGCGAGCTTATGCGGTTACTACAAACCAGCTTCCGAGTGTGGTGGGGATTGGTGGGGTAGCAGACATGTTAATGGCAAAGACATTATTATTATTTTTGATGCCACTGGACATGGAACTGGAGCAGCTATGGCGACAGCGATTGCTTTTAATTGTCTTTCTGCAATAGAAACACTGAGCTTAAACGATAAAGCTCTCATAAATGATCCAGCTTCAATTATGAGCTTTCTAAATAAATCCCTCTGTGAGATCCATGGCGATATGATGGCTACAGCCTTTGTGGCGGTCTTTGATTCAAAAACAAAAGATCTCGCATACTCTAATGCATCTCATAATCCACCTCTGAAAATTAATTACCGAAGTGAAGTACTGAGTAAGTCAGATATTGAACCACTTATTAAAATTAATGGAAGAAGGCTAGGTGAGAATGACAATGAACTCTATCAAAGTGAAATAATCGCTTTAGCAGATGGTGATAAAGTTCTCTTTTATACAGATGGCCTAACAGAGGGACAAAATACAAAAAATCAAGATTGGGGTCAAAGAAGATTTGTTAAATCTATCTTAAAACACGCTGCACTCAATATAAACCAATTCATCGATGGAATTAAAGCTGATGCTTTCGAGTTTTATGAAGAGACAGAACAGATGGATGACATAACGATTTTGGCTCTAGAAATTGGTTTAAGTAAGGATGAATTTACTTATGAGCACAGCTTCGAAGAAGTGCTTGAGCGCTGGGAAGATCTCAAAGGATTCAATGTTTTTAGGCCTAAAGAGAATATCGATAAAATTAAAGGTTCAGGTAATGAACTGGCCAAATTAAAACTTTCTGGTGGAAAATCTCAGGAGATAAAACAAAAAATTGCTTCTCTTTTTGATACTATCAATTTTGAAAGCTACTTTGGGGATATGAGAAATTATCTAGAGTCGCTGGCATTGGAGCTTGCAGAGAATTCACTTGTTCACGGCGGAGATGAAGCTGTTCTTAAAATTATTGAAGAAGAGAACAGGTTTGTGATCAAAACGGAAGATGCAGCAGGATTACTGTCAAAAGAACAATTTTTTATAAAGCTCAAAAGAGCATTTAGCGAAAAGACTTTTGAACAAAAAGAATCTGGAGCAGGTCTCGGATTCTATCTCATCGTGCATTTGTCTGATATGATAGAATTTGATTTAAAAACAGGAAGTCATACTATTATAGAGTGTTCAATTAATAAATATAAAAGACTGAAACAATATAAACAAAAGAAGATCACTGTAGATTTTAAACAAAATGAGGACTTATGAGTTCAGAACTAAAAATAGATCATGTGAAAGAAAATGATAAAAATATAATAATTTTTTCTGGAGGAATTGATGAGGATAGCTCATTTGAGTCTGTACCAAGTCTTTCCGGGATTGTAGTTTTTGATTTGTCAGGTGTAGATAAAATAAACTCTTGTGGAATTAGAGAGTGGATAAAGTTTCAAGATACACTCGATCCAAATCTTCATATTACATACAAAGGTTGCTCTCAAGTAATAGTAGAACAGATGAATATTATAAAAGGGTTTGTTCGAGCTGGAGGCTCCATAGAGTCTTTCTATGCACCTTACTTCGATGAAGGTAATGATAGTGAAATCAAGATTCTAATTAATCCTGAAGAAGTTATCAATGGTAAAGCCCCTGTTAAGAAAAATAATGAAGGTGTTGAATTAGAGTTTGATGACATAGAAGCTCAGTACTTCAACTTTTTAAAAGGATTGTAGGAAAACATGGACTACTCACTATTAGATCACCTTCAAAATCCAATTTTTGTGGTGGATGAAAACGCGAAGGTTTTATATTCTAACCATTTCTGTTCAAGCTATTTTAGTCTTCCACCTAGAAAGCTCAAAGCAATAGACTATATTTATGACCTTTTCAAAGTCGAAAAACAACTTGTAATGGATTCTTTGAATCGAGCACTCAAAGAAAACTCACCCATAGTTTCAACAGAAATTACGCTCGTATCAAATGATGATAATAAGGTGCAAACTGTCATACTTAAGTTTATACCAACGGGTAAAAGTGTAATAATAGCTATACATGATCTCTCCATTGAAAAACAACTTCATGAAAAATATAAAGATCAAGTCAATGAATTAAGACAAACTCACCATCAAATTGTTAAAACGGATAAACTCGCTGCTATCGGAGAACTCATCGCGGGAGTGGGACACGAAATAAGTAACCCACTAACTATTATTAATAATAGAATCTCAAAAATTGAAGAAAATCTAATTACCTTAGATCTTGATGATCTCGCCGAAAATGTCAAAGAAGTCACTAGTGGTGTATCTCGAATTAATAAGATAATTGCTAATATGCAGTCATTTGTAAAAAGTGAGGACGACGAACGTGAATTAGTGTCACTTATTGAAGTGCTAAATGACAGCAAAACTTTTATTGAAGACTTAGGAATAAAGAGTACTAATATTATTATTACTGCAGATAAAGATATTTGGACTTTCGGAAACGGGTTAAAAATCCAACAAGTCTTTATCAATCTTCTCAAAAACTCTATACAGGCATGTACTAGGGGTGAGGTCGCTACAATCAATATTACTTTGAGATTAGATGAAGAGGATCAAAGTGCTGCGATCGAATTTCACGATAATGGACCAGGGGTAAACAAAGACTCTGAAGATAAAATATTTGATATGTTCTTTACTAGCAAGGAACTTGATCAAGGTACTGGACTGGGTTTAGCAATCTCTAGAAAGATTATGGAATCAATGCAAGGGACAGTTGAACTGGTAAGTAGTAAGATTGGTGCAAAATTTATTTGCTCACTTCCCATAGTTGAATTTGCTACTTATACCAATTCTAATAGCTACTTGAGTGGCGAAAAAGACATTGAAGATCCAAAAGTTTTGATTGTCGGTACAAACCTCTCTTTAGTAAACTCTGTTTATAAAAGTTTAGAAAACGAAGATCTTGTAATTATATGTTCTAATCATTTAGAAAAAGTAGAAGATTTAGTAGATTTTTTTGCTGTAGACTTTATTTACCATTTTGAAGAAAAACTTGAGATTGATGTAAGTAATTTCTCTTTAAAGGGTACATCAGTAGAGTCATTTGACTTTATTAAGGGGATAGTAATAGATGACTAGCTCAAAAAAGTTTAATGTTCTTATTGTCGATGATGAAGTGAAGATCACCAAAATCATTCATCAGTACTTAAATCTCTACAGCGGTTTTAACAAGATTGTTATAGCTGAGAATGTACTTCAAGCAACTCAAAAGCTTGCAAATCAAGAATTCGATCTGATTATCTCTGACCTCAATATGGGAAAGGTAGGTGGAACTAACCTAGTTGAGTACACAAAAAAACATCCCAAGTATAATAAGATTAAATATATTGTAGTCTCTGGTTTTGTCAGTAAAGAAGTTACAATTCAACTTATCAAAGGTGGAGTTCGTCACATTATCGTGAAGCCCTTCACTGCAAGACAAATTCTAGAAACAGTATTTAAAGTGTTAAAGGTATCTAAAAAACCAGAAGAGATGGCAAATACATTAATTCTTGAACTCGCAGAAAAACTTCAAAGTCAAAAAGAGAGAATATTAGAAGATCGAAAAGAAGCGATCTCTAAAACACTGGAAAAATATTACAAACAACACGAAAAGCTCAAAGATCAAGAGTGATTTATTTGTCTCAGTGCTTCGAAGGCCACAGCTGTGGCTGTGTTGGATAGATTTAAAGATCTGATGTGGTCTGAAAACATTGGTAAGTGATACATGCGATCTTCATAATCAGTGTAGAAGCTCTTTGGTAGGCCTTTAGTTTCTGATCCAAAAACCAAGTAACAATCTTCGGCGTAATTAGCTTCATAATGACTTTGATTTACATTGTTTTCTAGAAAAATTAATTTCTCACGAATTGGCTTTTCAGAATCTATGAAGTCTTGCCATGAATCGAACTCTTTAATTTTTACATGCTTCCAATAATCAAGACCCGCACGTCTGACGGCTTTTTCATCGATATCAAAACCATAGGGTTTAATGAGAATTAACTCCAACCCCAAGGCGACGCAAGTACGCCCGATGCTTCCTGTGTTACCAGGAATCTCGGGCGTATATAAAACTATTTTAAAGTTTTTCTGCTGCATCTACTTTGTTAAAATATTTGTAATTGTTCTAATCATCATTCCTGATCCACCTTTCGCTGGACAGTAAGGAAGGTGAGATTGATCACTTGCAACTCCTGCAACATCAAGGTGTGCCCATTCAATTCCTTCAGTAATGAAGTTCTCTAAAAAGGCTGCCGCTGTTGCAGTTCCTGCAAATTTTCCTTGGCTAATATTTTGAAGATCTGCAAATTTAGACTTCATTGATTCTCGCCACTCATTGATGATAGGAAGTTGCCATGCGTACTCATCTGATTTTTTAGCAGAGTCAGTAACAACTTTACATGCTTTGTCTGTTCCAAGAACTGCACAAACTTGAGTTCCAAGAGCAACTAGACATGCACCTGTAAGAGTAGCAGCATTGATTAGTAGATCTGGCTTAAGATCACTTACGTAACTTAGGCAGTCACCAAGGACTAATCTTCCTTCAGCATCTGTATTTAAAATTTCAACTGTTTTTCCATTTCTCGCTGTAACAATAGCATCTGGTACTGTTGCATGCTCGTTGACTGCATTATCAGTCATTCCTAAAACACAAGTGATTTTATATGGAGAGTTATTGAGAACAGCTGCTCTAAAAGCACCGTAAACAGTAGCTGATCCACACATATCATATTTCATGTTTACCATTGAAGCACCTGGCTTCAGTGAGTATCCACCTGTATCAAAAGTTAAACCTTTTCCAACAAGAGCAATGTGTTTTGTATTCTTGGTTGATTTTTTAGGCGTGTAAGTTAAGTGAACAAGTCTTGGTTGGTGTGCACTTCCTGAGTTAACCGAAAGGAACATTCCCATTCCTTCTTTTTTAAGTTCTGGTTTTCCTAAAATCTTTGTTTTCACACCTTTAAGATTATCTTTAACATCTTTTTCAATTCTTTTCGCATACTCTTCCGAGTGAAGAACGTTAGGAGCTTCACTCCCAAGATCTCTAGCGTAATTCATTGAATCAGTGATGTTATCATTTTCAACGATTGCTTTTTCAACTGCTTTTTTTACTTTATTATCATTTACGAATAAACATACTTCTGAAAATGTTGTTGTCACTTTCTCTGTTTTATATTTATCAAAATTATATGAAGTAAGTTTAATCGCTTCGTTGATAATTACAGTCGCTTCAGTGATTTTATTTAAACAGTTAAACGAAGTGACATCAATTGCAACTGACTTATACTTTTTAGGTGAGAAAGACTTGTAAGCATTTGCGATCGCTTTTCTTAGTTCTTCTGATTTAGCTTTTGTTTTATCACCAAGGCCAACAACCATTACTGACTGTCCATAGCTGTTTGTGAAAAAGAAGTGTGATCCTGCACTCCCTGTGAATTCTTCACTATCAGTAATTACGTGAAACTCTTTTACCAGATCTTTGTCCGACCAAGATAAAACGAGTTGTTTCTCATCATCTTTTACTTTCTCATAAGCACCAAATACTTTAAGTGATGCATTATCTAGATGCTCTGAATTAAAATCTACATGAACTTTCATATGTTCTCCTTGTTATTGATTAGTTATTTATCTGTCTATTTCATAGTCTATTATATAAAAATATTAAAATTCCATTTCAAAGCTAGCACATATCTTGTAATCTATCTTTATGCCCAGCATATATAGTCTCTATTTAGCCTCAAACTTCGTGTTGCCATTTATGGTGAGCACTGTGTTCTTTGTCACCTTCTTGATGACTTTTGAGCTATTCAGAATTTTACAATTAATGTCCTCTAAAGATATCACGTTTGGTTTTATTGCTGGAATGATGGGAGATGTTGCCGTCACTCTAATCCCTATGGCCGTACCACTATCCATCTTTTTCTCGACAATCTATTGCCTCAATAAGCTATCAGGGGATTCAGAATATATTGCTTTGCGTTCTTTTGGACTTCAAAAAATAAAAATCCTCACACCTTTTCTCTTAATTGGGTCTGTGATGGCATTAAATTTATTTTTTCTTAACCAAGACCTCGTACCCAACGCCCATAGAAATGTAAGAAAGAAAATTAAAATCATAAGCTCTACTAGTCTTATTGAGGGAATTAAAACCGGACAGTTTTTTACCCGTATTCCCAATGTCACTTTGTTCTCAGAAAAAGTTAATGAAGTAACTAAAGAGCTTGATAATGTATATCTACACATTTTTGATCCAAAAACTTCAAAAGAAAAAATCATTCAAGCAAAATCTGGTCAGATTCTTTACGAGAAAAATGAAGAAACTGGACTTGAGACATTTAATCTTCTGCTTCAAAACGGAAATATAATAGATACAGGACCCGATCAGTTAAATATTGAAAAGATTCTTTTTGAAAAATATACCTTTCCCATCTCCGAGCAAAAATTCTCTTATAATCCCTCTACCAAAGAGATTATGATGAACAGAAAAGAGTTGGCCAAATATATTGAAGGCGGAGAAG
>Ga0307981_1002632_pt1 | contig 14292 bp, 17 predicted proteins | sample OrgLakmetagen987_FD_201849 | JGI IMG/M metagenome (GOLD analysis project Ga0307981, IMG submission 201849) | Saline water microbial communities from Organic Lake, Antarctica - #987 | ecosystem: Environmental > Aquatic > Non-marine Saline and Alkaline > Saline | place: Antarctica: Organic Lake... | reverse complement strand
CTCTTCCGCTGGTACATGGCAACGCCACGGCGGGCGGTTTAGTGGTTATAACGGATTCTTCATCGTCGCTATTGTGTTTTATGATTTGTTTTTTGCTTGGCTCTCAAACGAGCTTCTCTTTGGAGGAAGAACGCCGTCCAGACGGATCGGACTCGAATGAATCGAACGAACTGGTGGTCATATCTGTTTCGACACGAAAGCCGATATTGTAATATTGAAATCCGGACTCTGGATACCTGAAGCAAAATACGATCGTTCGTATCTTTCGGAGAATCGAATAGAATCTTGTGTCACCATGGCCTCACTCTCTTCCCTCGTCTCACACTGTTCTCGTATGCGTGCATACAGACTGACCCACCATGCTTCGAACGTCGACTCTGTTCCTGACCTTGTCAGCCTTTACTTGCTGCTATGCTTTTGACTTGAAAAGTGTGGGGGCTTCACTCGATGCCACTACTGCGAATCACAATCCCCATCACCACAAGCTGCCGAGTTCGGATACTACGCGTCGCAACATGCTTCATTTTGCTGCACTTGCGACCCTATCTCCGCTGGTATTCGCCTCAGCCCCAGCGTTTGCAGAAGCTACTGGTCCAGAGGATGGAAATCTAGCTGACCTGCCCCCAGCGGCGTTACGCTCGTACTTGCAGTACAGGATACCTCTGCAAATCGCTGCCGACTACTACGTCTTTGATCTCCAAGATAAGATGGGAAGGATCGAAAATTGGGGCGAAGTCGGAGAGCTCTTTCAAGTGAACAACAACCGTGGCCAAGGAAGTCCTTCGAGAATCGAAAGAGACTTTACCAATACAATGCGTATCCTCGGTCTAAGCATGCCACCCGACGAAGCAGACTTGATGAGAGACGCGCAATTCAAGTTCGAGAAAGCCATGGCTATGATATCCAAGGCTACAGCCGGAATCCGTCGCGATTTGCCGGTGGAAGTCGATAAGAAGGCTGTGCCTGCTGCCCAAGCAGGTTGGGAAGACGGAAGAGTCGCGTTGAATGAATTCTTTACCGTCTTGAATGGCGTCACTGGCCTCAAGGAGATGCGTGCTATTCCTGCCGCCGGGCCGAACCAAATCGCTCAGTACGGTCGGAGTCCAGGTCGCTACAACGAGCTGGTAAAAAAGACTAAGCTCTGCCAAAATCGCGGCGGACCAGCACTAAGCCAAGGATGGGGAAAGCTAATGGTGTCTGGGTATATGCAAGACTCTGTAAGTTGCATGTCGTGTATCGTGTACGCGGTTGCTTCGCTTGCGTGCTTCGTCGCCATGAACTTGCCTTCTAACACATCCTGCCGTTTTGTTTCGTTTGCATTGCACACAGTGTGGTATTCCGGACCTCGACGCTTACTTTTACCAGTAGGCTTGCTACCGATAGATGTCAAACGAAGCTTGACGCTCGACTCTCTACCTCTTTTGCTATCTATTAATAGTATAATTCACTCCGTAGGTGAGAGGTGCGATTGTTTATGCGCATGCACGAAACTTTGCAGTATCAAACTAAATATGATATAGAGCCAAGAAATGATTCACTCCATTCATCGTGGTCTTGCAGGGCCAAGGCGGGACGCTCCGTCCAAAACGCAGCGTACCAAGTCGACAGTGTTTTTCAAGTTCGAAACAAGTCCAAGTTCATGAATCCAACAAATTATCGCTTGGATGAAATAGTAGTCTAATAGCCATCAAAAGACAAACCTAGAGTATTTTAGTTTAGTTAGAAATGATTGACTTGTCTAATATGCTAGGTAACGCCAAGGTTCCAGGCTATATTCGTCCACAACAGCAGCAACAACGTGTAGTATGCAATCAATAATCGTAAAGCATCCATATACACATTAACTTTAGGAAGCCGTCGGTCGGCATCGCCATCGAATCCCACGGTTCTCCAAGTCTTCCTCGATCTCCCTATCGAGCTGACCCGTCACAGCGATAGCGTAGACTCCCGGGAGGTAGGCGTCTACCCGAATCCACTTGGCCGCCCAACTCTCGCGGGGGTCCATCACGGCGGCCTGTCCCTCGAAAAAGGCTGTCGTGCAGCCATTGACGCGATCCATATCATCCTGCATCTCTAGAAAAGGACAGTTCTCACATCCCTCGTCGTAAAACTGTTCGTGCGCTTTTAATAGACCACAACGCTTGCAAGCGCGAACGGATCGAAGGTTGCTGGGGACGACGGCTTGTGCCAGCTCGGCTACTTGCTGCGGCGCTTCTTCTTCATCGTCTTCGCCTTCTTCACCCCTATCGCCGTCGTTATCATTGTAGCTCATACTGAATCGAAGGGGTAATGTAAAGGGAGTGGCTATGCAGTGTCGTGCGGTCGCTAGTTTGTCGGTGTTGGCTTACAGTAATGGTTTCAATTGATTGTTATCGCGGACCGCCGTCGGTTTGGTTTCATGAAAGGATAGGGCTAGGGTTAAATAAATTGCCTTCTAAAATTCAGAAACGGATGCGGCGACACACAAAAAGTCCATCGACCATGGGATTGCGACGCCGCCGTGAGCAAGATTGCGCAACCCTAATGAAACCATCTTGCTCCTTATCGTCGAGAGGAGGCATAGGCACTTCTAAACTGTCCCAACGACTTGTTTGGATCGTTCTAGCATGCATAACAACGTGGACTTCACAGTTTCCAACCAGCTCTAGCAGTTTCTGTTTCGCCTTTCAACCAACGCCACCAAGATCAACTAGAACGTTCCGCAACTTACCCAAATCTATACGCAAACCGATTGGCTTCCCCCAATCAACTACAATTCTCAAGAAGTCTCCTCCAAACTGGGAAGGAGACGATCTTCGATGGTCGGCTCGAGTGCGACGGCGCTTTCGACGCTCTCTGGTGACGACGCTAGACTCGCAGCAACCAGCGCGTAACACACTATTTATGCTCAACGTGCTGGCCTTTTTCTATCAGACTTTTAGTTCTGTCGATTGGATTCGACAACAGCATCCTTTCTTTTGGCCCAGTCAAGCGTTACCAATTGTTCTTGACGCCTTGATGGGCTCATCGGTACCCGGTCCGTTTGCTCTCGACTTCATTCATTCCAACGCGGTCAGCCGACTGCAACCTCATAGGCTGCTGTCCTCTGGCTTCTTACACGGTGGAATCCTCCATTTGCTCGTCAACATGGATACACTTCGGCGATTGCCTTCTTGGCTCGAGACTGGAATCGGTGCACCCTTGTACGTGACGGTCTTTCTCGTTTCGATTGTCACGGGGAACCTGGGTCACTCGTACAGCATGTACAACGTATTCGACAAGTCCATGTGCCTTGGTTCCAGTGGTGGAATATGCGGTTTGTATGGACTCATGTACGTGTCCTTGCTCAAAATGGGCAACAGCAGAGCTGCCTCGAGTACCATCAAGGGCCTGGTGCTCTTGCTGCTCTACGGATTATTGTTTGACAATATCAGTAATGCGGCGCATGTTGGCGGATTCTTGGGTGGAGCGCTCGTTGCGCTCTTGTGCGGGCCTAGTTACGGCAGCAGCTACAGTCTGCGGCGCAAGTGGAGTTTGCAAGCCGACGTCTGGCCCAGAGATTATCGAGCCGTCATGGGGTTTGGTGCCAAGCCGAGTAATTCAGGGCTTATTCCCCTACCAGTGATGTGGGCCCTTGCGGTTGCTGGATTGGCAACGCAAGCAAGGTTTCGAGCCATTCCAAAATTCATTCTGATGGGCCTTTGGAAGCCGGGTTCGCTGCGCGCTTTGCTACAGTGATGGAGGGTATGAATTGTATCGTCTTACCTGAGTGCTTTCTAAAGCTATGGTTTTTCTAGAAACAGTTTAAAGTATGAAGAGATAGAGCCTCTATGAATAAAGTAGGCTAGACTATCGTTGTCTTTTACGTCGTACATTCTAGCTATTGCATATATTGCATGTGATCGAGTCGAGTTGCTCTATTTAATTGCGCGCGAAGATCGACAGCTGCTCGCTGCTATGCTATAGCTACGTATGCTATGCTACGGTACACGGTACCGGTTGTTGAACCTGCTGCATAACCACTTCCGGATTACACTCAGATCCCGACAACAGACTAGCCGTATCGCCTAGCTCTCATCTCCACCAACGATCTCACACGACTACAAAGACTACGCCCATCTGCCAACGCATCTTGCAGCAGCTTTCAGTGGTCTTCCACTACTTACCCATAAACTAAGTAGTTCATCTTTAGGATTGACATCGTTTCATCAATAGAACTACTTAGTCTCCCCAAGCCTTTCAAACTCCATCACTTCTCAGTGCCGCCGTTACTGCTCTTCAGCTAAGCTGCACAGGCCATCGCCGCCACCTTCGCACCGCTCTTCAGCATTTCACCAACCATGAACGCGCACGACATCACCTCAGCGTTTCCTCATCCATCTTTGACACCATCAACATTGCGCCCTAATTACGCCACGCTAGCCGTCTTGCAGAAGGAACTAAGCGGCAACGTAGCCTCAGTGAGCTCGCACTTAGGCGACGGACGGCAAGGCCACCTTGCCTTGACCATATCTGAAGCCAAGTATCTTGCCATTACCGGCAACGTCGCGTTTGTTCCTCCTCTCAACCCTCCGCTGCAGACAGAACAAGCAGTTGGCGCCACTGGGCCACAGATCACGGAGGCAAACCGTATGCACTTGGAAAACATTCAACACTTACCAAGCCGTCGATCATGCGTTACGCAACCCTATTCTAGCCGCCGTTCCGCACGTATATGTCAACTCTCTCAGCCACGACATCACCGGGTTTGGAAATGTGTCAGCACTGACAATCATGACCTCACTTTGGGAACGGTACGGCACGATCACGCAGGCCGAACTCGCCAGGAATCTTACCCGCATGAGCTCCCCCTGGAATCCGCCTCAGCCAATTGAGGATCTTTTCCTCCAGCTCAACCGCGGAAGCCAGTTTGCCTCCGATGACTCAGAGCCCATTCCGCTTTCCCAAGTTCTTCGCATCGGCTACACGCTTATCGCGAATACCGGACTTTTCGCTGAAGCATGCCGCGAATGGCGCACAATTTGCGACACCGACAAAACCATAGAAAAATTTCAAGCTCTGTTCACCGAGGCCGAGCAAGACCGCTCCTCACTACTCACGACTTCCAGCCAAGCGGGATACCACGCTGGAAACGCCCCAGCAGCGATCCCCACTACGCCTTCTGCGCCAGCCGCAGCCGTTCCACCTCCAATGGAACACGCGCTGGCTATGGCACGCGTCCAAGCCACGGCCGACGCCACCCAAGCGCAACTGGCAACCTTGATTGCTGCCATGAAGACCCAAACCCGCGACCGCCAAAACAACAGCGGCACTTCCTACTGTTGGACTCATGGTCACACCACCAATAGCAGCCACACCAGTCCCTCGTGTCAAAAACAAGCAGACGGCCACGAAGTCACCGCCACCAAGACCAACACAATAGGCGGCTTGGCCCCCGTCTACGGTTGCTAGGAAGGAGGGACGGCTAATCTCACTTCGACTCGCTTTAGCCCAACACTACACTTATTAAAACAAACTCCAACTGAATCAGATTATGCTTCCTCCCCGCAAAAATCCCCGGCTATCCTTGACACCGGCGCGACTGGACACTTCGTTACCACCGACGCGCCATTGACAAACAAACGGGCCGCGATCCCCGGCATAACTGCCCAACTTCCCGACGGCGGCACCATCCAGTCCACGCACACATGCAGTCTGGCCCTTCCATTCCTACCGGCCGCTACGCGTGAAGCCCACATTTTCCCGTTCCTCGCGTCCGGATCCCTCATCTTTATTGGGCTCCTGTGCGATCACGGATGCACAGCATTGTTCAATGCTAGCACCGTGACGGTAAAATACAAGGACTGCATTGTTCTCACCGGCACTCGGTTGTCGATCACCAAACTATGGAATCTCAACGTCCCTCGTACCGCTTCAGCACCGCCATCGTCCGTTGCTGACACCCCCAAGGTTGCCAGCACAACCAGCACCGCCAGCCGTCATCAACAACCCCAACCTGGCAGAATGCATTGCTTTTTACCACGCCTCCCTGTTTTCACCCGCACTTTCTACTTGGTGCGCAGCCATCAATGCTGGCCACTTTACCAGTTGGCCAGAACTCACGTCAGCCCAAGTTTGCCAATACCCACCACAGTCTATTGCCATTGTCAAAGGGCACCTCGACCAAGAACGCGCCAATGTTCAATCCACAAAACTGACAGCCGAGAAGAATGAAATTACAACTTCTCATCCTGTCCCGGATCCAGCGCCTGAGTCACTAGCTCCGGAACCAGCGGCTCTCAAAACACATTTCTTGTACGCCGACTGCCAACCCGCCACCGGCCAAATCTACACGGACCCCACCGGACGTTTCCTTGTTCCGTCCGTCAGTGGAAACTTGTACATTCTCGTCGTTTACAACTACGACAGCAGCTTCATTCACGCGGAACCCATGAAGAATCGCACCAAAGAAGTCATTTTGGCGGCGTATCATCGCGTAATTTCCCTTTTGAAATCTTGCGGGCTCCAACCCAAACTCCAGAAGCTCGACAACGAAGCCTCGCAAGTGCTTCAGCAGTACATGGTGGAGGAACACATTGACTTCCAACTTGTCCCGCCTGGTCTTCATCGATGCAACGCAGCAGAGCGCGCAATTTGGACATTCAAAAATCATTTTATTGCCGGATTATGCACCACGGCAGCCGACTTTCCTCTCACTCTGTGGGACCAACTCCTGCCAAGCGCTCATGACGCTGAATCTTCTACGCACATTGCGTATCAACCCCCGCTTATCGGCCTGGTCCCAAGTCCACGGAACTTTCGATTTTAACCGCACGCCTCTGCCACCACCCGGCACCGACGTTCTCGTTCACGAAAAGCCTTCGCTCCGCGGCACGTGGTCACCGCATGCCGTTGATGGCTGGTACTTAGGCCTAGCCACGCTCCATTACCGTTGTTACCGGGTTTGGATTCTCAAAACCACCTCGGAACGCATCGCAGACACAGTTGTCTGGTTTTCGACAAAAGTTTCAATGCCAAACTCTTCTTCCACCGATGCCGCCATTGCAGCGGCGCGCGACTTAACCAACACTCTCTTGCACCCATCGCCCGCCTCGCCACTTTCACCCATCAGTGACAGCCAACACGCAGCCTTACAACAACTATCCACAATTTTTCACGAGATTACTGATCCGGGTCCCGCCAAAATCCCGACTCCAATGACAGTCGCCAAAACAACAACAGTTCCTCCCGGCTTCGAGCCACTGCCGAGACCTGTCTCTGCGGCACTTTCAAGGGTGCCATCACCACCAAGCACTACACCCTCACCCCTGCCTGCATCACTTCCAAGGGTGCCAACTCAGCCCCGTCTCCCGGCACCTCCAGCCGCGGCCGTCAACGCATTCCCGAATTGCCCAGCAAAACTTACCAAGCTCGCACCAGCAATGCCGGCCAACGACGCCGCCAACGACACAAAGCCCAGCGCGCCGCCACCAAGCAAGCAATCAAGCAAAAAAAGAAGAATGAATCCACAACTTCTCGTCCAACCACTCGCTCAGTATCGAACCCCAGCAAGCCGAAAAAACGCCACGGCACCAAAATTACCTCGCACACTGTCAATCACGTCAGTTCCGTGTTTGCCGAGCCCCCACCGTCTCATCCAACGCCCACACCAGAGCCCATCAACCATTCCTCAATGCCTGTTCATGCCTTTTGGACCGCCAACGCCGCCGTTGATCCCAGCACCGGCACCGCCATGGAGTATCCCCAGCTCAAACTGGGCGAGGGCAGCAAACTCTGGCTTGCAGCTGCCTCGCGTGAAAGCGGTCGCCTTGCTTAAGGCAAACAATCGGACATGCCCACTGGCATTAACATGATGCACTTCCCGGATGACTGCAGGTTGCAAAGCCACGTATTACGCATCGTTGCAGCCATCAAGATGCACAAGGTCGAAACGCACCGCATCCGCTTCAGCGTTGGCGGCGACCGCATCGACTACAATGGCAAAGTCAGCACTCCTACCGCCAACTTAGGGACCATCAAGATTCTCCTCAACAGCACCATGTCCACCCTGAATGCAAAAATGCTCACTGCCGACATTGAATTTTTTTACCTCGGCAAGCCAATGGATCGCTACGAATATATGCGCATCCCGGCGAAAGACATTTCGGCCGACATCATGGAGCAGTATCGCCTTACCCCACTCGTCCACCATGGCCATGTCCTCACCGAGATTTGAAAAGGTATGTATGACCTTGCACATGCCGGCATCTTAGCCTACAACCGCCTCATCCAGCACTTTGCCCTTTCCAATTACACGCCAGTCAAGCACACGCCGGGATATTTCCGTCATGCCACCCGTCCTGTCACCTTCTCCCTCGTGGTCGACGATTTTGCCATCAAGTATGTCGACCGAATCAATGTTGAGCATCTCCTTGCAACCCTCCGGTCCCTTTACAACATCACCATGGACTGGACCGCATCAACGTATTGCAACATCACTCTAAAATGGGACTAAGTCGCCCGCACCGTCGACCTCTCAATGCCCGGCTACATCAAAAAAGCCCTCAAAACCTACTTTGACAAACGTCCGAAGCGTCCCCAGCATGCTCTGCACGCCTGGACTGCCCCCTCTTATGGCTCCAAAGTTCAGCTCACCCCACTGGCTGATAACTCTGAACCATTTGACGCCGGCGGTCTAACCCGCATCCATCGGCACCCTCCTGTTTACGGACGCGCCATCAACAGCACTCTTCTTGTTGCTCTCGGTACTCTCTTAGCGGCCCAATCAAAAGGAACCGCCGCAACAGCCAAAGCCATCACCCAGCTCTTCAACTACTGTGCCACCCATCCAGACGCCACCATTTGGTTTATTGCCAGCAAAATGCACCTATACATTCACAGCAATGCTTCCTACCTTTCGGAAATTTGAGCCCGCTCCCGTGCAGGTGGCTACTTCTTTCTCAATGACAAGCCCAAGAAGCTTCCGCCCGAGCCGCACAACACACCGCCACCTCTCAATGGCGCCATCTATGTTCACTCATCCATCATGAGATCTGTTCTGTCCTCGGCCACTGAAGCCGAAACCGGCGCGCTTTTTCATAACGCAAAAGATGCAGCGCCTTTCCGTATCACACTGCTCAAACTTGGACACCCTCAAGGACCCACACCAATACAGACTGACAATGCATGCGCATCGGGCATCATCAATGACACAAGCAAGCAACGCCGCTCCAAAGCCATGGACATGCGTTTTTATTGGATCAAGGACCGCGTCGCCCAAGACCAATACGTCGTCCATTGGCGTAAAGGCAGCGACAACCTTGCCAACTACTTCACCACCATCGCCTCATGCGCTCGTGGTATCTGGCTGACCTACACAGACCAGCTTCTCTGCAAGGGTGTGTTGAACCTGCCGCATAACCACTTCCGGGGTACACTCAGATCCCGACCACAGACAAGCCGTATTGCCTAGCTCTCATCTCCACCAACGATCTCACACGACTACAAAGACTACGCCCATCTGCCAAAGCATCTTGCAGCAGCTTTCAGTGGTCTTCCACTACTTACCCATAAACTGAGTAGTTCATCTTTAGGATTGACATCGTTTCATCAATACCGGTATGCTGCTGCGCTGGGAAACCGAACGCCATCTGCCTGTTCTTTTTTTCTTAACCGGTATCCATTTGTTTAAATAGAATCAGCATTGATAAAAGTTTTCTGCAAGTGCGTCAGTCCCACTCACGAATGCATCATTATTTGATTGCGTTCGCCTTTGTTGTTGTTGAAGCAGACGACAAACGAAACCTTGCCGAACAAGAACACAGAAGCTCCAAGAGACAACAAGCACCGCCAAGCCACTTGTTTACCAGTCGCTTATCAGCCTTTACCCACCGTCGCCGTTATCTTCGTTAAATCAAACCACGATGATCTTCCCTACCATACAAAATACCATTGCAACTACAAAGTTTGTATTGCGGTCACACTCTCAGTCGGCGGCAGCCATTCCTTCCACTATTTCCAGTAGTATCCGATGGGCACAATCGTCGCTCAATGCAGCCGATGTACAACTACGATCCAGGAAATTCACGGCCGAGATCACCTCATTATCTCTCAACCAAATCCTCCGACAAGACGATCAGGGTGTCAGCGATTTGGCCTACTGCCTTTCCTTCGCCAACAATGACTCTGACTTCAAGGAAAACTTTGCCAAACTCTTCCCTGGCGATCTCATGCAAAGGCAACTTTCCATTAGCAACAGTCAGCTTCGAAACTACAACAAGCAAGCACCGTCAACAGCAGTAGCAGCAGCAGCAGCAGCAGCAGCAGCAGAAGTAGTCTTGGACACTGCACCCTTGCCTCGCACGCTGCAAGAAGCTTTGCGACCCAGCTCAAGAGCGATTGTGATTACCGAAGCCGCAAAGCCCTTTCGCATCGTCGATGTTAACAAGGCATGGGAAGAGCTTTGCGGATTCTCATATGTGGAAGCCAGAGACCAGACTCTTGGGTCTCTTCTTGGTGGCCCCGATACGGACAGGTTGGCCGCGACGGCCTTGATTGCGCAGCTTTTGCACGGAGAGCAGGCTGGAACTACCTTGACCAACTATACCAAGGACCACGAGCCCTTTCGAAATCGCCTGCAAGCCGGACCACTGACCCAGTCGGAAGGTTCCGAGGTGACTCATTTTGTCGGAGTTTTGCAAAGGGTTTAAAGGCCGGATACTTACTCTTACTTGTATGTACGCAGTGTGGCAATACGTATGACGTATGGATATGCGATATGCGGTCGCCGGCTTTAGTTGGTATTAACGTCGATACTAGATGCTACTATCATTCATCTATAGTCTTAACTACGGACATACGAGGAAGTAGCTTATACTGCAGCGTCCCTGCACTCTTACTAGCAAGTTTTGACGCAAAATATCCATGCTTCCGGCAGGTGAAGGCCGAGCGGGTTTCGCGTACGGACCGACTTTCGGTGTTGACAATAAACTCGAACGATGCAGTGCTAGCTGTCTGCTGTCAGGGTTAGCAGGCATAGGGGTGCATATGAGACGAGAACGCCTAGTAGCTACAGTAGATACTACGATTTTGTTCTTATCATGAGAACTCATCCTTGAGCTTGAGCTTTGAGCTAGCTCTATCTTGGTGAGCTGTCTTTACTTTTACGTAGATAGTCGTATACGTCGTACAATGGTGTGTCGGCCACAAGCCACAAGTGGAGTATTTTTGCGGTTTTAGCTTGAAACATGAGAAATAATGAGATTAAGAGGTATTGTACGTCGCAAGTACAGTAAAAGCTATAGTAAGAAGAGCGCCTAAGAAAGAAACGGAATGCTGCGCTGTACACTAGTACGGCTTTCCTGTTGGCTGGCGTGCCGAACGTCCATTTCTGAGTCAGTCCTTCTGATGATTGCTTGCTTTCTCTCATTCCGTGTCGACAATGGCGCAGGCGCTGTCTTCCTCGAACGTTGACATTACTGATTGACCACAATCCGAACCGCTAGTTTTACTGATAGACTTCGTTGGCAATTTCCTTCGCATTGTCACCATGAGCCCATCGGAAACTATGAGAACCTCTAGTAGCGCAGCACAAGACGCTCAGCAAGCTGCTGTTGCTATGAAGAAAGCGCAACCAGCAACGGCAGTAGAGGCCGTTGTTTCCGTTACAGACCACGTCTCCGAGTCCTCGGCTTCCGATTCGGATCGCGACGACGATAAGCCCATTGTACGAACAACGTCTGCCCTGTTGCCTTGGACGGGTGCTCTCGTATGGCCTCTCATGTTGGCGGTGCCGCTTCTCCTTTCGTCGCCGTACAGTCCAACGTCGTACCTACAACTCTTTTCCGCAGCTTGGTACGAATACAACCCAGAATCAACAGAACGCCCCAAGCCGCTCGGTTTAGTGCTAGGTATTCTCGCCGTCGCCGTGGGACAAGTCTGGGTATGGGCCTTTTTCTATCTCTTCAAGTTTGGTTTCCTGGGCACACGACCCCGTTCGATACAAGTCAAGGGCGCACGCGACTATTCCTTTGGAGAAGGACTCGTAACCCACATTTCGCAACCGGAAGGATTCGTGCTATTGGTGGGATATCTCGCCGTCACGTGGCTCTTGCATCTCATGCCGCATTCCTACTATTCCTTTCAAGGATCCATTCAGTGGAAGAAACTCGGTCTTTGTTTGGTGCTGCAAGACGGCATTCAGTATCTCATGCACATTCTTGAGCACGTGGCTTCGCCCGCATTCTACCAACGATCACACAAGCCCCATCATCGATTCACCAATCCCCGGCTGTTTGATGCCTTCAACGGCAGTCTGGCGGATACCTTTTGCATGATTACCGTGCCACTCTTCTTGACGGCCAATATTGTGCGAACCTGCAACGTGTGGACGTACATGGCGTTTGGATCCACCTATGCCTCGTGGCTGACGTTGATTCATTCCGAATACGTCTTTCCGTGGGATGCAGTCTTTCGACGAGCAGGCTTGGGGACTCCAGCCGATCATCACGTGCACCACAAATTTTTCAAGTTCAACTATGGACACTTGTTCATGTGGTTTGATCAAATCGGTGGCACCTATCGAGACCCAAAGACATTTAGTCCCAAGGTCTTTCGTGAAGGTGTATAAGTGCGCTGTAATTTGGTGAATGAAGATGCGAACGATGGAGTAAGCGTTTACGAAGTAGAAACACTCTGAACAATCCAAAATTGAATTGTTCGTTTCTGAACCAGTTTCATACGATCGTATACGTAGGCGTAGCCAAACGGATTGACTACGAGTAGCTCTGCTGCAAGCGCCGTGTGCAGCATGACATTTGCGTTGAGCTTTGTTGCCTTCGCGCAGTCATATTGGCTTTCTTCTTTCATCTTCGCCGTTGGGGAAGGATACATGTCACAAACGACAAAATAACGTTGGTTTCTTATTAAAAAACTGCGCGCGCCTCTTTCCTCTTCACGACCTCGCACTTATTGTTGCTAGCTAGCTGACACACAAGTCTTCCACGCGATCCCTGCAAGAAACGTGGCAGACGATCCACTCAAAGTCGACCCAAGGCATGCAGAGTAGCGCGACGGCCGCCAGTCAGTGTTGAGAAACCGTCCAAACGGCAACGCGACCCGCCCTGGAACGCTCGGTTGGTTCCGTGCGACACATACAGACGGCCGCCGCCACGCTCGGTACACGGGCCAGCGACGGCACCCGCGCCTTATGCGCCGCCACAACCATGGCCGCACTCACGTAGGGTAGCTCCAGCCTTTGCCGATCCAATCGCTCCATGGTAAAAAGCACCACGCATAGAACCCGTCGAGTCTCTGCGCATTCTCAAACCAATGCGTCTGCTGCTGATGCTGCGTGTTGTTGTGGGTGCTGTTGTGAGCATTGTTATGCGCATGCTGCTGACGATTTGGTGAAGACACCAAGGGACCGTGTGATCGCGTTGTCGGCGCCATCGTGACGTCGCGAATAAGGCAGCCTGAACGCAAACTGTATGAGCGCTGTGAGTATCTCAACTGATCTCAAATTAATGTAAGAAAAAAGGTTCAATAGAACGGCAACACCGTTCTGCCATTCACGCCTGTGGGGCGACCGGAGCAGGATACACACGTTCCGTGGACGTCGCTAGCCGATCTTGGACGCTTGGATCTGCTGTGAACGTGAACGTGACGGATGAAGTCAAGAATGCCCTAGTTTGGTCCCATGTGATCCAAAAGTAGGGCGGTAGTCTGCAGCATTCCTGAGGCGGAGTGCAACCACGGGATCAACCCCACATCCACTCAATATGCCAAGACACCTCTACTTTTTCAGAATTGTCAAACCACCCAGAAAGATCACTTTTTATTATTCACTGAAATCTAGAATGTCCTAGTTTGGTGCCATGTGGCCCAAAAGTAGGTAGGCGGTAGTCTGCAGCATTCCTGAGGCGGAGTGCAACCGCTGGATCAACCTCACATCCACTCACATTGACCAGACACATCTCCTTTTTCAGAATGGTCAAACCAGCCAGAAAGATCACTTTTATTATTCAATGAAGCCGAGAATGCCCTAGTTTGGTGCCATGTGGTCCAAAAGTAGGTAGGCGGTAGTCTGTAGCATTCCTGAGGCGGAGTGCAACTCCGGGATCAACCACGCAAGCGCTCAAAATACCCAAACACATCTTCTTGCATTCCTGAGGCGGAGTGCATCCACGGGATCAACTCCAAAAGCGCTGCACAAACACCTCTCCTTTTTCTAAATTGTCAAACCAGCCAGAAAGATCACTTTTTATTATTCATTGAAATCATAAATGCCCTAGTTTGATGCCACGTAGCCCACAAGTAGGTAGGCGGTAGTCTGCA
>Ga0307981_1002630_pt1 | contig 14293 bp, 9 predicted proteins | sample OrgLakmetagen987_FD_201849 | JGI IMG/M metagenome (GOLD analysis project Ga0307981, IMG submission 201849) | Saline water microbial communities from Organic Lake, Antarctica - #987 | ecosystem: Environmental > Aquatic > Non-marine Saline and Alkaline > Saline | place: Antarctica: Organic Lake... | reverse complement strand
CCCCGAAGTCTTAGGTGGAGCCGGTGTGGCTATATCCGCCCAGTACGCTGTTTCCAAACTATACAACGATCCACTTTTAAGAACCAGCATCAGTTTGGTAGCCTCTCAAGATGGCAAAACCCGACAGAATGCTGCTAACGACGACAAGAGCGACGCGGTTGCAACAGCCGTGCGGAATACAAAAGCTAACAAGGACTTGTCCATTGCCGCAAGCAGTGCCTTACTGCTCGCTGTATCGGTTGGTATAATTCAGATGATTGTCTACAGTATCTTTTGCAATTCGATTACTCGCGGTATGGGTGTAACTACAGCTTCGCCGATGTGGCAGTCTGCCGTTTCCTATCTGCAGGTCCGAGCCTTTGGAACTCCCGCCGCGACACTCTGGCTAGTAGCCAATGGAATTTTTCGCGGTCTAGGTGATACTAGGACACCACTTGTATACAGTTTGATGTTTACTGTGCTCAACATTCTACTGGACCCACTGTTTATCTTTGTATTTGGTTGGGGCGCGTCAGGAGCGGCTGCTGGTACCGCGTTGGCACAGTACGCGGCACTTATACCACTCCTCATGGCCTTGCATCGCAAGGTGAAAATTGATGTGATTGGGCAGCTCGGCGAGCTGGGTAGTTCGCTACGGGCCTATCTACAAGCAGGGAGTTTGGTATTCTTTCGAACGATGGGCAAAGTCTTGGCTTACAGCGTCTGCGCCCGACAGGCTGCCTTGCTAGGGACAGTAGCAATGGCGGCCTACAATTTGACGTTTCAACTGGGCTTTGCAACGACACAAATTTGCGAAGCCGTGGCAGTGGCGGTGCAAACACTGTTAGCACGCGAGTTGGCCGATACCGAGACGCATTCTCCAGCCGTACGCTCGGCACTGGTCAGGCATCTAATAACGACATCCATGATACTGGGAGGAGGCGTCGCGTCGATACTATCCCTCACCACATATTGGCGTCGGGACGCCATTCTGGCTGGCTTGACAACCAATACGGCGGTCCAAGCAGCAGCTGCTGCCATATTCCCAGCCGTATTGGCGACGCAAGTCTTGAAAGGATTGGCGTATCCAGTGAATGGCATCATCATGGGCGGTCTGGATTGGTTCTTTACCATGGGTGTCATGTGGCTGGCAAACTTTTCGTGTGTGGGGTTGCTTCGGTATTTTGGTGCTGCATCAGGGGGGACTGTGAGTTTGGGTCAGATCTGGTGGGCCCTGGCTGTATTTATGGGAACGCAAGTAGTAGCTGGCATTATTCGGGTCCAGAGTCGAACTGGTGTTTGGAAAGCACTCAAAATAAAGTAATATACAGGTAAAAGTAAGCTAGCTACGCTACCGTACATAGACTGAATAAATTGGTCGTGTCAGGTAAAGTATAGAGAGGGGGAAAGATACATGTGTAGTCTTTGCAATGTTTATGCAACACTCAGATCCGTTGAAATTCAAAAAGGCCGACGAGAAGGACATTATTTTTACAGGCCCGTGCAGTCGTGAGCGTGCACACAAAGTGCCTTTTACCATTAACATGAGCTCGACGATGGACCGTCCGCGCAACGCACCGAGACGATGGAGTCGGGATACCGCTATAAGCAACAGTAGCAAGCACAGTCCCATTATTATGGGCTTCGCCGCTGTTATCGTGGTGTACACGTACATAACGCTGACGACCTTTTCTCGCGTGCATTCGAGTGCTGAGGTCTCAAACGCCATGTCGACTGTTCCCAGAGAAATGTTCATCCCTGGAGATTCCGAGAACATAGATGCGATAATACACGCGCCAGTCGACACTAACGATCCCATTTACAAGCTGCGACACACATTCCCCCTGCACGTTGGCAACTCTACCCAGGTTATTCCTCATCCTGGCTTGCAGCTAATGACCAATCCGTCCAAGGCTCACAGAATGGGTCTATCAGATACAATGAGTCTACCAAAGTTCTTTGACGACTCGCACGGACACGTCTACCCTGGTGGAAGCGTTCGCAACTTTCTGGGTAGCGGCCATCGCCTCATGACTCCAGAGCAAGCCACCGCCGTGGGCAGTTTCGACGCGGCAGGACGCGAGACCATATATTGTTCCGTCGCTAGTTATCGAGATCCTGAATGCGCTGCAACCGTCGAAGACTTGTACGCCCGTGCTTTGAATCCTGAACGTTTACGAGTTGCCATTTTGGATCAGCGCGTTCCCAACTCGACCGACTCTGTCTGTAGTGAACCTGCCATACCATGCGAGCAGGATGCAACGCAAGCTCTTTGTCAGTACCGCCACTTGATTGACTACTTTTCCATGGACGCTGCGTTGGCCGTGGGCCCGGTATTCGCTCGACACGCTGCCCAACGCTTCTATCGCGGTGAATACTACGCCATGCAGCTTGACTCGCATGTCCGAATGACTGAAGGTTGGGACGACGACATTATTAAGCAATGGAAGTCCGCCAACAATGAATACGCTGTTCTCAGTACCTACGTGAGTGACTTGAATGGCCGTATTGATCCTATCACACACAAAGCAACAAATCCTTCCCGGCCCATCATGTGCAACGCTGGGTACGAGGGAAGGGGAGACAATCAGCACCTTCGCTTTGAACAACAACCCGAAGGCCCGGCTGGCATTCACGGGCAACCTACCTTACATCCCTTTTGGGCTGCTGGCTTTTCTTTTGGTCGAGGTCATTTTGTAATTCAAGTACCTTATGATCAATACTTGCCCATGATTTTCCAAGGTGAAGAGATCAGTATGACGCTCCGTGGATACAGCTACGGATACGATTATTACGCGCCGGAGAGAGGAGTGTGCTACCACATGTACGTTGTATTTTGACGATCGAGTTGAGTTGCACGATTTGAACTGAATGTGTGCTAGGCTGATGGTGTCGTTGACGTTCCCGCTTCCATTGTACTCACTTTGCATCTCGGTATTTCCAGGTACGCTGTCAAAGCGAACAAGGCAAAGAGGGAGAAAGTGCCTCTCTTTTGGGAGAACACCAATACCTACAGTGGTGTTGCTAAAAAGGCAATGAAGAGATTGAATTCGTTGATTGGGTTGATTGAATATCCTTTTTCAGAATGGCTGCAAGATGACAAGACAGCGTATGGTCTTGGTACCATTCGCAACACAAGCAAGTTTTTCAAAACCTTTGGCATTCACACAGCCAAACACACTGTCGAGGGCCACTTGTGCCGGTTCGTGGGCAAGCCAATGATGAAGGAGTTCTTGCCTGCACTGCGCAAGAATCGCATGGGTTTGGATTGGGACAAGATTTCTTACGTATTTGTCGATCCGTTGCCTAATGAAAAAGTGAAGGGGCTCTTTGCTGGTAGCCACGCGGTAGCCGCCAGAAAACAGAACACGTAGCTAGATGGACCGGTCATATATATAGTGTATCATGCATCGCGATGGCTTATCGAGTAATTTAAATAGATAGTGAGTGTTTAATGTTTACAACAGCAGGAGTTGCTGAGGATACTGGGATGGTAAGATTGTGTGCCTCTAAAGTGGTTGTTGGTGATGGAGTATCTTCTACATGAACGCTTTCATGCTCACTATTGTTGTTGTAATTGTGCGAACATAGCGAAATGTAGGTTTGCCACAGGGCTTCCATACATGAGGTGGTTGCTGGCCTTAAAACAGCTGGAATGACAGAAAAGGCCACCAAATTATAAGGAAACCACACAATCAGGTCCGTCTTGGTGACTTCTGGTAATGAGTTTGTTACATGTGTCATAACATCGGCCGGACCGCGGCCTGTCATCAAGCCTCGGACAGCCATGCTAATGCCGTTGACGGTGACACCCACAGTGGCAATCTCGACGAGAGATTTTTTCACGACAGCCACGAGACCTGTGCCAATAAAGACGGCATCGAGGCGAGCATAAGCTGCTGGATAGATAAATCCACCAAAGAAGGCACCAATGAGACCGGCCGAAGCAAACCGCCAGCCATCAAAACTGCTGACGTCCTGGTTGACACCTTTCCCGTTGTAAGAAGGTGACGACAAGGAGTCGAAGGACGGCTTTTGTTGTTCCAATTCTTGTGCAACCGCGTCAGACCCCGCACAAAGGGTACCGCCTACCAGAGTATTAAAGATTATGGGTCTCTCCTGTACGGTAGCAATTAGCCGTCGACCTGCTATTTTCCAGACCTCCATGGTCGATGACTTATTTGTGGGAGCTTTTGCAGTTTCACTTTTCTCATGAAAAATGGAGATCAGATTGACATTTCTTTTCACAGGAAGAATGAAGGTTTCGGAATCTCAATAGTTTTAGTTCATGGTCGACTTTCAAGAAGAAGTACGCATCCACCGCACATATCGCTGGGCCGTTGATGTTCTCTGTCTGTGGAGGATACGGCCATCCATCAGCTTGCGGCTTCATTGAATTGGCTGTTGCGGTTAAAGTAGACAAGCAGGTAGTAGGTTGGCTCTCCCTTGTTCAAGAAACTCGAACAGAACGCGATAAAATGATGGAAACTTCTTTCGAGTCGATGACTCCTCGACATGAGAAGAACTCGGATTCTGCCTTGCAGCTGCCGTCGACTACCGATGATGCTGTGGCGTACCGAATAGTCTCTTGCGACGAATCATTAGAAACTTCTCTTTCTTTCTCATCAGATTCAGAGTCTGACGACAGGAGGATACCATCCTTACTATCAAGAGCTGCTACGTCAAGAAAATCGCGGTTACTCCTTCCATTGGCAGCAGCTCTGGTCTGCCTCGTTGGAGTGGCAGAAGCCTTTCAAAGCTCGAGATCTACAACATGGGGTCGACGACATCAACAACTTCAGTCCTTTTCATCGAATGGATCGATTCAACCATATGCTGCCACTTCACTGGGTCGCTCCATCGCTACCACTACGCGTACAACCGTCTGGCAGCTATCAGCGGAGGTCGAGGATGAAGATGAAGTACTAAATCGTTATACTAATGGCAATGGCGACGACGACCAAGCCGAGTGGAAGTCCGCGCTAGCAGCGTTTCAAATGTACAAGGCAGCCTATGGCGATCTCAAAGTCCCAGGCCGTTTCATTGTGCCTCTCCAAGCTCCGTGGCCGGAACCAGCTTGGGGATTGAAACTCGGACGGACCGTCCTTTCGATACGACAGACGGGCAAGATGGTGGCCAACAATCCCGCTCGTCGCAAAATCTTGGACGACTTGGGCTTTGTCTGGCAAATTCGCAAGCCTCGAGCGCCGGGGGCCGAAGATGCTCCCAATGGAAGCACGAGTATCGTTACAGTCCAGCAAGTGTGGCAGGCTTGCAAGGCCTACAAAGAGTTGATTCAGCCGGTTGGACCCTTGGCAATTCCGTCCAATTTCGTTGTGCCGAATGCGGATCCGTGGCCAGAGACTGTTCGAGGCTTGCCGCTGGGGCAACAGGTGGCGGCCCTGCAGGATCAGTTGGAAGATGATGTCGCCTGGCAAGAACGCTTTGCGGCGATCGGATACTACGTGGTGGATCCTGCGGCGACTCATCCCGGTAGTGGCAACGCAGCCTCGCCCTTTGACACTAGCATCACTGGAAGCAAACGCAAACCGTCAGCGAGCGAACAACGGTTCCAGAAGGTGTACTCTGCGCTCGCCACATACAAGAACATTTACGGGGACTTGCTTGTTCCGCAACCCTTTGTCGTTCCTGAAGAGACAGTGTGGCCACAAGAAACGTGGGGACTTCGACTGGGTGCCCGTGTCAACGCAATTCGTTCGCAAGGTACCTTTGTCAATAATGATCCCGATCGTCGCGGCATGTTGGACGATTTGGGTTTTGCTTGGAGTCCGCCCAAGGCAGACCGCGGACGACCCGGCCGAAAAAAGACGGACGAAGCATTTTTACCCGACTTTGACAGCAATTCTGCGGCCGGAGCGGGGGTGGATGCTTCAACTACGGGGGGTGCTACCGACATGGAATCGCTCTTTGGGGCGACATTTGACTTTGACAAGGACTTTTTACCACAAGAGGGGGGTGACAAGGCACCTGTTTGGGGCCTCGAAGGGGGTCGAGAGTTGCAAGAAGCTGCAGCAGCAGCAGCCCAGGTAGCCAAACCGGCAGTGGATGAGTATCAACCACCGCGCACATTGGCTGATACTATGAGGGATGCCACCCAGCGGGCTTTGGAAGTTGGCATTATTGAATCTGTAACACCCAACAAACGAGTCGTCAAGGGCAAGCGTGAAAAAGATATTCCCTGGTTCAATGACGATTTTGGTGGCGACTTTGTCTTTGAAGACGTGGTAGAGGCATTGACTGTGTACAAGGACCTTTATGGGGACTTTTCTAACTTTACCACTGTGAATGGAGAAGACTTTGTCATTCCTGGAGCGGACTCGTCGCTTGGTTTTGACGACGACGAGTTGTTTGATGGCTTTGATGTCGATGCGTCGGCACGAGCTGCTGCTGCCATTTCCCAGTATGAAGAGCAAGGTCAGACCGGTCGGAGCGACGATAAAGTGGCATCTGAGATTAAACGAGTGCAACAGGAGGTTGGAACATCCTTGAAAATCGATATGACGGCTGTCACCAAGGAAACCAAGGCTGCCGAATGGCCCGAGCACCTCGTGGGTATGGCTCTCGGTAGCATCATCTCTCGTATTAAAGACGGCAGCCTCGAGGTGAAGCACATTCCACAAAGAAAGAAGCTGCTGAACGCCATTAAGTTCGATTGGGGTGATAAGATGCGTTTTATGGACGTACCCTTTGAGAAGGCGATGTGTGCCATGTACGCGTACTACCTTGTTCGAGGTGACTTGTTTGTTTACGAAGACTTTGTTATGCCTGCCGAAGATCCATGGCCGGAAGTTCTGGCCGGCTATGAGCTTGGGAAAGCAGTAAAGCGGATCCGAGAGCTCCAAAACTTTCTCGAAGCCTATCATTCTGAGAAAGTGAGTTTACTGCGAATGATTGACTTTGTCTGGTTCCCAACAACCGCGTTACCATTAGACCCGAATGAAACCGAGATGACGTCGGAGACGCTGCTGCTGAGTGCAATGGGCCACCCGGACTACGCCAAGATGATCGACATTCCTATGGGACTTCCCGACAAAATTGTTGCCGATGGACCGTTCCTTGAAAGTGACGATCCAAAGCAATGGTGGCGCAAGTGGCACAACTGGGAGTACGTCAAGGACTATTGGTACCTTAATGGCCGTCGTGATAATGCGTTCGTGCTACGTGGAATGGGATATCCGCAGATGGCCGATGAGCACGAGGCCAAGTACGGCCCTGGTCTTTTCCAGCAGATCACTGCAACCATGATGGAACTGGAAGCCGGGATCGAGAACACTTCGCAAGACGAAAAGAAGGAAATACTAGAGAAGCTAGACTTTTATCGACAAGAGATGATCGGATGTACCGACCTCGACATTCCAGCACAAGACCAAATCCTTGAAGACCTCGATATCAAGATGATTTACATCATGAAGGAAGGGGGCTTGGATATCACCACAGCAGATGGACTCGGAGGCGGTGACTATGAGTACGAATCTGTTGATGAAGACATAGAGATTGAAGCAGACGCTGACGTCGAATACGAAGAAGACATTGTAGACGAAGGAGTCGAAGAAGACGTTGAAGAAGTCGAGGTTGAAGATTTTGACGTTGAGGACGAACTTGGATTGGACATGCAATAGCGCGCACAATCAAAGGCTAAAATAGTGTTGATAATATCAACTACTTTATTTATTTCTTATTTACTGCTCAATTGATTCTTATTTCCCTGGCGACTTGATTAGTTGACGGACACGTCGTCGGCACAAGCCTCGGAACTTCGATGTTCCTTGGAGCCCTTGGGCTTTCCCTGAGGCATTCCACTGCTCTTGCTCTTATTGCGGTCGTGGCTTTTCTTTGCGGTAATGCAGCAGCAGCAACCGATGATGAGAGCAATCATAAACACCATGCCGATCCAGAATCCACTGGAGGGTCCCACTTCTTCTTCATTCTCCCTGTTCGAGTCATCTCCCTCTCGAGTGAGAACGACGGTGACAGAAAAGTCACCTTCCATAGACTCTTGAAGACGACGGGAAGCTCCACGAAGAGCGCGAGCGCGAGGGAAAGCGGCCGCAATGGTACCGGTTGCCACCAGGATCTCAGGGCGACCAACGCGAAAAAAGGTTGTATCCACTGGTGTACGAACCATGCACGAGCTGCCAGCGCACATAGTTCGTGCAGAAGAAACACGAGGCCCATTTCCGTCGACAACAACGATACGGTTGCTTCCTTGTTCGAGACGGAAGTTGGAGATGCTCACAAGATTGATCTCGTCGCGAGTTGCGCGCACGCAGATACCCAAATCAATACCAATGGCAAGTGGTGTGTCGATGCACTGCCACTCTTTATCGCATGGGCAGCCTTCCAAGGACCAGGGAAGAGGGGCTTCGGTCGGATCTGGGGTGGTATCGGGACTCTCCGAGTCCACGCTGGGCGATGCTGTCGGTTCCAAAGAGACTGAAACAGGAGGCTCTATAACTTGGACCAGGGTTGTTGTTTCCTCCCACACGCAAGGATTGTTCCGACCATCGATAAAGAGAGAGAGCGTAGAGCATTCCTCTCGCGTCGTCACAAGGTCCTCCCCACTGCGACAAAGCTGGCGCTGAAGGAACGCCTCTTGCGATAAACCTTGATCGACGCTACAAAAAGGCGTCACGTCGACAAAGACACGGAGGCTTCCCACCGCTTGCTCCAAGTCGGTAGCTTTGTTGATCGATCCCGAGGCAAGAATGGAGCCGGTTTCACTGAGAGCAACGCTGTTGCCAAAACGATCCACAGAATCCTGCCCTGTGAGTTCCGACGACAAAAGTTCAAATGCGGTAGCATCCACGCGTTTGTAGACGGTGACTAATCCAGCAAATTGTGCGTGGCGAACAGTGGAAGCCGCCACCCGCTCGCCGCCTGTAGAGATTGCCACGTCGCGACCGAGACGGTCCAGGTCTTCGAGACCCCCAAACTCGGCAGCTAACGTCCAAGCGTCGTTTCTGTTTGCTTTGAAGACGCGAATTGCCCCACGAGTGTTACCACCGCCCGAGGCCTGGGGAACGCCCACTGCCAGAAAGCGATCGGGCGACTGACTGCCAGCAATGGAAAACCCAAACTGTTCTCCAGTCTCTTGCCCCGTCAAGTCGACACCCAACTGTACCGCACTGCCATCCAAAGACACTGCGAAGGATCGAACCAATCCGGTCCGTTCATTGTGGTTGGGTGCAGACGCCGTCAAGACAAAGCGGCTGCCATCATTGCCAGTAGTTTCGTCCAAGGCAGCTCGCCAGCCAAAGCGATCCCCTGGCTCGTCACCCTCGAATTCTACCACCAAGTCCCACACAGCATCTCTGGTAGCAGTGTTGAGCTCGTGGACTTGCACCTTGCCTCGATTGACATCGAAACGATCGCAACTCGTAATCAAGTAGTCGTTAGTGAGCTGAACCGCGCCACCGGCACAGTCCGTGACAGCCGAACCGACCGGAGCAGCGTCGGTCGTAGCAAATACTTGGACCGAGTTGTCTCCGCGACGCACAGCCACCATGCTGCCGTCAGGACTCAACCACAAGTAACGACCGATACCTTCGGTAGCTTCACCAAACCACGATTGAATCAACTGCCAGACATACTCACTGTTACTGCCGTTGTTGTCGTTGCTGCCATTGTTGACGAGTTGGTAAAGGAGCACGGCACCGGCGTCGACACGCGCCGCAGTGTCCAAGCCAGGGGCGCCAACGGCCATGAGCATGCCATTGGCCGACAAGGACACGGCCGATCCAAAGTCCACGTCATCCACTGACTGCTGCACGGCAACAAACGGGCTCGGCAACTCTGAACCCAACGAGGCAAACGAAGAAGAGTCTTGCTGGGCCAAGGCAAACAAGGGGGCTGTCGCCAAGAGGGCTGCCGCGAGAACAATCTTGCAAAACATGATGATACTAGTGTTGATGATGGATCTTGTTGTTGATGCGGATCGCTCAATTGAAGTTGAATCAATCAGCAATTTATGAGACGATCGCGATGCCAACAATTAATCTTGGTTGTCATCTCGAATGGGAGTTACGCCCGTCCGTTTCATCTCTCTGTAGAGAGCTACAGAAAATGAGAAACGCACATTCACATGGCAGTTTATCTGTTGAAATCACTCCCATTCCAAGATGAACCGTTGCAGTTTCTCCTCCTACGCACGATAGACTAGAGTTACTGTGGAGTTGAGAACCAGTAAGAAGCTTTCCTCATCGTTTGCGCTACATAGTGCGACAGCTTCTGGCGCGTGCCGAACCAACATGAAGCTCGAGAGCTTCGTTGAAGCGGGTAGTGCCAAGATAGTGGGACGCACCGACGAACGCTGTCGCGCTGGGAGGACCCAAGGTAGCTTCCAAGCACTCTTGGCCGGTATATGCTGTTGTCTACCTTGGACCTACTAACATCATCATCTTATTCTTTAAGGCGCGATGTGAGATGCGAGCGACAGCATACACGAAATACGCCAGCCCGAGAAGCTAGAGTTCGCGCTATTTTCCATTGGGTTCTGGTTTGGTCTTGGGCCTTTGCCAATCACTCCACAACAATATATACGAAACAGCTCGCTGGAGTCACAGTCACAGGGCTTTTTAAAATTGGTCATCACGATATAACGCGACCACGATTTATTGCCCTCACACCAGTCGTATTCACCCCACCTCACACAATCAGCATCGTCACCATGTTGAAACGATAGTTTACCAAAAGTACATGCAATCACTGCTAATGCCCACTGGAGAAGCTTGGTAGCTTACCCGTAGCACAGTTAACTCACCGCAATGACGCTGCAATCACGAACAGTCACTAGAAAGGCTTGTGTTTTGCTCGCTCTCCTGGGAGGCTGTGTGTCTCTTACACTGTGGAGACAAGGCACTACCACACCGACAGCCTCACTGCTGCCTGCTCTCCACAAGGAAACCAATATCAGCTTATTAGAGCCCGTCACATTATTGAATAAATGTGACACATCTTTCGCAGTCCCTCTCACCACCAACAGTTCCAGCACTGCCAAACCCTTTTGGGTTCCCAGCTATCCAGGAAGTGGATCCGAGCTCTTTCGCGACCTCGTGCAGACTCTGACCGGACTCCCAGCCGTCGATATTACCAGGGACGGCTACGATGCATGCGTGGGGTCTGCAGGACATCGGCCCGCCACTTGCAAGTCACACTGGCCCTTGTTTCCTCAAAAAGCGCCGCGATTGTCTCAGCCATACTTTCAACGTACGGCATTTCTCCTCTTGCGCAACCCGGCCGCCAGTCTTCCCTCATGGTTCAATTACATGCACGAGCATCATATAGGCGCTGTTCACCATACCGTCCAAGCCCCTGAGACTGAGTGGTTGGCTTGGAGAGACAACAACTTTGACGCCCAACTGGCGGAATGGAAAAAGCTGCTGCGCAAGTGGCACAGAGGACCGTTTGAGCTGATGCCCGTGGCGTACGAGCGACTCGTCAACGAGACGACTGGACCGGCTCTGTTACAGACAGTCTCTATGAACTTTCAGCGGACGGGAATACCCACTTCTATTGCGATGTCCAACGTCGACGGTAATATGGATGAGGATATTGTATGTCTATGGCGCAAGGTAGTGCAGCAGCGTCCAGTGAAAAAGCGGCAAGGTCACTCGTATCGGCCCAGTTTCACGGCCAAGCAACAAACGACCATGTTGCAAGTGCTGGACAGTCTACACGACCAACTGTCAACGGATACAGTGCTGGTGGATATTCTAGCAGGTTATCGCCATCAAATTGCCAACCACTTGCGTTTGGACAATACAACTGCTACCAGCAATGCTTCTCTGGCATCCCGAATAAACGTGTAGTAGAGAGAGCGCAACCATGTACTTCAAATAATGTTAATGTGTATATACACCAGCAGAGCCAGTGCTTTAGATTCCTGTTATTATCTTCGTAACACTAATATCCGCGCATCGCGTTACGTTGAAAGGCCGGATTGCTTCGTCCTCACTGTTCGCTCGGTCTTGCACGTCATTCCAGGAACGATAGAGCCGTAGCGTGCGTAGAATGAGGTGTTACACGAGTTGCAAAAACAACATGACATTGTTGTTGCTGCTCGTCGCGGCGTACTTTGGCATGCCGTGACCATCGTCATCGTCCATCCTGGTGCTCATATACCCTCGCTTGTTCAAACTCGACCGAAAGTCCATGATACCTTCTTCTAATATAGGTTTGAGTAGTGAACCGCTTTTGGACAAGTTCTCAGCGAATACAACTGCCGAGACGCGTGGAATGCTTCGCCGAATCTGTTCCAACTGACAAAAGAGATGTTCGGCTGCATAATCACATCTCGCTGCTTCCAATGGCAGCTTCTGCAGCTCTCGAATCAAGGTTCCCGTTTCGGCAAATGCGACAAAGTCATTTTCGTCAAAGCCATCATGCGCGGTATCGTTGCGTATCATGCCGTCTAGGGTCAAGACGGTTGTCTGTATACGAAGCGCCCTAGACATTGTCATAGAAATTTCCTTGTGAAAGGCCGCCGCGGCCTCGTTGGGCGTACCAAAGTTGAATGGATCAAATCTCAACAAAGGAAACAAGGCCTTGGAGGCTTTCCAATCTTCAATGGCCATTTCGTACTTTTCGAGAGTGACATCTGTAGTCATGGCAGATTGTGTACTAGCCTTACTCAGTGCCTCAATCTGCGCATCTGCAATCGTGACAGATTGTTTACTGTTGTCACTCGGTGCTTCTACCTGCGCCTGTCGGCGGTTCCACATGGAACTGCGAGGCGAATGGAGGAGTGACTTGGAGAGAAGTTGGATTTGGACCCGTCCCGAAAAGGCGCCTGCCGCTGTATGTAAGACGGACTCACATGCTTCACCCGCCAAAGACACTTGCCGGGCCGCCTTATCGTGCAAGACAGCCGTCGTGGACCTTGGCCACACCAGCACAGAACCGGCTGCTCCGAGAAAACACCCAATTGTTACATTCATCATTCTCAGTACGCTAAAGCGCCACTTTGGCGCATCTTCCGTCTCGTTGGAAAATGGCAACATAGCCACGCCCAGCTGTGTGTTTGTGTGTTGTTGTATTTGTAGTAGTATGTGCAGAGGTTTAAAAGAAGAATATAGAAGGAAAAGGTAAGCACACTGCATTCTTGTCACGACCCTTGTTCCATGATAGAGTATACGTCGTACGACGTAGACGACTACTGCCGTCGTCTAGACTAGACTACGTCCGTACGTACCGTCAACAAACAGAGGCATGTCGCGTAGGAAACCTTTTGAATCAGTTTTTGGTTTCCGTATTTGATCTGCCCAGCGATAGCCACCACTCCAAACGACACGACAAACATGCAGATTCCCAAAAAGGTGGCTTGTTGGGGTCGTCCAGTCAGAGCCAGTGAGAGAAACCCACACGAAAGTCCCAAGATAGCTCCCAGCATTGTCCCTAACCAACGTTGCATTGTCTTTTCAAATACTGAAGCGGCGTCTCGCAGCGTCGGAAACCAGGAAACATTCAAGACAGTGACATACACCCACATTCCATTTGGAAAGGACAAGTGATCTGATGTCCTCAAAAGTACAAAGAGGCTTGAAAAGGTCAAGACGACGGCCATGCGGAATGCGAACTGGAAGGGGTCGCGGTCCAAGCGCAGAACTTGCAAAAGCCAGTCAAGAAATGAAGACGACAACGAATCCATGGTCGAAAGAGAAGGTTGGGGTTTAAAAGGCGAATCTTTATCCATGCGACTCTGGTGCATCTCGAGAAGAGGACTTTGTTCGACGGCAGGAGACGACGAAGAAGAAGAGGAAATATCAATGCTCCCGTTGGCGTTCCTCCCTTTCCTGCAGGAACGAAACCAACGTCGCATCATGAGAGCTGGGGCAAGCGATGGAAAGAGCAGCCAAAATGCCGATCTCCAGGTGCCCCTTCTTCATGGTCGGAAAGAGGTCGGAGATCGAGGTCCGATTCGTACGGTTTTCTGGTCATACGTAAGACGAACGTACGTGTACCAGGTACCGGTAGGGCGAAGTAAAGACAGGATCCCGTCAGACGGGAAATAACCGGATCGGCGAATGAATCATCAAAAGAAAAATATTAAAAGACTACTGTAAGGATGAGGTTTCTGGTCATCGGATGACGGATGACCGCTAAAACGCCCGGATCGTGCCTTTGGGCCCTTTTGCTTGTTTAGCTTGGGCCCATTATTTATTATTTACAACTTACAACTCGATATCCCAAAGCTTACTTCGCAACATTATACCATGGCACCACCGGAACAACCAACAGAAGGGCAAGAGTCCAAGGAGGCTTACCTCTATGAAGAAGAATGCCAACCTCTGTTTGC
>Ga0307981_1002629_pt1 | contig 14295 bp, 8 predicted proteins | sample OrgLakmetagen987_FD_201849 | JGI IMG/M metagenome (GOLD analysis project Ga0307981, IMG submission 201849) | Saline water microbial communities from Organic Lake, Antarctica - #987 | ecosystem: Environmental > Aquatic > Non-marine Saline and Alkaline > Saline | place: Antarctica: Organic Lake... | reverse complement strand
CCCATTGTAAGAACAGTTTGATTGACTCTTCTTATAGATAGACTACCGAGGGTCCTGACACACTACAGCCGAGAATTGAAGGTTCGAGGCGTGATCAGAATCTCCTAGAATCAACACCTACTAGTCGACTCCGCGCTTGTTCTGACTTTTGACGCGCGATCTTTTTTTGTGAAGTAACCTTTCCTTACTGGACGGGACTTAATCGATAGCCCTACCTGCAAGGTAAAAGCATGTTCTTCTCGGGTTCTCGCCTCTCTTCTTCCTCCCCACGAGTGCTCGCTACTCTACCACACCTGAACTTATAATCCTGTACTTACAGTACTATACTCACTACGCATCGGATATCGTACTGGCATTAGTAGTATAATTTACATATTACATAGCTGTATTAGTGTACGACGACGTACTTCATAAAAAATCTCATCTACATACCGTACTGTAAATCGATCGTCACATCCACCATGGCGCCTGCTGCAACAACTCTAGGCGCCAACGTTGATGGCACAGACCATGACAACGAAGTGAAGACACTTGAAGCGATTCGAAAAATACGAAAAAGGGCTCCACAGCCTATAGGAACCTATCGCCTCAATCAGCTACGTCTCTTGTCGCCATTCACATGGTGGGGCGTTGCTACCATTCGAAAGTGTGACACTCGACCCATTCTTGTAGGTCTAGCGGGGATTCTCTTGCCTGCTCTGGTATATCAACTCACAAGAGGCGTTTTAGCTTTCAGTGGTGGCGCCACGCATGCAATTGGTTCATCATGGACTCCACTCGGAGGAGCGGTTATGAATCGCAGCACTGGTAGCAACCGTCCGAGTAGTAGTAGCAACCTGATCCTTCCTTACTTGGCATCGCCTTGGACGCTGGGAATGATCGCTCACGCGAGTGCTTCGATTCAAAGCATATGGTTGGCCATCCAACAAATGCTATCGGGTCGATCATTATCCGGCCTCACGGCGTGGCAGACACTGGTGGACCAAGTTGAGGTAGGGCGCGCCTATCGAACGAGAAAGTACGATGTTTACTTGCCTCCTTCTTCCGCAGGCACTGCCACCGAGCCGCTACACGCGATTTTATTATTACCGGGTTCCGCAGTTGAGCATGTGGCCTACAGCGAACCGGCGACACTCCTGTCGAATGCGGGGTATTTGGTGGTGGTGGTGGCAGCCGAACCCCTGCGCATTTGCTTTCCCGAGTTGGGAACGACTGCGGGCGCCATTCGGCGGATTCAGCGCTCGATCGAACGCAAACACACAAGTGTATCCCTATCTCCTACAACGCGAAGGGCTGCTGACGACTGCAAGATGTCTTGGTCCATGCTGGGCCATTCGTTGGGGAGTTTCACGGCTTGTCAGCTGGCCGAAGAGTTTTGCAAGGAAGAAACGACTGCTATCAGTAGTGGCAAGGGCGGCAAGATTGTTCTGTGGGGCGTGGCTCCTTTTTTGGACTATTTGCCGGATCTGTCGGGGCATCAAATATTGCCCGTACTAGTGGTGCAGGCTTCGAACGACGGCATTGTTGAAGCATTTGCTACCGAGGAACTGACGAAACAGTTTTGGGAACGCTTGCCAAAAGACACAGCCGAGCTAGTTATCAAGGGTGGAACCCACTCGGGGTTTGCAAACTATGTGTCTATGTGGACAAAAAAGGAAGTCAGCGGCATTCCTAGAGAGGAGCAGCATCGACAAGCAGTTCAGGCTACTGTAGAGTTCTTGCAAAAATAAGGCTTGTCAGCAACAATAGTCTAGTTTACTCAGTGAATCACTGCATCGCAACTAACCGAAAGTTGCATCTATAATCAAATTGAACACGCACACACACACCCAGGTATATCCTTCCGACTCACTCCTCTGGAACAATGGGCGGGCGAGTGATTCGTCAAACTTTCTATATACAGTGTTTCTGCGTCTCTCTCTTTATGCACAACACGCACGCAAGTCGTGAATAAAGCTGGTAGCTGCCTGCAAACCAATTCGTTTGGCAATCATCAAGGGCACCATCGGACTGCTAATGTGATTCACCGAAATGAAAAGGCAGCGAGTGTCGTCGTCCTTGACACGCTTGATGATGTTGATTCCCATGAGTATCTCACTCTTGAGCAAGTTTTTAGGCTTGGGTTTGCGGTCTTCTGGTGTCGTCACGGCCCGAGACACGATGATAAAGCCACTTCCATCGGGGAGCTCTGCTGCGTGCATCAAACTGATTAGCTCCAACGTCTTGCGAAGCAGCGGTGGTCGACTCTCGCTCTTCATAACCTTGGTAATACCCCCAAAGGCTCCCTCAAGACCTTTCTGCAGAACCAAAATGTCGGTACGACCTAGCGACATTTTGTTGTATTCCTTCACACGTGTACTGTCCACAAGCAGGTTCATGAGAGTCTCTGGCGACATACGAATGATCGCTGCGGTACGAGCAGCAGGCAGGTCACTCCCGTAAAAGCCGTGATTGAACTTTCCTGACCACAACAGTATAGTCTCATCGCCGACTTTGCTACTGGGTATTTCGATACAACCTGCTTGGTTCCAGGTTTGAGCATGCCAGCCGGTAGCGCTCTTGACAAGCTTGGATGTCTTGGCGTCCCCTGCCTTCCACATGTCCTCGTCAAACACTGACTCTGACCCCGTCTTGACCAACGCCTGAACAGCATATGGCGCAATTGGCGCGTGCTCTCCGTCGCCATTGTCCAAGGCGACCCACCTTTCCAAAGGATCGATTAATATTCCAGGCGGAGGATTAATGGACACGTGATGAAAGTTGGGGTGATTAATGCTCTCGCGATCGCTGGTTCCGTCCGAATGAAGCGACATGGTTTCGTCCATCTGGAGGTCTGCTACACGCAGAAAGGTAGTCACGTGTCTTTTGAAGACTACTGGTGCAGCAACAAGGCTTCTGAGGGAGGGAATGCGCCGTTTCGGAGAATCGGTTCTCGAGATATTGTTCTTCTGCCTGGAGGATGGGCTCGCGGTAAACGTGTTGACGAGTCCCGACTGGCGAAAGCTTCCGCATCCCAAGGAGCGATTATTAGGCGACGCGGTGTCTCCGGAAGACAGCGAGAGGGGCTTGAGTGCCGAGGAGAGAGCAATGTCGCTGGGAAGCATTGCACCATCTTTTCTAGGCGAGATTCGCTTCTGGAGTAACTTCATATTACGAGCAGCCAATCTGTAATAGATAACAACCAGCGGTGTATGTAAGTCGAGTGAGCGCAACAGAAGTGTAACGAAAGAGTCGAGTACGCCTTCCATACGAAAGAACGAAAAACGAGGACTGACTCCTGGCTCTCATCGTGGATCATCGATCCTGATGTATCCGTACGGTACGGTCTACCAATACCGTGTATACATGCATGTATCGATGATCGGCTTGGTTCACGCTTTCGTTTATGCTCCATCTGCGACCGGTACTCATAATCCGTAATTGATACGCGTCTCAAAGACATTGATACTTATGAAAAAGCGAAAGGGCGAGGTTTCGAGCTTTTTTGCCAACGACGAGATGAGAACGAGAGCGCCGAGGGGCGATGGTCGCACCATGAAAGAGACACAATCCAGCGACATAACAGTCGAAACCTACCACTTGATTCGAGAAGATATGCAGTATAGGCACAGAATCTCACTGCAGATTGTGGAATAGCCGACCAATGAGAGGCTTTTCTTCGATCGTGGAGTGCCGAGCGTTGAAACGTGAAAAATAAAAAAGGCGAAACAAGAAACCAAAAGACCGATTTAAGTAGACAACCCGAAAAGGGCGCGTACTCCGAATGCGCCTCCTCTTCGGGATTCGGGATGAGTGATGATGATGATTCGGGATCCTCTTTAATCACTCTTCTTATTCATACAACGCAACAAGCCTTTTCAAGACGCTTCATTCGTATAGAAGAACTATACGGTGCGGGTGTGAAAGGGAGCGTCTACAGCAATAGGATAGTTTGTTTCTGACCGAGCTTACTTCGAGCTGCCTCCTCCAGGCTCACTATTTACTAAGATCTCTGTTTTCCTCACGCGTCTCTCTCTCTGCAGTAGTGACCTCGAGAGTCCTCCGCCGGAGCAAGAACAGGACCGAGAACTGTTTCTTCGACCATTCTTTCCCTGGAGCTACCACCGCTTTTCGCTTTCCGCTTTCCATGCTACGATACATCTGGTAGTAGACTAGCTACAATTCCGAAGGATGAGAGTAGAAGCACAATTCCAAGAAGAAAATGAGCCCCCCCTTCTTCCTTCGAGGATTTTTTCCCTTTTCCTTTCGTCTAAAAAATCACATACAGTAGGGATAAGGCTTACTCGATCTTGGTTCGCAAAAGAATCAATCGAACCTCGAGGGCGACAAATAATAATACCGTACTAACTGTAACAAGCGGCGAGATCGAGACGAAGCGACATTCCTTCCCCCGCAGTGTTTAGACCAGTGTACGACAGCAAGGGAGATACCTCGCTTGCCGTTCTCTCTTCGTCAGTGCCATATACAGGGTAGACGCGCGCAACATGTCGGCTCCGGAAGACTTGCATCTCGATCCAGAGCAGCAAGTGGCCTACGACGACGCTTGGAAGGCGCTCCAGAGTAACGCGACTTTTTTAGCCCCCATTCCCACCGTGGTGTCTCTGGCCGAACGATGTGAACCGGAAGAGCAGCCAGTGACGCTCGTGACACCGACGCGAGGACATCACGCACTCTTTAGAGCCTTGGAAGAATTGGAAGGCCTCGAAAAGGAAGAACAAACGCTGTACGAGCACACTGATCTCACGCGTCACTTGACGACCCTCTTGACGGGCGAGTCCTATCGGGATGCTCTGCAGGCTCTAGGTAGCTTGCACGCCGCTGGTCGGACTGTGCCGCGTCGAGTGTGCCAGCATCCCTTTAAAAAGAATGATATTGTGTGGGTCTGTCGGACCTGTCAGGCGGACGAAACTTGTGTGCTGTGTCACTCTTGCTACAGTCAATCGGTCCACGAGGGCCACGATGTGGCTTTTTATCACGCGCAAGCGGGTGGTTGTTGCGATTGCGGAGATCCAGATGGTACGTATAGTAGGTGGATTTTTGTGAATGTGCTATTGGTCCTTTGCTGCCTTTGATGTTGTTGGTGGTGAACCCTGTTGTTTTCATTTTCAATGCGCCTCATTCGTTTTATTTCTATCGTCTCGTCACTACAGCTTGGGATCCAGCTGGATTTTGTCCGCACCACGGTCCACAGACATTAGCTGCCGCAGGTATAGACGCAGCTTCTTTGCCAGCGAGCCTGGCGCACCGCGTTCGAGGCGTTGTTCCGGCTGCGGTCGACTGGATGGTGCACTCGATTGCCGCCAACGCCGAGGCGGCCTATGAACGTGCACGGCCCATTAAAAGAAGAGGGATTCGTAAAATGACATCGCTGGGTGATGTACCTACTACGTCAGTCGCTCGTTTACCAACAGATCATCAACAACATCCCAACCTCACACACCGATCCGAGTCGGTTCCTTGGGCGGGTAGTAGCGACGAAGTGGAAGATATGGAAGTGGACGATAGTTCAGACGAAGATGACTCTTTGTATGTGGAAACAGATGATCTCAATTCGATGCGCAAGACTCGGGCTCACGTATTTTCACCAACGGCGGCATCGTCCGCCAAGGCGGAACGTGATTTGGACAATCGAAAGCGGCAAGATGAACACGCTCTGGAATTGGGTTTGACGGGTTGCGCTGGACACGGATTGTACTTGGTGTTGCACGCGGACGACATTCATTCCACGGCGGAATTGTTTGATGCCCTGCGTGAGTTTTTGGGAACGTCGAATTACTACACTGATAGTCTATTGGGAAAGTTGGTTCGAGCCTTGAGACTGTATGGGCAATTAGTGGTTTGGGGCACCATGGAAGTCGCTGCCGATCTAGGGTCTATGCAAGTGAATCTTTGGTGGGATGAAGATGTAATTGCTAGCACGAAGATAGGGGCCGCATTTTTAGACCGTGCGAGTCGGTTGGCAAGACACGGAATGTTTTGCAGTATCGTGACCCGCGATGAGCTCATGCTGGAGCAGCGCGCAGTTGCCGTCTTGCAATGGCTCTCTGCTGTCGCTAGAAGTTGCGATCCGCTATGTCAAACTGTCGCTGAATGTATTCTACCGAACCGCCATTTGGTACCACTGCTACGCGCCGATTTCAAAATGAGCGCTCGTGTCACCAAGGCGTGGTATTCGTTGCTGTTGACCTTGTTGGCGGTGCCGACCTTCAAGTCGCATTTGGCGGCTGCCTACTGCGATACCTATCGGAGTGTAACGGCGAAATATGCGAGGGGTATGGGCGTTATGGAACGAAGTGGATACACGCTGTCAGTGCAATTTTTGAACCGTGTGACATATGTGGTGGACTTGGTGCAAGGTCGAGATCTAATGGGCAAGCTGGGGAAGTCCTTGCTGGAAACCCTGTTGGTTGCTAGTCGAAGCCAGCATCTGAATGGAAGGCTCAACCCCAATCACTTTGTCTTGACGCACCGACGATACTCGCCGTGCATCTCTGATCTCAAGTGTGTCTTGAACGTCAAAGGGATGCCCAGACTGTTTGCTTGCAAGGGTGGAACTTTCTTGGGAGATTGGATATCTACTCTTAGTGCAGCTCAGTTTATGGATCCGCAGAGTTGGAGACATTGGATTAATGGTCATGTGGAAGACGAATCTCGCGGATGGGTTGGCGCTTTCAATGCTAGTATCTCGCTGGGGAGCCTTTTTGAGCGACTACTTGGCTGGGAAGACGACGAGCCCTCACCGATTCAAGATCCGTCTTCGCCACTTTCGAGAGATCTCATGCCTTGCCTAGATCTGACGAGTTACATAATGATCCATGGTATTGCACCATGGCAACGATCGGAAATGCTTTTCTATGATGCAACGCCATCCGCATCCTCGATTGAACCGCACAAGCGAGCCCCTGCATGTCTACCCTTCTCCACGATCGCGGCAAGACACGGTGCCACTCTAGCGATGCGTCAGCTACCTGCATCTCAGGTCACCCCCTTTAGTTTTCATCTCCCACTGCATCGATTTGTCGCCGGCTGCCTCCGCGAGCTATGCCTCCGAAAAGACGACAGTTCTGGTGGAATGACACCTCTGATGCAGCAATTGCAGTCAAAGTTGGTTCCGAAAGAGCAAGACGAGCTTTTCCGTGGTTTGATGGAGTTCCCTGTATTGGTACTATCAAGAGCAGCTCAAGTAAGAGCCGGGCTCTGGCGACGCAACGGCACGGGTCTAAATGATCAGGTCTTGAATTACTCAGAACCGCCTTTTTGTCGAAACATGAGAGATTCTGATTTACTCATGGTTCAATTCGCGGTAATTGGCCGGAACCAGCATCTCAGTCCAGAGACAAGGCCAGACTCTGATGTCGGCATGTCTTTCTTTGTGAATCTGTTCCTTCATCGCCTTGGTATTTTTGATTTCGCCGGCTTGGCCAAGGCTCCCAACTCGGATATCAATCGATACATCGAAGAGACGAAGGCAGCACTCTACCCCCGAGAACCTAAAGCCGATGACTTATCCGTAGACGACTTGTCTCTGCCCTGGACGTATTCGCCAGCTCGCGACAATGCCGCTGCACTTGTATTGGTTGAAGAATTCTTGCATACGATGATCGTGTTCGCTTCTGAGCTTCCTCCTGTTGCACCCGTCGACAAAGAGGATCATACGAGACAAGCGAAATCTAGGCTCTACCGCGAAGTTGTGCATCGATTGGCATCCGGTCCGAAGCAGCACAGTGAACTCTCCGAGGTTCATCATGTCTTATCTCATTGGGACAATGTCCTTCTTAGCGAGGAGGGCAAAATGGTAAACCCTGATGATGCTACTGGCGCAGCACTCGAGGCCGTCTTGGCAGAGGTAGCAGACAGGAAACTCAGCCGGGGAAAGCTTGAACCTGACAAGTGGGAACTCAAACGCTCCACGTGGGAGTTTTATGATCCATCGTTCTATCACATCAGCCTTCGGAGTCATCAGTCAGCCGCAGAGACTCGTCCGAAGTCTCCTGCTGACTCTGCCGCTCCTTTTGGATGGTCTCCTAAACGATACGGACCAGTTCTGGGCAACGCCCACCCCTTCTTCCGACGGTTGCGACGAGATACAACGTCGGACGCAACAATTGCCGCTATGGCGTATCGAGTTTTGCATTTGCATTGTCGCGAGAATACCCAAAAAGACCTGTCTGACTTACGTGGAAAGTCTGCCTACGAATCAAGCGAAAAAAGTGAGACAGCGATGGCTCGCTCAGTTCACCTCTTCACACTTGGAGCGTGTGCATGGGAGGATTCAGAGACTAGCGACAAGGAGTGGAGAACAAAAGGCGGCGGCTCTGTTGGCAGCGTACTATTTAATAGGACGAAACCGCCAAACGTGTCAGACTGGGTTTCGGCTGTACTACTCGCAAATCCTGGAAAGCTGCTGGAATGTGACTGGTATGAAGGCGAAGAAAATTCGCTATTGCTGCTAAGACGGCTCGCGGTAGATGGTGGTACTCCTGGTGGCTTCGTCGCCCAAGATGCTGCCATTCGAGCTGGCGCTGCGTGGCTCTGTGATTTTGCTGTCAAATACAATACCGAAGCTGCCGCGCTGATCAGTCCAGTAAATACTGCAACGGAAGATACCCCGATAGAGGAAGGGGAGAAAGGCGAATCAGAGATCGATAAACGAAAGCGAATGGCGAAAGAGAATGCAATGTCAAGAATGAAAGCTCAGGCGGCCAAGTTCGCATTCATGATGGATGTTGAGCTAGGAGACGATGAAGAGGATAACACTCGGCCTGTCAGCGACATGGAATCTGCGCCTACAACGCCCCAAACGCGGGTGAGGGGTGCGAGCATGACCTCTCAAAGCTCGGCTTCAAGTATTGCAAGCCTCAACGAAGGAGAAACAGGCAGTCTCTCACCGTTCTTACCAATGACGCCCGAAGCAGATCACACTCCTATTCCGTCCCGGTTATTGAAGACCAGGCCAAGGTGCATTATATGCAGCGACGAAGAGAGTCCGGAAGTACGAGCTTTCGAGAACGATGATGGTGAGGGACAGCGTAAGAAGAGTCGAAGGAAGACAGAAAGCGCTCTTGGCTTTGTTGGTTACGTTCAGGCAAGCACGGTATTGAAAGGAGGAGGTGGGCCACCACCAGGCCTCGACTCTCCGATGTCGCCTGCCCAAGAATTCGTGGGTGCCCATACAGCCCTATGTGGCCATGCGGTGCATAGCGAATGTTGTGAGTCGTATCTAGCTACCGTGTCGCACAGGGAAGATCGAGCCATGGGTAAACGGGATGAGTTCCGTTGTCCGCTGTGCCAGCGTCTCAGCAACTGTTTAGTTCCTTTTATCGACGTTGGCGCCGACTGGATCGACTCTCCAGTCTGCCTCCCCATCGGAGCTCCTCCGGTTGACACGAAATCCGAAGCCGGCGACGAGACGAGGGTTGCAAGGCAACCCATTTCTCTACACGACTTTCTCTCCAACACACCATGGTGGATGGCTCGTCAGAACAGAAACCTTTGCTGGGATGGTCACAGCGCTTTTATTGACAAGTCAGCGGTTACCTCTGCGGAGATGTCGGAAGATATCGGGGTCTCGATGAGATCATCTGGCAAGCGCTCAGCTCGTCTACGGAAGAAGGACGTCTATGCGGCGTGGAACGCAATGATGAGGACCCCGCGTTTCGTTCGGCGAAGGCTGCGTTCCCGTGGAAATCGCATCCAAAATGAACTTTCATCTCATGAAAGAGCACAAGATAATGTGCAGGAATCGGAAGGGGAGGATTCTAACGGAGAAACAATTGTGTGGAGGCGTTTCATGGATCAGATAACTGATACCAGTTACAGGGCTGACAGCAAGCGCCTTGGTGATGAGCATTTACATGATCTCTTCGGAGAGTTTCGTCACTATGGTGTCGAGAAGTATGCGTACAATATGGGAAACCGTTTCACGGGTAACGAGCCAGTGGATGTAAGTACAACTCACGATACCTAACCATGCTCTCGGAGAGCGGAGAGCTCCTGCTAACTCTACTGTTTTATCTTTCCAGTGGCCTTCATGCATGTTCGACGAGGCGCTTTCGGACACACAGAAGCAGGAAATGTCGAGAGAAAAACTACTGTCGAAACTTCTCATGACGATCCAGGCATTCACTTATAGCTGTGCGTGCGAAGCCTTTGAAGCAAGGCGGACGTACCGCAAGATATTTTCTTCGTCGAGCGAAGACGATGCGTTAAAGCAACAGAAGAATGTTGATTCGATGCTCTCCAAGTTCGGAATTGCTGGCATTCGGTGCGGTGGCAAACTAGTGTTGATGCCACGACCATCGCTAGACGAGGATGATGGGTCGCAACCTTTCAACGGGCGTTTGGGAAGACTCAGGTATTTGGGCCTCTCCGCTATGGCTGCAGCGGGAGCAGTAGCGGCTGATCTCGTCCAACTTGCATTATCTCTTCCTCTATTGGAGAGCGACACAGACTCAGCCGAGATGGATGTCGACAAACCAGACAGAGCTCCGATTGCCTATCCCTTGCTGTTCGGGAATGTTCTTACGCACGCTGTCGCTGGCATGTGCGCCACCTGTGGAAGGGGGCGTGCTCGTAGTGACTCTTTGGAGTTTGGCTGGCCGACGGCATTCTCAAGACGTGGGAGTTTCGTATCCCTGGATGATATCATCTCCAGTGCAACACCTAGTGACTCTGTGGTTGAAGACTGCATAGGTTTCTTGAGGCTGGGACTGCTTGCTAGAGTGTTGCAAGTGCTCCTGGGGGGTATAGAAGTTCCTTTAGGGGGATTTGACAACCCTGCTTTTTTCGTCGGGGAGCTGCGCGGCTTCTACAGCTCACTCGAGATCGAGCCTCCGACCGTCGAGAGCAAATGGATGCGGTCTTGTGTCAAGCTTTTGGACATTGCTCTTTCCAGCCAGCCCAGCGGGGAGTCACATGGTAAGTCGGCCTTGCCTGACGCTCTCTCACTGGAGAAACTACATACTGCTTGTACACTGGCTTCGTCAGGGGCATGCTCTTTCCTTGAAGATGCTGGCACGATCCTGCAGGTTCTTGTTCCTGGCGCTATCGCGAGCGACGACGATCTGGGTTCGGAGGCGGCAATCCTTGAGGGCAGCTCTTCTCACTCTTCATTTGAGAAGATGCGAAGATTCTTCAAGCTGGAAACCATGGATGAGATGCTTCAGTCACCACTGGTGCAAAAGGTCGTTGCAAATTGGTACGAGACGGCCTGTGGCCACGCACGAGCGCCGTCGGAGCCGAATGCCTCTGCAATTATCACGAAAAGTGTACGGAATTGCCTTTACCGCACACAGGGGTTCCGTGTTTTCGATTGGCCTTCCGCAGGGTCTAGTGAATCGTTTCATCTCAACATGGGACCACAGAAAACAGGAAGCAAGGCAGCGACTGTGGATCACCAACCCATGGTTTCTACTTCCATGCACGTTGAGAGCGTCCAATCACCTTCGACTCAGACATCGACCGCCGAGGTTGTCCGACAGCCGAATTCCGCGATGGGATTGGTTACCTTCAACTCAAAGAAGGTTGTACCCCTCCTTGGTGGTTTCTCTGTGGAAGTGCTTCCTACAAAGCCGGCCGGTCACCCTCGGGTAGCTGTAATCCCGACGTCGTACACCGATCTCTACGCTGAACTGGCTACCTTGCTACCGGATTGCGAACAAACTGCTGTTTGTTTGGTTTGCGGGGAAGTTTTGAACGCAAGCGGAAAGGGTGAATGTACACGCCACTCGTACAAGTGTGGGGCCGGTGCTGGCATGTTCTTTCTGCTTCAAGAGTGCAGTGGGTTGATTATGCATAAATCCAAGGCTGCTTATATTCACAGTCCATACGTTGACAGTCACGGTGAAACTCCCCAGTATCGCGGTCGTCCTCTCAACTTGGATTTGGATCGTTACGAACATCTCCGTGAGGTTTGGTACGGACACTCTGTTCGGCAACAAGTCACGGCTGAAAGAGGAAGCTCTCGACAGGTCATCCTGCCAGATTTCTACTAATCATGAGGAGTACACGTTTCCCTGCACGCTAGTCTACTGTATATGAACATGAACTAATAGTCTACCTTGACTCTCAAAGTGCCGTCTTCTGTCAAGTGTGCGCATCTGACCAGTCTACCTACCGATGCTATTGCACCACGTTTGCTTGCAGGCACCGCAGCGAGATAAAATAGTTTTGTTTATGTTTCGGCATCACTTTTCACTCTTTCAGCCCCGCTTGACTTTCAAGCAGTTGATCCCAAACGTTCTTGCTCACTTCCATTGCGATGGCCGTGTTGTCGAGTTCCTCCCAACGCATGCTGTTGTCTTTGGGTGGCTCCGATTGCTGGACCGGAAGTACTCTTGGCGCGCGTACATGAGAGCGCGATAGGAGGCGTTTCCGTGCTGCAAGGAAAGCATCATGTCCGTCCCGGCGCTAGTGTCGTTGGCGTAGTCGTTGACCAACAAGACATCGTTTGGCTGTGGCGTTGTGCTATCTTGAGACAGTCCTGACGATGCTACGAGACTACTAGTCTCTGTAGTCGTACTGCACAGAGGAGGTGTACTCATCGTTATGGTTGCTCTTGACGAGGTCGCTGAGGAGTTGATTTTCTTCTTGGCTCCAAAAGGCGTGCGGACTGTCCTGCAGCCTGTCGGGAGCAGCTAGTCGGTAGCAACCGAAGAGACTACTGTGGAGCTCATGAGAAGGATTAGTAAAGAGGGCGAGGTATGGCTTGCCCCCCGTTTCTACTAAGGGAGTAGTAGTAGCTAGCGCAATAGCTGATACGACTTTATGTATGTGTCTTGAGCAGCGTTTTCAACGCGGCTCGACTGTCATCCTTGCAGGAGTGGCCTTTTGTACATTGTCCTTTCAATGCATCAGTTGCAACCTCGAACTGATGCTCTTCCAGGTATGCTCGAACTCTCCAAATATCCTCTGGCTCTAGCCCAAACATGTATACCAGTGATCCCCAAATATTATCTTGTAAACCTCTCCATCGACTGTGTTCCAACTGCCGCAAGGCAGGAGTCGGCACCTGACCGTCTTGCAATATCAAGTTAGCCATACCTGCCGAGCAGATAGTACGAGCTCTGACAGCCAAAGGAAAATTGTCGGGGACCGGCAGTCGATACAAGCAGTTTACAGTATTGTCGTCGCTGCACGCCTTCAAAAGCGAATGGAGCTTGTGGTGACTTATGCCAGCTGGTAGGTCGGAGCGGGCGGCAGCAGAACCGTAGCTAAACGTTAGACCAGGAGTGATACAGAGCTGGGTCGATAGTCCCAACAATGCACCCTTATCTGGATCAGTCTCGTTCCAAGGACTGTGTTGCTGCCATTCCACGTGATATTCTGCACAACCTACGGACCATGCCGTGTTGTTGCCTCGCAGTTGTTGGACGGCGTGTTCTTGGACTGATCTACAAAACTCCACATTGAGAGCGTCGTCCGCATCCAGTCTTGACTCAATTAATATTCGATCTTGTGCCGCACGATGGTGAGCTTGTAGCATGTCCCAACTTCCGACCCACACATCTTGTCGCGTAATATTGGCAATCGAACCTGCATCGCGAAATCCTTCTGGGTTGAAATTGGACGCAATCACCACTACATTCTCCATGCCAGCAACAGCTAGCCGCAGCTTGTCTTTCAAGACGGCTTCCAGGTCAGGGTCAGTCCGAATGATCCACAGAAAAGCATGCGTTGTTTGATGTTTCAAGCTGCTGACGGTAAAGGCCTCGAATATTTTCAGCCTGGCTGCTCCCAATGCCAACAAGTTGGGTTGGAATTGCATCAGACGCGTTTGAATAATATGCACCACATTCAAATCATTTCTATAGAGATTCACTGCGTCTCCCTGGTCGTGGCGACGGCGAATCTGGGTTACCGTGGCAGCTTGATCAAGGCTGTGACGGTCCTGGCCAACAGCAGTGTCGGCACAGAAAAGCCCGACGTTGAAAGTGAATATCAGCAAGAGCGACACGAGTACGGCAATGGACACTGATTGGATCCAGCACCGCGGGGGAGGTGAGGAAGACCTGCGACGAAGGCGCATGGGTGGCTTGGATGAGTGAAGTGGTTGTTGCGACATGGTGGTGGTAGCGCTTCGAGAAGCGGCTACTCTCCGGACTGCAGAGTTCATTTTCTTCATGGTGGCATCTATACTGTCTTTGACTACTGCTGACAATTTTGTGCGTGAGACTGGCTGATATTCATAGCTAGTGGCGTGATGCTGGGGTCTGTCGCCTCCAATCTCTTGAAGGAAACGGAGCGTTTCGCGGAGTCAACGCCATGTCGATCGTCTGCCATCAAAAAGCAAAAAGT
>Ga0307981_1002628_pt1 | contig 14302 bp, 11 predicted proteins | sample OrgLakmetagen987_FD_201849 | JGI IMG/M metagenome (GOLD analysis project Ga0307981, IMG submission 201849) | Saline water microbial communities from Organic Lake, Antarctica - #987 | ecosystem: Environmental > Aquatic > Non-marine Saline and Alkaline > Saline | place: Antarctica: Organic Lake... | reverse complement strand
CCGCGAACTCGTGGAAGTACTACTGCACTGTGTCCATATCGATCATTCCCAAGAAATTACAAAACATGCGGCTAGTGCCGTTTCGGCCTGTGTGGAGGAATTTGACGGTGGAGTTCCGATTCCGATTCTGGATGAGATTCTCAAATGCATTGGACAAGGAAGTGTGGTGCACGTTACGAATCCAGAATTTGTCAAGGCTTCTGCGGCAGTTGCAGCTAGTAAACGGAAAAAACAAGTGCAAAAAGTGAAATTGCCAAATCGATACATGGCCCAGACGAATCCGTCGTATATGGTGGCAAAGAGAGTTGTGGGGAATACTTTGGATAGGATCAGTACGCCGATTGCCAATTTGCTGAATGGTTTGTTGGATGGGGATACGCATGTGATTAAGGATTCGGATATTGCGTCTGATCCACCCGTTGAGAGGCTCCAAGGCAATGTTGTGGATGCCATGGAAAAAGAGGATTCGGATACTGCAGATGTTTGGACGATTGTTTATGAACTTCATAAAGTTGCGCCAGGGATTTTGACAACAGTCATTGGAACTGTAGCGAATAGTTTGCAACATTCGGACTTAGATAAAAGGTTGAGAGTGACTAGGTTGCTTGGGAGATTATTTTATAGCAAGACATCTGATATTGCAGTGAACTTCCATCCTTGCTTTATGGAATGGGTCAGGAGGAGTCGAGATAAGGACGACAAAGTGCGAGAGGTCATGGCTCGTCATTTGTTGGCTATTTTGAGGGATAAATCAGGCGCAACGAATCTATGTCAAGAGGCAACTGATGCACTGGTGTTCATGGTGACGCATGATCCTCAGCTGGACATCCGTCTTCAGGCGATTACAGGTATTTGCGAGTTGGCCTTTGACAAGAGTTCTTCTTCGAGTTCTCCCCCCTTTATTTCTTCTGATTTGCTGAAGGCTGTTGGTGATCGTGTTAGTTCAAAGATAAAGAAGGAGAGGCTGGATTCAATTACTGGCCTTGTCAAGATTTACAACCGACACCACATTTTGCCGAAATTGAAGGATATTGAGCGAGGTGGAGATGATTGCGAAATTGATGTTGTTGTCGAAGCCATTCACACCTCTTGTGATATTAGCATTTATGACGTTCATGCTGACAATACATTTTCAAGTGAAAAGAGAGGTAAACGGAAACAGTCATCGTCCCCCATGCGATTGGAAAATGATTCCAAATCTGTTGACGAAAGATACACATTCATCCCAAAGCTTCTTTTCACAAGCGCAAGTATCAGTGATTCATCTGACCCGGTTTTGAGAAATCGTATTTTGACCCTCATGGATGATGTGTTGTTGGGAACAGAGACGAGCACAAAGGGTTCTGAGGGAGAAAAGAAGACAAAAAAATCAATGAGTGCCACCTCTAGAGCTGTTGGCCTGACGATGATCGTGAATTATCTCCAGGCAACAAGTAAACTTGATAAAGAATCCGGGAAAAAGAATGCTGCGGATCAATGGCTATTTTCTATTCTCAATGAAAGACAACGTTTGCAAGTTACACTTCGATCATACATTGATGCCAAGGCAAAGACTGATTCTCTCCCTAAAGATTCAGAGGAAAAGATGAAGGCCGACTCTGTTGCCTTTAAAAAATTGGAATGTGTTGCCAAGCTTACTGCCCCACCTGCAGGATCTTCTTCCAACTCTTCGGACGATTTGAATGCTGTATTACAAAAGGTACACAGTGCGAAAGACAGACACATTTTTAGATGTAAGTATTCAACTATTATTCCACCGTTGACGGAGATGACACTCTCTCATCTCATCTCTTTTCATTTTCCCTAAAACTGCAGTATTAGCGTCTATTTCATCACCATCGCACTCGTCAGAAGCGAGAATCCGGGCTCTTGATGATATACCAAAGCGAGCAAAGTCTTTAGGGTCCTCCGCTTCTCAGTGGCTGTTCTACTTGGCACGAAGGACTGCAATGGGGTACTTTTTGAATACAGAAATCATTGATACATGCATTTTACTATCACAAGAAGCTTACAATGAGGGCGACTTTGAAGTTTGTAGAGCATTTTTGGAGAGTGCAAATGTAGCTTTTGCAGTGTTCCCCTCAATGTCACAAAAAGGTTTTGATTACATTACTGAGTTGTTTAGTGTATGCAGTGGATCCCTTCCTGCAGATGAGAAAAAAATGATAAAACAATATGGTATTCTCACAACTCTCAGCAACATTATGTCAAGAACAGCACAAACCCGTGCAAGTCCAACAAAGGTAAGTGGAGGATCTACAGACGACACACATCACTACATGTAATTTCTAACATTTGTCTGAAATTTGCCCCCTTGCAGAGTGGAGGTTCTACAAATGAAAGTAGCAGCGTGGACGAGGACGTGCAATCAAAATTGCTAGATCTTTGCACAAAAGATGGTTCTATTCAGGAGGCTAGGAATGCGGTGGCTACGTTGGCATCATTGCACGACAATGATCATACCAAAAAAATTGAAGTGTTTACATCTCTTCTCGGTACCATGACCTCCTCTTCACGTTTGACATTAAGCTCAGGTGGCAAGCCAAACTCAAAAATTGTCTATGTTCTGGATACTTTGACATCAATGGTTGAAAAAGTTCCATCACTTTTTTCGGTCACAGGCGCCAAAAATAATCGAGGTGCTAAAGCCATCCGTTTTGCTCTTGAATCTATACTCTTAGGCCGAGGAGATAGACTTTCCTCAGATAGTCGTCAGGACTCGGACATTTCGAGTGAAGACGAAATTGACGATAGTACGAAGAAGTCCAGTCCCCGCAGACGATCAAAGTCCAAGAAGAGAGTTAGTCGCAAGAGTTCAAGTAACGAGGATACGATCTCATTGGCTTGTAAAAGGGCTCGGGCAGCAATCACGTTTCTTGTGGCGCACATTAGATCTACGATTTTATTTGCAAAGTTCAATGTTGGCAAAGAACAAAATGAGGCTGACAAAAAGAAAATGTTGACACCTCCCAAGGGTCATATCAAAGCAGTTTTTGAACTATTGATTGGAATTTTGGAGGATGACGGACTCCCACCTTCATCTATCGACCGCAATGACTGCCAAGCAGCAGAGGACAGAGCCGAATTACGCAAAGCTGCCACCATCAATATCATGCGCCTCTGTGACAAAAATCTGGATCTGGAAAGAACGTTCCTTACAACTTCGATGTGGCACATTTTGGGAAGAAGCTTTGTAGATAAAGACAGACGTGTTCGTGGTAAGTATGATACAAGTGACAAAATGCATTGTCAAAGTAGATGCATCTAACCCATGAATTCTTATCAAATTCGTAGAGTCCACGATGGAAGAGCTGTCTCATATGCTGAACGGAAAGGGTTTGTATGGAATTCCACTTCGCACTCTTCCAAGTCTGAGATTTTTGGCATTCATAACTTTGTGCCCTGACTGTGACACTCACAGTAGTGCCGCAAATGGCAACGCCGCAAACGTCGGGACGAAAGGTAAAGTCACGAAAGAAGCTGCCCTCAAGAGTACATTGACGCTACGGAATACTTGCGAGACTCAGTTGTTAAGATGCCGTGCCCATTCTCGAGAAGCCGAGACAAGATTTGAAAAAATCTTTAAAATGGAGATCATGCCTGAGTTTGCTGTACATCATGCCATTCATCTCCTCGTATTCCGTCCAGAAACACCTTCAGGTGGATTGCATCGTAATCATAATGACTCAGTTGAAGATGACAAGATGCTTCGTAAACGTCTCGTTTGGTTGTTCGACCCTCTTGTGAAGAGTCTTGGTGAAAGCGCTGACAACATTAGTTTTCTTCTTAGACTTTCTGAGATGCTTGGTCGTTCCTACATTCCAAGAGATTGTGGAATCATTGAGAAGGAACATGGTAATGATGACTTGAGTATCAGTTCTAATGTGTCAAACCGTGAATTGTTGCAAAAGTCGAAGTTGAAAGTCATTTGCGCAGCAGCTCGTGAAGTGTTGATGAAGTATGTCAAGAAGGACGTGAACTTGACTCCGTATCCAGGAATCATCCAAATTAACGCCTCGCTGTTTGCACAAAACAAAGGAGACTCGCCTTCGCCAATAAACAAACACGACGAAGGCTCAGAGTCTACGGAAGAAGGCGTCGTCGCTGAGAGAACGACTGTTACCGATTCAGAGAAGAAGAGCAGCCCTTCATTTTCTCAGTCAGTTGCCAGCACGTCCTCAAAGCTTAGTTCTTCCAAAAATGATCTTGACGAATTACTATTATCTCCTATCCTAAAACCTGCTTCTCCAGAGTTCAGAAATTTGAATACCCCAATATCTGCTAGGCACGAAAAGCTAGGTGTTTCCTTTGAATCCCTGCCATCAACCGAATCTGTCGACAAAAGACGTGGCGGTCGGTCTTTATCCTCCTCTAAGGACAAACGACGACGCACTTCTGCTAGTAGCAACACTTCGACTATCAAATCACGTCGATCCAACTCTAGCACTAAATCTTCAGCGAATCCAACACAGAAAGACGAACTTGAATTCAATACTGAGCAGAAAATCCCAGACACCAAGTCCAGCCGGACGAAGGCTCTTGGGAAGGGGAAGCGAGGAAGAAAATCTGCTGATAAAACTCCCATCAAGATAGGCACGACGTCGCAACCTGCACGCACTGCTTACTCTCCAGCCTCGATCGGATCGCGCTCCACTAGATCTACCAAGTCAACAGGAGGTTCTACACCAGAGTCTCCTCAATCATCCACCACCTCTGTCCGTCGTAGTTCCAGACTCTCTCGGGACTAGAGGGCCGTTTCGTGTTTCATGGATTATTTTGTGTTCGTTCCGAGACTCATACATATTATTTATTGTAAAAGTAACATAGTCTTTACATTATGCATCCCATCTCGAAGTATGAAATCTATATTCTTTTGTGTATTGTCATTGCTTATATCTATCGGAAGACATCATCATTGATCTAGCTTGCTTTCGTTCCCTTTAACCGCGAAGGTGAGGTAGAACTTAATTCTGTCCGCGCCAGAATAAATAGAACGCTTTTTGCTCACCGTCATCTACCGTCATGACAGTTGGTGTCATGTCGTCATGTTGTGATGTGATGGATCCAATCAAACGAATTGAGAACAGAGTTCTTTAGTAAAAAGCCAATTGAAATTACAATCTCAACTTTACAAATTCGACGGACAAAGAAAGTCTGAGCACACACTTCCCCTCATTTGAAAAATCATGGTAGAACAGGATAAGAAAGAAAATTTAAAGCAGGATGCAGCTACAGGTGCACCCAATACATCTGGTAACTCCAAAGCAAGGTGAGAAGAAACGTGTATATCGGCTAATTACGCAGCTATGGTGAATACTTCAAAAACTTTCTGTTCTTTTTCTGCGTCAGCCAAGCATCTAATTACATTATGTCATATCAATAGAGTTCTGGGATCAGCGATCGCGGGAATATCCGAACTCGCCCTGTTTCATCCAGTCGATACCATCGCAAAACGTCTCATGAGTACCGAAACAAGGATTGTCGGTGCAAACATATCAGGCACGGCCATCAATCTCAACCACGCAATTTTTAGAGAGTCTTGTAATAAAAATGCTGTACAGAAGTTTGGAAGCTTATTCCCTGGTGTTGGCTTCGGAGCAGCCTACAAGATTCTTCAGAGGGTATATAAGTTTGGTGGCCAGCCGGTTTTGAAAGATTTCCTTGGAAACAAATATGGCGCAGAATTCGAAAATCGTTTCGGTCACGCAAATGGAAGGACTCTGATTGCAGCTGTGAGCGGAAGTTTAATTGGTATTGGAGAAGTTTTCCTTTTGCCATTAGACGCGTTAAAGGTAAAGGCACAGACTGCACCAGAGCAATTGAAAGGAAGAGGCGTCGTTGATATTTTTGCAAAAGAAGGCTTTGGATTATACCGAGGTGCAGGATGGACTGCGGCAAGGGTAAGCTGAAAGTTGTTTTTATTGATTTCTCCGAAACCTCATTTCAAAATTGACGCCGTTTCACATTCACAGAATGCACCTGGTTCATTTGCTCTTTTTGGAGGAAACGCGGCAGCAAAAACATATATGGGTGTAGGTGAAGACGGACAGAGAGCTACTTGGGCACAAGATGCCTTAAGTTCTGCAGCAGGAGCGACAACATCAATCGCAGTTGCTCAACCTCTAGATGTGATCAAGACACGTATTCAGAATAGACCATTCGACTCTCCCGAATCTGGAGTTTCAATTATTTCGAAGTTGGTGAAGAATGAGGGTTTCGGAGGTTTTTTCAAAGGATTGACTCCCAAGCTCATGGTTGTAGGTCCAAAGCTTATTTTTTCCTTCACCGTCGCCCAGCACACCATTGCCTATTTCACTAATAAATTTAACCACTAGAAGATGCAGTGGCTCTAATGCGGAGGTAACGAGTATCGACAACAGATGAATTATCAATGTTTTTTCAGCAAACTCCAATAGGAATAATATGTACCCTTGTAAATTAATGGTCACACAGCAGCACTGAACTGTATCTTCTCACATCATCCTCACATTTGTTAGAGAGAATCGCGAAATCTCAAGGAGTAGGCGTATTCAGGGTTCAGATCATTTCAATATCAAGGCGGGTGTGTTGATGTGTTTGTTTCATTCAGTACATTCATTGCAGAGACGAAGTAAATCGTGAGGATCATCAGATCCTAATGATAACGATTGTGACAGCCTCACTTCCAGAGACAGACCGTCCCATTATCAACCCGTTCTTCATGATGTCCTGGCAGTTTGATCGCATCCTGTAGCATTAAAGTTAATAGTTCATAGAAGCATTTATTAATTATGATTCATTGACGAATTAGATCTTTCGAAACCGGATTCATTTTCACTTTAAAAGAATGTTAAGCGGCAATGTCTGGAGTCCAGTATTTCTACCTCCTCATGATCATACATAGCAGTATCTAGTTTATATCGTCGACCACAATTGTCATCACAAATCGCTCATTATTCTTTAGTTCTATACTGCTATGAATTTGAATTTAGTATGCTAGCAAGGTGGTAGGAAGTATGCCCTTCAACAGTTTCAATTAGTGACACCATTTTCAACAATTCCGCAGAATAAGTCAAAGACTGATTGGCGATTGGTAATTTTTGCCTCGTTACGAATGTTTCCATACAGTGGAAGGGCGCCAAATAGCTTGAACTTGATCGGTCCTGAATCGCTGTGTGCACCAAGTATCCTTCATTTCCATAGTTATACCATGTTGAAGAGCAAATATACCTGCCTGTGCGATCATGGCCCCGTTATCGATACAATATCTATGGTCCATGGCACAAAGCGAGCCACCTCTTTGCTTCACCATTGCTGCCATCATGTCCTGTAATCGTTGATTACACCCCACTCCACCAACTATGAGGACTTGATTTTGTCCACAATGAGCCATAGCTCTTTCTGTAATTTCAACCAACATTGCAAATAAGGTTTCTTGGAGGCTGAAACATAAATCTGCCTTTGTGACTAATCCCTTTTGAAGCTTATCCTTTGCCTCCTGTTCCACAAACGTCAATATTCCAGAAAATGAAACGTCCATTCCCTTGACAACATATGGAAGGTCGATAAACTTTGCGCCAGGCTTCTTCGCTTCTTGTTCAATGTTATAACCTGGCGATGGATCATTCGAAAGCCCAATCGCTCTGGCGAAACGATCCAAACAGTTCCCAATTGCAATATCAATTCTAAGATAGCAAAAAAGAAAAGGTCAGACGATGTTCAATATACAAAATAGATGGTAATCAAATAGATACTCACGTTTCGCCAAAAATTCTATACCGTCCATCACTGAATGCAATCACTTGTGTGTTCCCTCCGGATACATAGAGGACGACAGGATCATAAGCACCTGTCGCAACGCGTCCCATTTCAATATGTCCTACACAATGATTGACTCCAACCAATGGTATATTCCACATCTTGGAAAGAGTCCTTGCAGCAATTGCACAAGATCTCAATGGCCCTCCCATACCAGGCCCTTTAGTGAAACATATAGCTGATATTTCCGAGGATGGATTGGGCTGATCTGGAAATGCCTCTATCAGAGCAGCCCTGATCAAGGCAATAATATGATTTTGATGATGATAAGCTGTCTCTTTGGGCAAGAATCCTTGACCAGTAGGAGGAACGTAAGTTTTTCTTGGGTTTGAGAGGGTTTCGTAAGATTTTGTTTGAGGGTCGTAACGAAGGACGCCAACGCCTACTTTATTCGCAGATCCCTCGATACCAATGACTGTCGTCTGACCTTTGGAGTTTGTTTGAATGTTATATGCTGATGGTGGGGGCACTGGAAGATTCCCAATTGTATCTGGACACGCACTGTCTGTTGCTGTTGATGATCCCATGTTTTTTGTGAGACACCTGCTATTTGTTTTTTGTGGTTGCAAAGGATAAAGGCATAACCTATCGTACATAGTGATGGGTATTTATGATAAAAACAACAATGTAATACCCAATCATTCCATCAGTATGGTAGCAAATAATAATGTTGCAGGTGGTGGTGCCATGTATATTTACTAAGTATTCATCATCCGCGCTACGCATAATAGTCATAAAACTTATTTATGTAAAGGCAATAGTTCATAATTTTATGTGAAAAAGAGACGTATCTGATGTCAAGTCAAAACATTATCTCCAGACAACCGCATTCCCATCATAACTTCCAGAAACAGTAACAGACGAGTTAGCCTTATTCGGGTGGACAGCCACAGTGCATGTAGCCTTGCCATGACCTTCCAGTGTTTGTGCCACACACCCAGAAGCAAAGTCATAAAATACGATGGACCCGTCTTCAGACCCAGAAACAACAAACCGATCGTCGGCCGTTACTTTGCACTCCAGGGAGTATCTTCCAGCCGTGTGACTTCCAAAACAAGTGTTCAAGAGAGTACCGTCGGATCTATCCGTCACATGAATGGCTCCGTTCAGACACGAAATGGCTCCACGAAGACCATCGGACGTATGTGCAAAACTAGTGAGTGCCAAGTTTTTCCCTAAATCATCTTCGCTCATGAGACCTCTTCGCAGGTCATATGTCCTGAGGCGTCCATCAATCGAAGACGTGACAATTTCACAGAGTTCATTCTTCCTTTCCAAAATGGTCACTGACGATACAGAATCAGTCGCATCTGATAGGGTTTGCACTGGGGCAGTGCTAAAACTTCTTCCATCCCAGATCCGTACTGTGCCATCATAACTTGCGGAAAGAAAGACTCCTCCATCCGCAGAAGTTGCGACCGAATTGATTCGTCCAGTATGACCCTGGAATCTCCTTTTCACTTTCCGGGTGAGGACATCCGTCACGACAAGAGTCTTATCAGTGGCAGAGAGCAGAGTTGTGGAAGAATCATCGATGTCAATTGCTGAAATGGGATATGTGTGACCATCGCTGTATACCTGAATGGGCAGAGCATGCGGAAGTGAATCAATAGAAACCTCAGATTTTGGCGGTCTTTCTACATCATTTGCAGGTGCGGCATTGCCATATTCGTATGCTGGATCGATTCGTAAGGGATTCCAGAGCCGCACCGTTCGATCGTGGCCTGCTGTAAGGCAATATTTACCATCTGATGTAAACTTGACTGCGTGGATAGGACCATCATCGTGACCCACAAGACGTGCGATGGGGGCAGAGGGAAGGTGAGGGGGTGGATCGCTGACTTTGGCTCTCATTACTGGTAGCATAAAAAAGGAAAGATATGCGTGAGAATAATATAAAAAGAGTTGGGGACAGGAAATGCAGCAGGGATCTGTTTGCTGCGGATGGAATGAATGTAGCAAGCACCAAGCATGGTGGAAAGAAGCATATCAATATATCTCAGATTCATTACAGAATTTCTCGTTCATGAGCAATTGAAAAGTGTTCGAAAACATCCGAGGAAACTACCCCCCGGCAATGCAATTACTCATTCAGATGCCAAGCGTTCTGGATGTGTCATCATAAATATCTATTCTATACCGATCAAGGAATGGCGAATAAAGAATGTTTCGTACCTTGATTCTCACTCATGATCTTTCTTCAAAACCAAGAAATCATCTCAAAATTACTGAGCAGGTGTTGTCAACTTTATCCCACCGCCCACTACCGGATAGTGGTACTCTGTAAATAGCATTTGAGTTTTATGAGCACAGAGGCAGTTTCATGTTGTTTGTTTTCATGTGTTGTTTTTGGGTGTTGTGTGGTTGCAAATGGCCCTCAAATAATGATCTCCTTTGCCAACAAAGATTCTTCGCGCCTCTTCCAAATCTTAACAAACGGTACGGTATCGTACGTCATACAGACGTTATCACTTAGGAAGCCATTGGTAGGACTAGCTTGGCAATTTCGCTTCCCAACTATTTGGACTTCTGCCCTCCGATTGTCAACAAATCTAAAAATACAAGTCCACTACTACTGTTGTGCGTTGTGCATTGTGGTTGTACCATCATTGGAAGATACCATTTAAATACTTTTGATTCCTCCAAATATGCATTGACTGGTGCTAGTACCATCCATCCTTACGCGTGATAATGAATAATTATGAAAGAATATGAGTTGATTTTAAATAAATTTGATTAGTCAATACTTACTCATCCGGATCATAATCGCTTTCAGAGTCACTCTCAATTTCTATAATTTCTCGTTTGAAAGCCCCAGATTTTTCTGTCTTCGAGGCTTCACCTGTGATCATTAGCGCGCTGCTGCTTTCCTTCTCCTGCTCCGATTGTAGAAGTTCTATTATATCAGTCTTTCGCATCTTCGAACTTGTTTTGAGTCCATGAGAAGCAGCAACAGCCCGTAACTGCGCTTCAGTCATGGAATGAATATTGGAGGGAAGGCTCTCGATAGTAACATTCGCTTTCCCTTTCTTCCCGTTAAATTTAGTCAAGGCTTGACTTTTCTTTTTAGTAACTAGACTTGCAATCATGTCATGACTCTCCTTCCCCTCGGCATCCACACCATTCTCCTTACACTCCTTCTCAAGTGCCCCATCGGTCAGCATCCACATATTCTCATTAGACGCACCCAAAAATTCCCACGTGGCTTTGGCGGTAACATCATCCTGAAGTTCCTGCCGTAGCTTTTTCGCATTCGTCTTGGATTGCTTGGATTCCTTTTTACGTTTGTTCTCTTGTATTTTTTCTTCATCGTTGCAATTGCGTAGATGATCTATTTCATCGGCATCTTCCATATCGTGTAAGGAGATTCCACAGCGGGGGCATTCGTTGGCCAATCCCATCAGGAATGCTACTTCGGAATCCGCTTCCTCGTTCCCCCCTCGTCGTCGACGGTAGGATTCGGCCCGTCGGCGTTTTTGTTCGGTTGTCTTCGCCTGTTCTTCCCGTATCCGTTGCACATCAATCTTCACATCTTTCAGTACGCGATCAGAGCAATGAAACATGTAAAATCCAAATGTCTTTTTCTCACACTCAGGTTGACCACACGTGATTTTCCGATGAAAGTCCGATGGATGATACTCAAAACTCTTCTTACAAGATGGACAATTGTGAATCGCCGTCATACAACCAAATTCTAATAAGCATGTGGCGCAGGTGAAGGATTTAATCCCCATCATCATAAAATTAAAAAAGTAGTCGGGATTGCCTTCTACGGAACTCTCCGACCAGGGTTTTTTACATCGGGGACAGCGCACACGCGTCCGTTTGCATCCGTCATTTGAGCGGGATATTGCCGTTGCCTTCTTCTGTCCTTTTTTCAAAGTCACCTCTTCCACGAGATCGGGTTGAGAAATGCGTTCGTACGCATTCACCAAGGCTTGGAATACTTTAGTCGCATCGGGACAACTCCTATTTTTGTCCGGGTGTAGAATGAGGGATAGTTTGAGGTAGGCTTTTCGAAGTATGGCTATGGAGGAAGAGGATGTGACGGTGGCACCTCCTAGGTTTAGTATTCCGATGAAATCATCTTCTTCGGCGAGGGTGAGGACTTTGGTGGAAATTTGTGCTTTTTTGTTGGTTTGGATTGTTGTCCCGTCGGTGGTATTAGTAGTGGTGGAGGATTGTGCATCGACCCCATTGGCATTCGTGTCACTAGTACTGCTGGGAGGATTCTTTTGTAGATAATCAATGTATGCAAACATGATCTCATCAAGTGTGCCAATCGGAGAAATGCCCACTTTCAACGCACACGGTTTCAATTTGCCAATCTTTAGCGAGTGTACTGGATCACCATTTGGTGTTGTAAGCCCGAGTTTTACGCTTGTTTCTCCATATTCGATTCGGTATTCTAGTGTACCTTTGTCTCCCCCTTGTGCCATGCCAAGTTCCTTGAGGCGTGCTTTTAGGTCGGCTACTACTTTCACCATATTCTTTTGTTTCCCGCCTCGCAGTCGAGTTACAATACACAAGCTGAAATCTGTTTATCAAATTCTATTTAATTCTATGTATGTTGTGTTATGTGTTACCCACTTGTACGAAATTCCAAATGCCAACGTATTGGATAGTTTTAAATTTTAAGGTACAACAACAACAGTAGTAGTACCTCTATGCAATGTTCATGCGCGCCATTTCTCCTTTCTATTGGATACTCTACCGATGGTACGATGACAACAACAACAGTAGTAGTAGTACAGCGGTACTCTGTGTACATAGGACTAGCTTGGCAATTCAGAACAAAGGTGCGTTTTCGCTCCCGACTATTTTTTGGAATAAATACTAAATACGAGATACAAGATACAAGTCAGATGGAAGCCAAAGAATCCAAATCATGTGCATGAAAATCGAGATTGAAGCTCTTGGAATGAACAGCATGATCTAGTAGCTAAAGCTTGATCATGATCGGGTGTGGTGCCTAGAAGAAGGGTTTTGCTTTTGGTGGGCATGCGAAGAGAATTTCGAGAGTGAGTAAGAACTACGACACCATCGCCAATATCTCATCATTCATCTCCTCTACTAATGTGTTTGTTGAAGAAGGGCTAATAGCTTCTCACCTGCTTTCTTCAGTGTGCAAACTTCACGCCGGTCAAGTCAAGCATTCTATGCCCTTTCATAAAATTGCTGGAGGAGAACAACGCGAACTCCATATGTATTCCATTAGAAGAGCATTATTACTATCTGAATTAGGACACTATTCTTCGCTCGCACGTCCCACGTCCATGCACTCGCTGGCACCTTAAGTTATTCCTTGTTCGCTTGACACATGACAAGAACGCTAGTTGTGTCGTGGCATACACTTAGCCGACACCCTTTTAAAATATTTTATTGGAAACGTAAAATTGATCAGGTCCAGCTTGTTCAAGATTTGATACATCGTGACTGTTTAGAGGTTCCTCTCGACCCTCTTGGACGCTTCATCGAGCTTGGAAGAAGACAGCTATTTATTTGGGTTACTGTCCAGTTGGGACTGAGACAAGCAAGGCGAAATTTACATATGAATATGAAGAAGACCATCAACATTTCATAGTACAAAAACCTAGATTTGCAATAAGTACGAGAAAGTTCGCTATACGGTCTTATCAACGGTTCGTTTTGGTAGAAGGAATAAGTTTACATGTAAGAGTACACAAACAGTGAGCAAATAATGCAGTATCATCGCACGAAAAGAAAAGAAATATTAGGGATCACAGATCACAGAGAGCTGGCGAAAAAATGAATGTCCGTCAGCTTTATTTAAAATAAATCAACCCTGCATCACACACTATTTTTATAGATACTGTATTAGAAACTATGCAGAAGCCGTTGCTTTCGCTTTTTTGATTTGTGTGTTTAACAGTGGATCATCGTTAATTTCCTTATCTTCTGTAGATACATCACTATCAATGATGGAAGCCAAAGAAGCCAAAACTTGTGTATGAAAATCGAGATTGAAGCTCTTGGAATGAACAGCATGATCTAGTAGCTAAAGCCTGATTGTGATCGGGTGTGGTGCCCAGAAGAAGGGTTTTGATTATGGGCATGCGAAGAGAATTTCTAGAGTGATTATGAACTACGACATGCTTTTGTTGAAGAAGGGCTAATAGCTTCTCACTCCCTTCCTTCAATCTGCAAACTTCACGCCGGTCAAGTCAAGCATTCTATACCCTTTGATACAATTGCTGGAGGAGAACAACGCGAACTCCATATGTATTCCATTAGAAGAGCATTATTCCTAGCTGAATCATTAGGAATTAGGACACTATTCTTCGCTCGCACGTCCATTCACTCGCTGGCACATTAAATTATTCCTTGTTAAGTTAACAAATAATCCTTGTTAAGTTAACTTAGTCCAAGTTTGGGTGCAGTTATTACCCCTCAAAGTACGAGAGTGGGTGCACTTTCCGCACCCATTTTTAAAATATGTGTTTTACTAGTACGCGTTAGCAAGCTAGTAGAGCAAAAATATGTT
>Ga0307981_1002623_pt1 | contig 14316 bp, 9 predicted proteins | sample OrgLakmetagen987_FD_201849 | JGI IMG/M metagenome (GOLD analysis project Ga0307981, IMG submission 201849) | Saline water microbial communities from Organic Lake, Antarctica - #987 | ecosystem: Environmental > Aquatic > Non-marine Saline and Alkaline > Saline | place: Antarctica: Organic Lake... | reverse complement strand
AAGCCTACTGCAAGCCAAAGAAAAAACGAGAAAACAACCATCATCCATCCATCCATCCATCCAACAAAGCATACCCAAGCTCTTCAAGAGAGAAAGATGGCAGGATATACCCATCTTCTTTTTTACTCATAATGAAGACCCTCTTGCATGTATTACTGCTTCTTCAGGCGCCTTTCGCGTGGCCGTTTTCGGCCGTCAGCGGCAAGAGTTCGTTGCTCGAATCAGACAAGGAAGCAGTGCGCCAACAACTGGGGTATCTACCGCCCAACTTTCTTGCTGTATCGGCTCGCAACATTAACGGGGCACCCGTTGCAATTCAGGCATATCCCTTGGATGGTGGTGCACCTCGACGTCAGGCCAAGGCTGCACGCAGCCTTTCAGAATCAACGTTTGTTGGAACTCCGTTCCCTACCTTGTACTGGCTGACTTGTCCAGCCATATCGAAAGCGATTGCCGAGATGGAGCGGAATGGCTACGTTGGTGTACTGGAGAATCGCCTAAAGGAAGATCCGGCAGCAGTCGATCGGCTCTTTAGATGCCACAAAGAGTACGCCCGAGAACGATGGGAATGTTTGTCGGAGGAAGATCGAAATCGTCTCACATTGACCGATTCGTCGTCGATCCAGCGCATGAGAGGTATGCTGGAGACGTCAGGTATCGCCGGAACAAATACTACCTCCTTGGAACAGGACGGATCGCTCCTTCCGTCCATCAAGTGTTTACACGCACATTATGCTGACTTTCGGAGCACCTCCTCTGGAGCGGATCGGACAGAAAACCCAGTCGGACGCATGGTTCACGATCTCTTGGTAGGAGAATTCCCATCTGTCAGATTCTAAAATATACTATATTACTTTGATGATATGATACCATGTAAATAGTCTAGTCTAGACTAGTCTAGTGATACTGTAGTTCACAGATAGAGTATCTTGTTGATGCTGGCGAAGATAGATTATGAAGAAAAATGAGACCGACTTCAGCATACACTTAAGACCACAGTCCGTTTCACACTAACTTTTTGCGGGGAGAACGATTTTTGCACGTGCTTAACAGAGGCTACGTACGTACAGGCAAAGGCCAAATGCACCATGATGAGATGAGTCTTCCCAACAAGTGACGGTTTCATTTTTGCCCTCATTGTGCCTGATCAAAGTAAAGGCCTTGCAATCGTCGAGTAACTTCCATCACACTTTTTAAGGCCATGCTAGCCTATCCCCCTAGACAAGGCCATGACGAGGGTGGCGACGTTGTTCGCTCAGTGGCAGTGCTGGGAACCGGCTCCGATGTGGGCAAATCCACCATAGCCGCGGGTCTATGTCGGGTCTTCCATAGAGCAGGCGTCCGCGTGGCACCCTTCAAGGCTCAAAATATGTCCAACAACGCCTCACCCGCCTTGCTGATGGATCCTGAGGCTAACAGCAGCGGCTGGGGCGAGATCGGAACGGCGCAAGCGACACAGGCTGAAGCTTGTGGTCTAACTCCAAGAGTGCAGGTATGTGTGTTCGTGTGTCCGTCGATAATGGTACATGAGCAGTCTCTTACGATATCTTATCCCTTCGCCTTGCTACCCTGATTCTTTGAAGATGAACCCCGTGCTGCTCAAGTCGGGCGGTCGCCGAGAATCTGACGGCGCCTATCTTTGCAGCGTGCTCGTCATGGGCAAGCACTACGCCAATGAAGATTTTGGCGCTTTAGGAAACCGTACAGAAGACTTGCGTGATCAAGTGCTCGAGGCTCATGCCTCGCTAGCTCGGGTTACGATCTCGGACCTGATTGTGGTAGAAGGGGCGGGTTCTTGCACCGAACTCAATCTCATGGAAAGAGACATTGTGAATCTTCCACTTGTCAGACGATTGAACTGCCCCTGGTTGCTGGTGGCTGATATCGACAAGGGTGGAGTATTTGCGCAAATTGTTGGCACTAAAGCCTGCGTCACGGAGGATGATTGGAGGCTGTGCTGTGGAATTGTCATTAATAGACTCCGGGGCGAAGTCAAGTATTTCGAGCCGGGGCCGTCAATGATTGAGGAAATGGTGGGCAAGAAAGTATTTGTCGTTCCTTGGGTCAACAATTTGCATCTACCAGAGGAAGATGCCGTGGGTATTGAAACGAAGATACAAAATGAAGGCAAGAGTACGTCCGACCAAAGTGAAGAGCAACAGAACAAGCCATTGGTTGTCGTGGTGGCCTTTCCACACATTGCCATTGAATCGGACATTCTTCCACTGGAGCGTGACGAATCTATTCGAGTAGAATGGAGACGAAACTTGCTCCCCAACGCTCCGTATCCAGAGACGGCCGCCGTTGTGTTGCCAGGTTCGCGCTTGACACGGTCCGACTTGAAATGGTTAACCGAGGAAACGGGTTGGGGTGAATGGATCATTAATCATGTGCAACGAGGTGGGACTGTACTCGGTCTATGTGGTGGCTACCAAATGCTGGGCACCACTGTGAACGATGAGAATGGCATTGACGGTCCACCAGGCATTACAGCTGGACTTGGCCTCCTTTCTCTTAATACGACATTTGCTCCCGTCGATCAAAAGATTGTTATGCCCCGCAGCGCTCAACTCTTGGGAACGAACGAGATGGTACAAGGCTTTGAGCTGCGTTGTGGCCGTACCGAAATTACATCACCGGACACTACCGAACCTGTCTTGCGCTTAAATGAGACGGGCGATGCAGACGGAGCTCGCGTTGGTAACGTATCTGGTTCCTATCTACACGGTCTTCTCGAGTCTGCCACAGCCCGCCAAGTGCTGCTGAATCTACCGCCAAATGTACATGGTGGTGAGGGCGTCCTTAGTGATCCGTTTGAACGCCTGGCAGACCACCTGGAAGCGTGTGGGTTGACGAATGAAACCATGAAGGAGCTATGTCGGTCTATTGAATACGAGTAAAATGAGCGCTAGCTAGTCGATCTCTATCTATCCTAGCTGGCATGGACGCTCTAGTTTGATTTGAATTGTGACTAGACTCGATTGGACTTTAAGTAGTAAATCGCTGATGATCAGTTGACTTTCTATGGACTAGCCATTAGCTTAGATATAGCTTTTAGGTTGATCATGTTTCCCCCGACTAGCGAATCGAGGACGAGACTACCCGCACGGTAGTAGTCTAATCTACCGACTAGTCTCGTAAATCGTTATGCTCTTTCGATCAATCTGAGAGCCGTACGTCGTTCGTTGCCCAGAAATCAGAAATCACAAAATCAAAAAGACTATCGTAAAAGAAATAGAAGCCCAAGTTCACCATGATGAACTGCTCTGAAGAGAGACGGCATGTTGACGATGATGCTGACCGCTGCCGGAAGCGGCCGCGCTACATGCAAGGCTGGGAATCTTGCCTAACGAATTTAAAAGACGGCATAGGCTTGGGACTCTCGGACCTCTTTGGTGGTGGAAACACGTCGTCTGCTTGCAGTAGTAGTGACAGCACCGTGTCAAGCGGCTCGTCCTTCTTCAAGCTCCGTCTTGAACATCGGGAGGGCGGGGCGGTATCCCGACACGTTGGAGAGGAACGTATTCTACTCTTTCGATCTGATCGTCCAGGGGCGATTGCCAAGATTATCTACTCGTCGGAATTAACGGACGCGCCTTTTACCATCAACAACAAGACAGAAGATAACGAAGAAGAGACTCGTAGTAGCACGGCGCAAGCGAAGATTCACGTGCTAAACGTCAAGGATCAGTACCGGGGATTCGATTTGGGCAGTTTGCTCTTTACCGAAGCCATTGCTTCTCTTCGTCACCGGTACATGGACGAGCCTGAAGACGGCGATGATGATTCCTTTGTATTTGGAAAAGAGCTGCAAGACGACAAGCCCGTCGTATATACTCCGTCGTCCATTCATTGCCAGCTGGATGCGGAAGAAGATTTGGGGCGGCATAACAAACTCGTGGGGTTTTACGAGAAACTAGGATGCCAAGTGAAACCCAAGGCCAAAATTCTCTACCTCAACAATAATGATGGCGAGACTTACCGCAAGGTAGCCATGCAGATTGACTTGAAGGTACAAAAGCAACAGCAGCCACGGGAGTCAGCAAATGAACAGCCAGCGAAAATAAAAAACCAAAATGCAGGGTCGATGCTGCGTCTCCAACAAGGCTTTGTGCCAGTGGTGCTCTTTGAATCGTCCGGCAAGCGAGCAAGCGGCCTTCCTTTTACCGACAAAGTCGATTGGTTAATGATGGAAGACGACAAGGGACAAGTCGAGTTTCGAACAACCAGGGGCTACTGTCTTCGCTTTAGACCAGATGGATGCTGTACCGCTGTCATCACTGAAGATGAGCTGGTGGACCAGGACGCTAAGAACGGTCTAGATAGCTGGTCCAAGTTTCGGATATCTCGAATCTCGGACTTTCGAGACGATTCTGTGATGCCAGACGAGGCTTGGGGAAAAGCGCTGTGGGTGTTGACGTCGGTATCGCACGGTCTCTTTTTGACTGTTGACTCGGACAGTCATTTGCTTCATTGCACCCAGACTCCGCACTTTTGGCAAGCCGACCACACTGCCTTTAGTCTCACAAGCACAAGCGACACGCCATTGCGACGCCAGCATTATCGCAAACAGTGGATGACACAAACGGTAGATTTTGTGAGGAGAATGAGAGAACGATACCTCGAATTCAACTTGAAACGCATGAGTCTTTTGACGGCACTAGAGCTGGCCCGAAAGTTGCCAGCCTGTCACTTTACAGTGGAGAAATGTGTCACTACTGCTTCCTTACGAACTCGCTGCTTCCAATCGGCGGAATCGTTTAGGAATGCTGGGCATCCAGACTGGGTCCAACTTGTGGCGCTCGTGCATGGCCTGGCAGGGGTCGTTTCCTTGATCGATAATGACAATGCCATTGCGGCCGACGACTATGATTGGTCCGTCGGAAGTCGGGCTCGAGTCGTTGGATGCTCAGCTCCGCAATCTGCCATCTTTAGCGAGTTTCGTTCGTTGAATCCAGACGAACGAGATCCTTGCTACAGTAGCTTACAAGGCATGTACGAAACGCGCTGTGGGCTCGACAATGTCTTGTTGACGTGGACTGGCCCCGAGTACCTGTACTTCTTGATGAAATACAACGAGGTGAACATGCCCGACGAAGGTCTCAAGATGCTGCGGCTTGCTTCATTGTACGATTGGCATACGAAGGGATCTTACGCTCAGTTTGCTAACGATGACGACCAGGATATGCAGTCTTTTGTGGCAGACTTCGATGAGTTGAACCGAGTCGCTAAGGAGGAGATGCGATACGCAGACTACGAAATGACCTCGGAAGAATGCACTAGATTGTGGAAAACGCACTATGCGAGTATCGCCAGCAAATATGGGGTAGACGGAGAGCTCCAGTGGTAGAGCATTTAAAGTAGAGATCAATATTCGGATATGATTATACCGCGCTCACAATTTAAAAAAATCGGGACAATCACACATTATCAGTCAACCAAGCGTACGGTACTGTATGACAATCTTACTAGTCTAATGGATAGGTGACTTCAATATCTTCTCCAGCAGTCTACTGTAGAAACCAGTTTTAACTACAGTCGGGCTATCGCGTAGGAAAAATTCCTGGTTCCCCGATCCTCCCCGAGAGTGTCCCTCGCAACGAATCATTCCACAAGCGAAGAGAGCGCGTGAAGATCCAGGCGATGCCCGTCGAGTGGGCCTAACCTGAGAGAGCTTCCGAAGCTCATGTGCCGGTAGCGTGATGAGTCGTATGATTTAGAAAGATGACCGGGTGGAGCTACCGGTACGATACTTGGGACTGCACTGGCGTGTGGGTCCCGAGTCGTGACTGAAATTTATTGGAGCTGGGATCTGGGATGCGCGCATAGGTGTGACCATGTTGGCAATCCAGCGATATTTGTGATGAGGGTTGCCCTGCTTTCGGCGACTGCCTTGTCTGGATATCTTGTAAAGTGCGGCTGCTGGTATGATATGATACGAGTAGACTACCGGGTACCAGGACACCAACACCAGTGGCTATCGAACATCGAACTTGATTCTTTCCTTCGTTCTTGCAATATACCTTTTGCGGATGGCGTTCCAGTGACACGAAGAACAAAGGTTCTCCGGCTCAGATCGAGTGCGTTGAGGAGCTTTGAAGGGAGGATTCGAGCTCCTAGAGCTCGTAGTCCTTTCAGAGCCACAGACTACACTCCAGGGGCAATATTCGCGGCAACCACGGTTGCAGCGAATGAGGACAGGACGATGGTTCATTGTTTTATCTTCCTTTCGTCCTCGTTATCCTACGGTTATCTAGCCGAAAGAAAGATTCCGTCCCTCAACTTCAACCTATTCGTGACTGAGACAAAAAAAATCGTGGGAACACATCATACTATGCAAGTACGTATCGCCAGCAAGTATGGATGGGAAAGACGGATAAGTCCAGCCATTCGTAGTAGTAGAGCATTACTTAAAAATAAAATCTAAAATCTTCGCTCCTCGGATCCCACACATCAATACGATTGTGCTCCAATAGAGCTACGATACTAGCAAAAATGTGCAACACGCGTGTCGTCCCACTCCCTATCACTATCATCGTACAAACCCCAATATGTACCAATACCAAATCAATACCTTTGCTGCGAAAGGGTTGAAAAGTTGAGAAAAAGTTGATAACATAATTTTGGCGACGCAAAATACTAGGGTAAGATGGAACAAAAGGATGATTAATACAGTGTGGAGAATGCCGGAATCGAACCGGCGACCTCGTGCATGCTAAGCACGCGCTCTACCAACTGAGCTAATTCCCCGTTGGGGTTATTCTTCTCTTGTATGATAATGGTGTGAAGATTTAGCATATTCATGCCTAAACATAATCTCAAAAATGAAAAATTGCCCGAAAAAATCTCTTTCTCTCCAGCTCTTCGACGACTCTACTTCTGTATTCATGTACTGTACCGGACTATCCAATACATACACTAGCTAAGGTTGTCTGTGGCCTGGTTGTAGTTGTACCATCCACCCCCGTCGTCGAGCCACAATTTCTAGAGTCGGTTTCAGAAAAACGCGATAGCCCCACTGTACTTAAAACTGGTTTCTACAGTAGACTGCTAGATAAGATATAGAAGTCACCTCTCCATTAGAGTAGGAAGGCTATCATCTGTGGCCTGGCTGTACCACCCTCATCGTCGAGCGACAATTTCTAGAGTCGGTTTCAGAAGTTGAGATTTTTGGAAGTTTTCCTAAGCGATAGCCCGACCGTAGTTAAAACTGGTTTCTAGATTGTAGAATCTACCTCGATGCTGAATAGGTTCGATCGCCAACTTCGCTCTTGTTCGATGCCCCTTGTAGCTCTCTGATCAGACGACCAGCAATCCAACTCGACAATGCGCCAACAATCCCCAAAGTACCGGCTAACCGGGACTTTTTCCGACAGAGCGCCAAGGAACTCCACACGATCGCCCATGCGGCCTTTTGAATCAGTTTTGCTCTTTGAAGGACGTTTCGACACTTGGAACAATGCTTTGTATGACTATCCCAAGGGTCAACCAGCTCGTGTCTCTGTTGTTGACGCACGTTGTTCGCCGAAGCCGGTCCAAATGTGTTGGGTGGTGCTGCAGACAAGCCGTACTTGGTCCACCACGTTCTCCAAGCCTTGCAGGATGCATCGGAGGAGCTGGCGTGGATATATTCTGGTAAAACCACTTGTCTATTGCGAATGGTAATCTCGGCATTGTGTACCATGAGATCGCCTTCCAGGATCTTTTGATTGAATATGTGCAAAAGCCACTCTGGTGTTCTTGGGTGTGGCGCAAGAGTGTCAAAGGTAGTAATGATCCGAGAGTATCCTTCCCGAATGGGAATTGCAAAGAATATAATGGCCGTCTGCCAACCTCCACTGGGGGTAGGCTGCTGGTTGGTGACAAGAAATGGCCGTTGAAAGCCATATCGACGGACTCGCATGGTTCCCTTGCGTCGATAGGACACTTCACTAATGAGTTCGGTAAAGTTCGAGACGGGTAGACTGCAGGGTATTGGACCCGCCTGAGATCGATCAAAGCCCAGTCCATGGTGGGCAAAGTAGGCGTGTGCCGGTCCGTCCAAGCCGTTTTCCACCAAAAAGTCGAACGAAAAGGGCAAGTCTTGCGAATAAAACGTGGCCTCTTGAAGGACAAAGTCAGTCAGCCCATGATAATAGTCTTCGGGCACGAGAGACCGTGGAAAGGACTCGCCATGAAAGGAGGTTGGCAGAAATACCCATAGCAAATCTCCTGTCGTGTGCACTGGAAAGGCTTGTACCGATCGACTGTCGGCTTGTAGCAGGTCGACGTTTTCGTTATTTTTGCTTTTATTGCTGGTGCCAAGCTGGGGAATACTCTGCAGTTTCCCATTTCGATCAAACTGCCATCCGTGATAGGAACATTCCAAGCAATTGGTCACGGGATCGATGCGTCCCAGAGATAGGGGCGCCATGCGATGGGGACAGGTATCCGTCAGGACGGACCAAGTTGAAGGGGCCGACTTCCAAACGACAAATTGGCGTCCCATTAGAATCAGTTTGATCGGATCCAAGCCTTCGAGGCATGAGATACTACCAACGGGGACCCATGCGCCCATTTGTTGATAGGCATCGTCATCTTTACTTCTGTAGTTGTCGTCGGTGGGTAGTTCGGGAATGTCGGCAGGACCGGCTACAGGAAAGAGACTACTAGTGGGTTGGCTGGAAAATAAAAAACGGGCATTTGTCCGTGATGATAGAGTGCTTCGTGTGATTCTAAAGGTGTGAAAGGCGTTTACTCTGTAGTATAGACAGCTCCGTAAGATAGGGGCAACGCCGAAGAAATAAAGGACCGCGGACGACAGCACCGCCATGGTCAAAGATTGTCTTATTCTGTTCTCAATTCTCAAGTTGAGCCAAAAGCCAAAGATTAAGATTTCAGATTTTAAAAGGACAATTCTGGACGTGACGTGGATTTTGTCACTAACCCGTGAGAATTGAATCAAGCTCACTTTTTCGACCTCTTTCGTTCCGACCTGCTGACATCATTCATTCGGCATCGAGGTTTCACCGACCATGGCGATACGGAGGGCATTCAAAGCAGTGCTCCTTCTTACTGTCTTATATATTACCAACGCCTTTCACTTAGCTACCTTGAGATCCGAAAGTCGGTCTTCGTTGCACTTCATGGCCCTCAAAGATCCCAAATTGAATGACACTGCTACTGCTACTGCCGCTGTCTTGAAACTTTATACCAGCACCACTGGCATTTCTTCACGGAATGGCAACCGCACTCTCGCCACATCGAACAGTACGCTGCATGATTTGTCTGAGGGTCAATTCCCAATATCGTTTTCCACTGCCAATCTCTCTCGTCGAGATTGGCTTCGCCTAGGGGCCGTTGCTGTGGGCGGCACTGTCGTTGGAGGTGCCACCATTAGGCACTCCTGGATGGACCACCAGTTGTATCAACGACGACACCCCGCCATTCTTCTGCCCAAAAAGCTCGCTCCCGTTAATCTTACCCAAGTCGCTCGCGAAACGTCACTCAATGTCACTCTCGACTACCCCAAGACTATTGTATCGTTGGACCACTCCACCTTTCAAAAGAAACAAAGCATCAAGTTGCCAGGATGGGTGCCGCCTTACCTGGTTCCCCAGCCGGTGGTGATTCGTATCATTCCCGACTCGGAGTTGCTTATTTCGGCCGTTGTGGCCGGATCGGCCGTGGAAATGTTTCGCACCGTCCTACTATATCCATTGTTGACGCTCAAAACGCGCATTCAAGTCGACATTGGTAAACGTCAACGAACGCGTCAACGCCAGCTCTTGTTGGCCCGACGGTGGCGAGTCATGCAAATGAATGTGCGAAAGCATTGGCGAGGAGGTCAATTGTACGCTGGTGTTGTACCGTCGTTGCTGGTTTCGGTTCCAGCCACGGGGGTCTACTATGGAGTCCGAGATGTCGTCAAGCGGACCTTGTATCCTTTTGTTGGCATGGAGCATGATGTGGCCATTGCAGTGACGGCAGCCATGGTGGCGGACGTGGTAGCACTCTTGATACGGACTCCAGCCGACGCCTTGGCGATTCGATTGCAAGTTGTATCCGGAGAACAGAGTCACAATGCAACAGCAGGGAACGACACGAATGTGGAGGATTTGGTTGGAAACTGGTTTGTCGAAAGTATCGAGCGACTGCCGGCGGTTATTTTGACGGATCTACCGTTTTTGCTTTCAAAAGTTGCTATTAATCGAATCATTCTACCTAATGGGGCCGACATTGGTCGCTACGAGTTGACTTCGATTACGGTGGCGCTGTTGTGTGCCTTTTTGACAACGCCTTTTGACGTTGCGCGTACCCGTTTGCTGATTGATAGTGACGATAACCCAGACAATGGGATAGACGGTGGAACTGGAACTGGTCTACTACGAACATTTCAAGCCATTAAAAAAGAAGGAGACGGTGGAGTCCGGAATTTGTTCGCAGGCTGCTTAGAGAGGACGGCCTATCTTGGTGTGGGTCGGGCTTGGATCGAGCCGATACAATTACTTGGATATATGTGGATTAGAGATGTCATCCTGCTCCAATGGTTTGACTAGCAAACCGATGTAAGATTGCAAAACTGCTGTACAGTGTATAATAAAAACAATTACCATGGACCTAAGCCTGCCGTGTGCATATTTGACCAAACCACCGTTGCCTCGGGGCTAGCTAAAGTAGTAGTTTTAAACGGGTCCCGAATTCAGTCGCGAGTCAGTCTCCACCGTACACGCACGCCACGCATGCACGCCATAATGCACAACCGGCATGAACTGCGCTACAGTACCGGTAAATCATAGTCTACCTACTAAGAAATCTTCATTCATTTCAAACCAACATTGACAACCATGTCGGGCCGGCAACACGAGAACCGAGGGGATAGCTATCGTGGCGGCGGGCGAGGAGGAGGACGAGGAGGAGGAGGTCGAGGAGGAGGCCGAGGAAGAGGTCGAGACAGAGGTCGCGGCTATTTTGGCGGGAGAGGACCAAGAAACAACCGAAATAATGGTCCACGTCCTCGCGGAGGGAACTTTCGCGGGTCGGATGAAATCGAAGAAATGGGCCAAGCTCAGCCAGATCGCTCCGTTTCTATCGCCATCGAAGGATGCTGTCATGGGGAGCTAGATGCTATCTATGAACGTCTGCGACAGCATGGCGAAAAGACGGGTCGAAAGGTGGACCTGCTGGTCTGTTGTGGAGACTTTCAGTCACTGCGAAACATTGCCGACTTTCACAGCTTGGCCGTACCTCAAAAGTATCGCGCGCTTGGCTCATTCTTTCGTTACTATTCGGGAGAAACAATGGCTCCGATTCCAACTATTTTCATCGGAGGAAACCATGAGGCCTCCCAGCCGTTGCATGAGCTTTATTACGGCGGGTGGGTGGCTCCCAACATTTACTATCTTGGCGCGGCCGGGGTCGTCAACTTTAACGGCATCCGTATCGGAGGAATCAGTGGAATCTACAAGTCTCACGACTACGTTTTGGGTCGATTCGAGCGACCACCGTACGATCGATCTTCGGAAAGAAGTATCTATCACGTCAGGAGTCTTGACGTCTACCGATTGAAGTGCCTTTCTGCGAGTCGTCGATTGGATGTCATGCTTAGCCATGACTGGCCTCAGGGGATCGAGCAGCATGGCGATACGGAAGCACTTTTACGTCAAAAGCCTTTCTTTCGGGATGAAGTAAGACAAAACTGTCTGGGTAGTCCGCCTAGCCACGAGTTACTCTTGGCTCTCCAGCCCAAGTGGTGGTTTGCAGCGCATTTACACGTTAAATTCAAGGCAAGGTTCCAGCATCGTATACAAGGCAGTGTCCCAGTCCCAGGTTCCGATTATATCGCCAGTCTAGTTCCGTCACAAGTTGCGGGTACTGCAGCATCCAAATCTCCACTAGTGCTAGTCAACGAAAAGGCGGTAGAGAAGCAAGAGGAATCTGCACAAGAAGAGACAGAGCCGAAAGCCACAACCTTTCTTTCGTCGCAGTCTTCCGATCCGTGCGCTGCTCCCGACCTGACTGATCTAATGACGCAGTTCCTGTCACTCGACAAGTGCCTCCCCCGCAAAGAGTATCTTTCCATCGTTCATGTGCCAGTCGATGAACGAAAACCCAGTCCCAAGCTCGAGTATGACCTCGAATGGCTTGCTGTGTTGCGGAAGACTCACAGCCTCACAAGTACGGAACGCCGCCGAGTCAATATTCCTTCTCAGCTGGAGGCAGCGACTGAACAAGAGATGAATTGGGTCCGTGAGCGACTGGGAAACTCTTTGGAGATACCCGACAATTTTTATCGAACCGTTCCGGCACATGCTGGGCCGACGCATCCCGTACCTATGGTACTACCTCCACCCTTTCCTGCCATGGGCAACCCACAGACGGATCGATTGCTTGATTTGCTTCAGTTGGAGCATGTTCTTACGATTCCTTTCCGCCAAGGTGAAGGTCTACCGGCGGCCCGTGTTGCTCCGACGGAGCCAGTCGTTGACGAGAATGAACTTGATATCGACGATGAGGATGACGCCAACATGAAAGACGAGAACGAAGTTGACATTGATGATGCTGAAGACGGAGAGGGCACATACGCCGGCTTTGTCCTGGACTATGGCGGCAACGATAGTGGTACCCCGGATCCAAACAAAAAGCCTAGAGTAGAGAGTTAGTTTGTTCCGCATCATGCCTTTAAAAAATGTTAGCGTGAGGAGCTGTGCTAGCTTTTGTAGTACTTTTGCTAGCACTGTAATAGCGATATTGTACAACATAGTTAGAGAATGAAGTAAATGGCTCTCTACTACATGTATCTACAGTACTTCTTTCGCAGCCACTGTAAGTCATCGATCTCTGTACGAACGTTTTCTCCTTGCCATGATTATGATTCGACTTCATCTCTTCATACAAAAGACGAACGACTTCGGGAATGAGGTCCTTCGTTTTTTCACTTGTCGTAGACTTCCGGTCGTACTCAGGGTACTTCCAATTGGCTTTGACCGTTTCGCATTTCACCAGAACCCGTCCCGCTGCCATGCGATAGGCTTTATCCAGATATTTGGGTTTGTTGTTGGGCGCAAACGAGATTCTATCCAACTTGTCCTGCTCGCAAACCAGCAGATGGTCAAACAGATCAAGAAGATGATTCCAATAAACAAATTGTTGGGCATATTTGCGAGCCCAAATCCGAGTGGCCTGTGTGAGCATGTCCATGAAAAAGGCAGGGTACATCTTGTTGGCCATGAGTTTTCGAGATACCCCTGACTTTTTTGTTGCCGCCCGCCTTGAGCCGATTTTGCCCCAGTTCTAGGCTACGCTGCAAGTCATTTGAGCGAGCTGCCGGGTCTGCTTTATGCATTGCTGTAATACGGCTTTGCGACGCTCGGTTCCGGTCCAATTCATCTTTCTGTACAGCAGCGAGTCCTTCGCTTTCGATGCGGCTGACACGATCCGAATTTCTTTTCTCTCGGTTGACATCCTTCCGTCCCTGCAAAACTTGCAGACGCTTCATTTCGCCTTTTGAAAGTTTACCGGCGGTAGACATTGGCGTGGCGGCGATCGATCGCTAGCAAGCTTTAAAAGGAATCAACGAATGCCAAGGGCAAGACTCGACGTCCTAAACAGCACTGTGGGTAATGGTACTGGAGTAGCTGGCGTTAGTAGGGATAAAGAGACGACGAGCTGTTTGTAGAGCAGCGCGCCACCATTGTGAAATTGGCCCAAAATCGAACTGCGGAACGCGAAAATGACAGCCGACTTCGCGCGCTTTTTATATCAGAGGTTGCATTACAGTTTCGACCTCAACGCAAGAACGACACGAGACACGAGACCATCTCCGCCGACGCCGACGCTGACGCTTTGCATTGCCTCGATCAACATGCTGGATACAGACATTTGATATGACAGGTAACGAGCAAAACTGCGCAACAGGCTTTTATATCTAAAGTACAACTCGTACGTAATAGGGTCCTCGCGTCTATTTGATATATGATGGAATGAATGAGGACACGGGATGAACGAATCGCTCGCGGCAGTGCAGCAGTGTGAAGGGATCCTCCCATGATGGAGTCGAGTCCCTTGTCACTTTACAGTACTACTGCCAACCGTTTCTGCTCTTGAAAGATCACAGCAGAGAGCAGCAAAGGAGTGCTGAGATTATCGTCTCGCGTCTGGATCAATTGGCGTCTGTAGTTTGTAGTGCCACGCACTACTGTAGTACCGTTGGGAATGACACTGCCATTGCGGCCGACGACTATGATTGGTCCGTCGGAAGTCGGGCTCGAGTCGTTGGATGCTCAGCTCCGCAATCTGCCATCTTTAGCGAGTTTCGTTCGTTGAATCCAGACGAAC
>Ga0307981_1002621_pt1 | contig 14322 bp, 7 predicted proteins | sample OrgLakmetagen987_FD_201849 | JGI IMG/M metagenome (GOLD analysis project Ga0307981, IMG submission 201849) | Saline water microbial communities from Organic Lake, Antarctica - #987 | ecosystem: Environmental > Aquatic > Non-marine Saline and Alkaline > Saline | place: Antarctica: Organic Lake... | reverse complement strand
GAATCGTCGCTTCACCTTTCATGCTATTACGGCTCCCAGTAAACTCATGAATGGTTCTTGCCGCTCACCGTCTCCACCTGGTATCCCACCACCTCCGTCGATGCTCGAACGAAATGATGACAAGATGGTGTCATCCCAAAACCCTTCCAAGCGTGGCAACAAGTCTAGTTCAGTCATGCCACTGGGACAAGTTCCGTTGCGTGAATCACGACACTTGAACAACGCCAATCTTGTTGGTAGTGGTGGTGGCGCCTTTCCATCGCAACAGCAGACCAAGGAGCAAGGCAAGTTGGTCCAGTTGAACATGTCGCAACTCCAAAAGTCTCATCAAGTAGAAGAGAGTAGAGGCAACGAGGATACGGCTTCCATCCTGTTGGAGCTGCGTATTTCCAACAAGAAGAGCAGTCCAACGACTGTTGCAGCTTTACAGTTGCCCTCCAACAAACATGAGGAAAAGCGTGACGGTCGACCGACGATCGAAACGGCCAATCTACCGCCAGCATGGATTCCCGAGAACTATCCCAAGCGCTTGGCTATTCCAGGGGACAAGGTCAAGCTCAATTCGTTACACTGCTTTGTTCGCTCCGAGCTCTTGGAGATATTCGTCGTGGATCAATCCATTTGCAAGAGCCCAACGTCGGCGGCTGGATCTGGTTCGGCACTCGGTCGCGTCGGTCTCCGGTGTGTTCACTGTGCACAGCAACACAAGCGACTGGCCGTTCACGAGCGCAACGAAGCTCCCATGGCGGTCTTTTACCCCAAGTCGGTTGCCGAAATCTACCGACTCATCACGTCTTGGCAACGCTGCCATCTTCGCAAGTGTCGCAACCTTCCACCGACGGTTCGTCAACAGTGGGAAGAACTCCGTCAGTTGGATCGTTCCCGAGGCAAAACCGTTCACTGGATAACCAGCGCCATGCAAATTGGATTGGTGGACTGCCAGGCCAAGGCGGGTGGCGTACGCTTTTCGGCCAAGTACATGCCAAACGCTGCTGCTACTGCCGCGCAAGACAACGAGAAAAAGTACTAACTTTCACCAACCGCCCCGTTGCGGTTTTATATTCTAAATACTATTAGACAGTGTATATGCATCTTGACTGCCATGTCTATTCCATTACTCGTAAATCATTAAGTCTGAAGGCATCGCCTTATGCGGACGTCTTGGCAACACTTTCGTCCACTAGATCCATGACGCGCTGGCACTTTCGTTGCAGAATCCGCAATGCCTCGGCCACCAGCACGGCCGGCTTGTACATGCCGACACTTTCCACCGAAAAGATGAAATGATCCGGCACGCGAGACATGCTGACTGCCTTTTCGAGCTCTGGATGTCGCATGTAGTTTCTCGACATGGTGCACGCGTAGGGATTGCAAACCTTGGCCTTGCGCGAGACTCCTGCTGGATCACGACTGTCAGTCGGCACGAGTTCAAATACGCCAGGCTCGTACACGTGCACCAGTTCATCCGCTAGTTCATCGTAGACTGGTTCTACCAATTCAATCAGGGGCATGAGTCGGTACGAGGCCGTGGCCACGGGTGAATATTTGGAATGGTCCTTGCCAATGCCCCGACGGCCGTGCGCTTCCAAATCAATCTCTTGTCCAGGGCGTAGCTTGGCAATCAGAATATCGTCGTGTACCGGTCGTATATCTTCGAATCGATCTTTCTGGTCACCCTGTGGTACCCACATGAGATCTTTTGAGTACACGTGCTTGGTGTAGGGACGATCCTTGGGAAATTGCAATTTTCGTGGTTTATTCTGGTCCGTAACATTGGCTGCTTCGGCGGCCACCTCTTCCAAGTCGGCGTTACTCTGAACGACTTCGTCGTCGTCGTCCTCACTGTCATTGAAATTATCGCGACTCTTGTTGGCAGCTGCTACAGTAGCTTTACTCGCGCACGCAACTTTAAGTTTGAAGACGACCGTGTTTCTATCAGTCGGACTATCGTCGTCTTCGTCGACTTCATCCAAGCGACGGGCATCAATCATCAAGGGCACCAATCCCATGCGATGCGACAATACTTCATCGTGTATCAAACTTGAGTTGTTGTAAATATAGATATGTTCCAGGGCGACCGTTGGTACTTCGGCGAGCAGGATGCGTCGGAGCGCGTTGGCAAAGGACGTGTCCACGTTCACGAGTTCAAAGACTAGTTCGTTGGGGGTGTCGTTCTCGAGAATCTTCATTTCAAAGTTGGAACTAAATAGAAAAAGAGGGTTCTGCGATGGTTAGAATGGAAGAATGGGATCATGCCTTGTACAATTATACAAGCCAAGTCAACTAACGAGATCGATCGATCGATCGATCCTTCCTTCTACTTTCGTTTTGCTTACCGGAAACGATCCAGGAACTCTTGGCTCGTCGAGGCAGACTCGGGCTCTGTACTTCCATCGTGCTCGAACTCGACTCCGCTCTCCTTGACCTTGTAGACACCTCCAGAACCTACCATGATTACTGTGTAGGGATGCGGGGGCGGTATGCGTCGCTCGCTTAGACTCTTTGCTGACGACAGACGATCAAAAATACAACATTCATTGTGAAACGGACGAACTTTTTTCAAAACGACGGATGGAGCGAGAGGCTTGCCGATGACGGACGAACGTCGGTTAAGGAAAGATAAATGCGGACGACTTTTGATGACAATGAAGACATCGACGCAAGCAGCGTTGCCCTTTGCCGAAGTCTACCGGTACGTACGGTACAGCTGTACTTGTCCTAGAGCGACTAACTAGATTCATGTTTGGCGTCTTACTGTGCTTCTATAGTCGTCGTCCACTGCTGCCATGAACGAGGGTAGGGTTGGTAGGGGACGGGAAAAGTATGTCCTCTTTCTTTTGATTTTGAGCGTGCTCGCCGTATGGCGCATGCAGTCTATCGACTACGCAGCGTTTGATACCCCCGAAGGAGCCTTTGATATCTCCCACATACTCCAAGAAGTCGCGTCCGTTACCACACTCGTCACTTCTTCTTATACTACTACTGCTACGAATAGTACGAAAAGTACTCGCAGCCAAACGTCCGCATCGTCGCTATCCCAAAGAAGAAAACCGAAGGCAACCATTGCCTACGCCGTTAGTATCACAGCCTGCCACCCCAACGAATTATCCGTTGGCTTTACAAGCGGCGCAGCTGTCCTAAAACATTCGATTCACTTGTCATCCATCCGAAACACCAACAGCACTAGCCAGTACGACTACCGATTGGTCGCCTTTGTCCATCCGACCGCCACTCTTTGTGTGCCCGTCTTGGAACAGCTCGGATACCAAATCCTGGTGCGCGAGACGCCAGTCAATGTCAAGGAAATTAAAAACAATACCGCCATGGTCAATCGCGTCATGAAATCGGGCTGCTGTGGGGAAAAGGAGTTCCTGAAACTTTACTCGTACACTTTGTCAGAGTATCCAGCCGTGGTACATTTAGATCTCGACACTGTCATTCTACAACCACTCGATGATCTCTTTGACGTCATGCTGTTGCCTCCTGATGCAAATCTAGCCACTCCCGCTAGCAAGCTTATCCATCACGCCATGTGGACTCCCAATGTGACGCACGCGGTCAACGCATTTTTCACACGCGACTATCCCATGGTGAATCCGGGACGCAAACCGGACCGAGTGGGCGTCCAAGGCGGATTTCTCGTGGTGCGACCCAACCAACAAGTATTTGACGAACTCTGTGCAATCATCATGGCGGGTCACTTTGTGCCGGGTCCCGGGTGGGGCGGCAAGAAGCTGCGATACGGAGGATACTACGGTGCAGCGCAGATTCAAGGGCTGCTGTCGTACTTTTATGGACACTTTCACCCTGACACTTTCGTCGAGCTCAATCGGTGCTACTACAACCAAATGGCAGACCCACCCAAAGACAAAAAGCGAAATGTATGTCTCACGGGAGAAGAGCATTGTCAAGATTGTCGAGATACCGACATGGCCGATATCAAGTCGGCCCACTTTACGCTTTGTCAAAAGCCGCATTGGTGTCCTAACGCTGGAGATAAGTGGCTTCGGGAAGAGGTGTGGCAAGGACGACAAGCTGGCTTGTGCATGCAGCTTCACCATGAGTGGCATTGGATACGAGACAAGTTGGAGCAATCTTGGGGCACTAGCAGCAGCAACGACCACGCCCCGACGAATCGATCCGCAACTGGAAATGTCACCCTTAATTCCTTTGGTCACTGCGTCAAGGGTAAAGGAGGACGCTTTGGCTACAAGTACATTCCGTTGGTGCTGCCGACCGAGCTAAAAGAGCCTTCGTAGTTTTTTTAGACTCATTCCACGGACACGAACTCGATCCTTCTCTCACACAGTACTGTAACTTGTGTACATATCCTATAGTACCAGTACCTGGTACCAGTATTGAACAGTATTGTAACATAATATTCTCCTCGTCTACTGGGATGTGCCAGTCTTTACGTCGTACAGTACAGTATTACTGTACACCATGATGTGTAGATCCAGGTCATAGTCATAAGTCATCCGGTAAACTAGTACTTATCAGAAATGAATGGTGAAGAAGCGAAGCAGTGGGCATCAAACGCGGGTTCGGTTCGGGTCATCGGTCATCGATGACCGCTGACGTGACGTGACGTTCCAAAACAACAATTCTACGGTACCGTACAGGTTAGGTACCGGTACAGTTACACTGGGTACGGTTTTGAAGTTTTGAAGCCCTCCGGCTCTAGTCTGCCGTATCGTACAATACAGTTTAGGTCGGGGAATTCCCCATCCAGTACCCGTACCCGTGCGAGCGGCCTCAATGCGGTCACAAAGAACGTACTGCCTTTTGCCTTTCGCATGTGGCATTAATTAACATGTCGACCGCTCAGATTCAGAGGGTAGACGGAGGTGTCTACTCGTACGCTTGCCAGAGAAGGCTTAACGTAAACCTTTTTAATGTTGAAATCACGGGACCAGAAGAATCGCTGGGAAGTGAAGACGAACTCAAGCAATGGGTTTGGGACAACTGCAGAGATACGCTACTTCAAGCGATGACTATCAAATGCAGAGAGGAGCCCAAAGAATATTCCAAAGAGGATTTCGAAAGCAAACAACCGAGTACTGAACAACGGTTGGAGCTGCTGGATAAGATCGCTCAGGTTCAACGCCAGTACTTGCAGAGGGAAGAGGTAAGATGCACGGCAGGGTATACACTAGCTATTCTTGGAGCGAAACGCTTCAACCCAACCCCATTCACTTCCTGTATTAGCGTTTCTAATCTCTTTATCTGGTTCTTCCTTAGCCGCGTGTGGTATTTGGATGCCTATTGAACAGCTTATTGGAGCTCATGGACAGCGAGTATGGCTTTATCGGAGAAATCAAGTACGACGAGGAAGGCACCAAGTATTTGCAGACTCATGCCATCACCAATATCGCTTGGAATGCGGCGACACGTGCTTTCTATGAAGATAATGCTGAAAAAGGTTTGAAGTTTACCAATCTGGACTCTCTTTTTGGCAAGGTCTTGACTACCAAGAAACCCGTCTTGTCCAACCGTCCCAGAGAAGACCCCCGACGGTGCGGTGTGCCAGAAGGACATCCGCCGCTCAATCACTTTCTAGGCATTCCGTTCTTCGAACAAGGCGCCGGGCACTACATGAATGGCATGGTCGGAATTGCCAACAAGCCAGGAGGGTACTCACAGGCGGATATTGCATTTTTAGAGCCGTTCGTTACGACTTGCAGTAACTTGATCCAGGCGTACGGCGCGGTGCAGCAGAATAACGACTTGATCAACAACCTCGAAGAAATGGTGACGGCACGAACGCAGGCGTTAAAGCTAGCGAATTTTAATCTTGAGGAAGCGAATGTCAAGGTCTTGGAGACATCTGCAGCCCAGCTGAGACACTTCGCGTGTATGAGTCATGAGATTCGAACACCGATGAACTGCATCACCGGTCTAACAAGTCTCTTGCTGGAGACGGACCTCACCCCAGGCCAAGAGGAGTCTCTTCGTTTGATTGACACAAGCGGCGACCTTCTGTTAAGAGTCGTAAACGATGTATTGGATTTCTCCAAGCTCCAATCTGGAAATGTTGAGGTCGACATTCAACGATCGAATCTTCAAGAAACGCTAAATGCGGTTGTGCATTCAATCGATAGCAAAGCCCACGAAAGTCATATCAAGGTCCAGACAGTATACGACGTGAATGTTCCCGAATTCGTAAAGACTGATAGCCGTCGCCTTCAGCAGATTCTCTACAACCTCCTCGGGAACGCTGTCAAGTTTAGCGACGAAGCGAGTATTATTGAGTTGCATGTGGAGTTGGTTGAGTGCAGCTCCGCTGGGCATGAAACGAGCGAGGCATCTACGTGCCCGTTTCCACTCGAAAGAATCGAGGCTTCATTGGATGCAGAGACGTCAGATTCCCCTGAAGGCTCGCGATGTCCTTTTGGGCTCGATAAGGAGAGTTCTACCGAGAGGACACATCCCGTGTCGGTCGAGTCGTTGTCGCGTACATTCAATGGAGATGGACACAGGCAACACTTGCTTCGCTTCGTCGTGAAGGACTACGGGAAAGGTATCGAGGCTGAGCACTTTGCAAAGATCTTCGAACCTTTTCAGCAGGCACAATATGACACGGACCGACAGTACGGTGGGACGGGCCTTGGATTGGCAATTACTTCGAGCCTTGTACAGGGTCTTGGCGGTGCTATCAGTGTCGATAGCCAGGTTGGAGAATGGTCTGCATTCACAGTCGAGTTTCCGATTGAGGGACTACCTGCAGATTCAAGTGCCATGTCCAAGGAGCTGGAGAAAATTGAGATCATCTTGATCAACAAGAACGATTGGGAGTGGGGTATCACGGATGTCTTTGGCAGATACAAAGCAGCGTTCGTGACAGCCGAAAACTGCGATATATTGGATACAATGACCGCAACAAAAGGATCCATCGACGAAAGTATTTGTTACGCCTGTCTGATACACGAAGACCTGTATCGCTCCGAGTCTTACCGGCGTCTCGCAAGCGTCGTAAAGACAGTTCTTATCACGTTTGGGCCCAAGTACAAAGTTGCAGAAACCAATCGTCATTGCCGGTCACTGGTTCAAATGCTTCCTTCGGTACTGATGCAGTCCATTTTGCACCATAGCAGCATACCCAGCAGGGTCTCGAAACCTATCGAAAGTGCACCCGTGCTTCCTATAGCAGGGTCGACAACCTTCAAAACGATCCAAATTCTTATTGCTGAAGACAATGTTATCAACCAACAGGTTCTCTCTCGAATTCTTCAAAAACTGGGCCTCGAACACATTGATATGGTTGACAATGGCCGTAAGGCAGTGGATCAATCGGCACAGAAGCATTACGACTTGATCTTCATGGACATGCAGATGCCTGTTATGGACGGAATGGAAGCGTGTCGACTCATTACCGAGAGAGACGATGGCAATCCCAAGCCCCCGATGGTGGTCTTTGTGACAGCGAATGTCTCTGCTTCGTTTGAATTGGAGGCCAAGAATGCTGGAGGCAACGGCTTCATTCCAAAACCTTTCAATCTGGGTATTCTAGACAAGTTCTTCAAATCGCTTGGGTAACGGAGTATCTGTTCTTTTTTCCGACGAACTCCCTTGTATGGCACAATAAGAGCATCGCGAGTAAGCCACCGTATGACGTGCAGCTCGCAGCATCAATCTGGGTAATGATCGATGCAGCAATATTTGAGATATTTATATTGCTTGCACCTTCCAAAGTGGTGTCACGTGGGCTAGCTATAATAGCTGTTTACGCGAGATTACCGTTTATCACGCGAGCTCATGTATGATACTAGCTCTACCCAAGCATCTAGCTAGCGTACCTGATACGTTAATACATACTAGCTCTACTCAAGCATCTAGCTAGCGTAGCTGATACGTTAATAGCGTGCTTGCGTAGCTAAAAAGCATAACATAGCGAGCGAGCATCATGAACAGAGCGCGTGTTGATCGATTTTCAATTATTGACAACAAATACATTTCTGACGTACACACTTTGCGCACCATGGGAATTTCCACCAGTTGCTTTGTTTTTCTAATTGGCTTGTCCTTAACGCTAGCCTTCTCTCCATCGCGTGGACTAGGACTTAATCCAGTTTACCATCAATCGGTGCTCTCGATTGCCACCAAGAGTGACGGAATAACAGAGCTGATCAACGGCGACGTGCCTTATAACGCGTTGGTCGGTGAAGCCGACCGTGCCTTTCGCTTGGGTATTCAGCTCGAAAAGAATGGACAAGCGAGAAAAGCGAGTGCCGCCTTTCACGAAGCCACGACGCTCTATCAATGCTTTCTAGATTCCAAGAGCGAGTTCTTATACGTTACGTCTCTTTCGGAAGAAGAATGTCCGATTGTGCTCGCCTATGCGAGTCTTCGACTGGGGTTTCTCAACTTGGATGCTTTGGGAGACGCCAAGGCCGCCGTTCGACTCTATAAGGAAGCGACACTAACAGATCCTATCCCGAATGCTGTCAGCTATCATATGATGGGGCAAAGTCTCGAGGCGTCTGGTGCGGGTCGAAACTTGAAAGAAGCAATCTCGGTTTATCGGAAAGCTATTGACTTGGCCAAGGGAGACCGTAGAATCCTTTTTCACTTGGCAGTTGCGCTGGAACGAGTCGGTGAAGAGGTCGAGGCAGGTAAGCTCATGGAAATTTTGAGACGAGAAGAGGCCGTGTACGCCTGCTTGGTGGATTCATGGGGATACGTCCGATGGCACACGCGAAAGATTCCGTGCGACGTCTTGGTAAGATTCATCTCGACGAGTGGCTCTGTTCGAATGGCATCCTCGTTTGCCCTCACCCTTTCCTTCTCGAACAATAACACCACGTTGCAGAACTTGTATCTCGGCTCGAGAGATATGCTCCAGATTGCACTGGATGCAGCTATGCCTCTCATTCAAGACAATGGCATGGTCTGTGAGTTTGGCGTTGGGTCAGGTCGGAGTATTCGCATGACGCAAGAAATATTGCCTCTCGATGTGCCGATTAACGGCTTTGATACGTTCACGGGGCTACCGCAGGCGTGGGGAAACGAACCGGCGGGAGCATATTCCACTGGAGGGAACATCCCCAACCTCGAAGGCAATGTCAAATTTCACGTGGGTCTCTTTTCCGAGACACTCGGTCCCTTTCTAGAAAGTGTCGGCAAAGATGCATTCCTAGCGTATGCGAACATTGACTGCGATTTGTACTCGTCGACTCTAGATATATTGGAATCAATGCACGGACGCATTGTCCCTGGAACGATACTTATCTTCGACGAATATCTGGCTCACCCTACATGTAAGTGCAGCTGATGATGTGTTTACAGCCTGAAGTGCCAGGAGCAGGCTTGCCGACTCACGCTGAATGTATTGCTCCCTCCTATTTCTATTGCGCAGGGCGTCAAGATGAGTTCCGAGCTTGGCGAGAGTCTTGTTCGCGGTTCGGATGGAAATACGAGTACCTTGCGTTTAGTATGACAAGCAAACAAACAGTTGTCAGAGTAACAGAGGCATAGCAACCTTAAAACTACAGTAAAACAAGTGCTACGATATGTTGCGTTGAAAATTTGAATTTGCTATTACTCACGAGATAGAACTACATTCGATGTCATTATTGATGTACTGGTACTCTACTCTCACGGCTGTACAATTCGGTCGTTTACTGTCGTGCATCCTTTCCGCGCGACGAAAGGCTGGTACTCGAACGCCGGAGTTTCAGCGATCCATTGCCGCGGTACGGGTACAGCTTGGTAGGTGAACTTTCTTCTTCAAAGCCAGGATGAAGCGCATCGTAAATAATCTTCATTCCCTCGTCAAAAGCCGTGTCTTGCTGAATTAAGTTGGCGCCGTCCGGTAGATCGGATAGCACCGAAGTAAGGGATCTGCGTACACAAAAGTAGCAATACAAAAAATTCGAGTTAGAATACTGACTGGTTACTACTACCTTTCCCTTTCCGGGGAAACAGGAGCAGGCCACGTCTCCTCCAATCCCCACCAAATGGAAGGAGTTGAAGACCAACCGTGGTCACCAAAGGGTAGTGGATCAGTAGAACCTTCGTACCTGCTGCTCACGTTTCCCAGACTGTTTCTCGAACGTACCCCAGAAGATGTTGCGCTCGAGTTCGACTTGTTGGAAGATTCGGAGCGCATCAAGGCTCCAATTCCACCCATGTCTCCGTTGCTGGCAGTGCTTGCCTCTCGCGCTACACCCGCTTTCGGAGCTGCCGTGGATCGTTTCCAGTCGAACTCGCCTTCGTCTTCAAAGGGATTCACAAACTCTTCATCGTTGAATTCGCCAAGGCTAAAGTCTGACAAGGCGAGCGAGTGCGCACGCTTGAGACCTTCTGCATCTGTACTGTTCGACGATTGACGTGGTTGCAAGGGCATGGGAGGGAAATCGGCTGGTGGTGGCAAAACTGTCAAGCGCAACGGCTCTACGCCATTGGGAGCTCGAATAGAATGCAAAGGTGGTGTGGCATCTGTTGGATAAAGAGTGTGTCCCTTGTAGTCCACCCGTACGCGCTTTCCGGGTTGTTCAAAGACGTCATCTTCCTCCTCCTTCACTTCCTTTTCGTGACGAGAAGCATCCACGTTGGCCCGCAATTCCAGCATGGCTTGTGTTCGCTCCTGTCGAGTGGCCACGCCTGCATCCTCCTGCGATGTAGTTAATTCGTACGCGCGTTTTGCACCCGCAGTACTCTTTCGGCTGTTTCGGGGCTTGTTGCTCCTTCCACCAGGCAGGTCGTGCTTGTGTGCGGCACGAATAGACGGCGCGCCTTCCCGCAGCGCTTGACTAGTCTTGGCCATGACTCGATCATCGTCCAGTTCCACCCACCAAGCACTACTTGAACCCACTGCTGTTTGATCCTTTTGAAGGAATTTACCCGGCGGGTTTTGCGCTTCCACCAGCGTGATTACTTCGCGAGCGACGCGCGCCTTATCGTTCTTGGAGGGAGCGAGGTTGTAGTCATTCTTGCGAACAGCGACCCATTCTCGGAAGTGCTGGTTTCCAACATGCGAGTTGATGCCTCCACCCCTTCCGGATAGAACATCGTGTTCATGGGGTGATCTGATTCGTCGAACGGCCCCGCCGTGGATTCCCGTTACGTAAGTTGTTGTTTCCGCCATTGCTGCTGCTGGCGTTGTTGTTGCTGCTGTGTTAAGGATGCGTTTGTTTCTTTTATTAGAGCTTTTGAATACACTCATGCCGTATGACGATGTAAGTTTCTATTGCGTTTTCTTGAGTTGTGAGTTGTCAGGGTATGCGTTGTAACAGAAAGTTGCTGAAGTGGAACGAGGCGTCAACGGGGGTTGATGCGCTGTTCGCTTTCACTGGTTTCACTTCTCTTCACGTTTCGGAACGATTTTTGGCTGTTGGTAAATTGTGACGAGAGTTCGAAGTGTTCGGGGGTTCTATTCTTTCCAGCGAAGGCTTTTTTGAGAAGGTCGCTCGCTTCGATCGAATTCGATCGAAGAAGATGGAAACGGACAGATTATAGTGGTGATTGGTGAACGTGTATCCTCCACGTGGATGGCTACGGCTAGGCTGCGTTGGCTATGTACGACGTACTGTACTCTGTACTGTAGCTCTGAACCTTAAACCTTAACAGGTGCAGGTTGACGTCAGAATCTGTCAGAATTCGGTGCTGACTAAATTCTGCGTCAGACTAGGCGGAACGTTTCGGAGAAGGCGAGAATGAAGAATGACGAATTTATTCATTCATTCGAAAGGATGATGACGACTGATCTTCTGATCTTCTCCGATTGACCGTTCATTGACATTTTTTGGGAAACACTCTACGCTGTACTCGAGGTCTAGTATGGACATTAGTGAGGATTTCGCTCCGTTGGAATGCGCTAATAGCGTACTGGTAAGTGCAGGCTGTTCTTCGGACAAAATGAAAAAATGGGAAAATATGAAAATATAAAATTTACCCGGGACTTGCGGTCTTCGAAGTTCGAAGTTTCGAAAGGCGGCCGATCGAGACAACATCAAGCCGGCAAACCCAGCTCGGGCGGCGTCGAATCATTTGATAGCGTGCGACACCTCCCTGGCAACATACGTTCAGTGCGATCGTTGTTGGTAAGGGTCTCCTCCAACTAATAGTGTAGTGGCAGTAGAGGTATCTACAGGGTCTGCTAACACGTCTTCTTTGACACGCCGATGAGCAACATCGTGAACGATACGGCCATACCTCTTCCGGAAGCAACGAAACAGCCTAGTTTCGGTACCATTCAGTCGAATACGCGTCCTGGCAGTCATCCCAAGTCTCCCAATTTCTCCCGTCGTAACACAATCTTGCCCCTGAATCAAGGCAGCCAGTAGAGCCCCAAATCCATCGATATGAGAGTGACTACTACTAATGTTGGACACGACGCGCCGCCGCCGATACCCCAGACAATCTCAGGTCCGCCGCCGTCCCAACAGCTACAGCCAGATCGCCAGAGAAGTCACCGCCGTGCAAATAGCGATGATCCAGGTATGCCTGGTGTTCCAACAGGAGGCAGCCCGAGGGGAGTAGCTCAAGGTAGCCCTCGGACAGCTCAACCTCAGTTCTACCAACATCCGAACCCTAGCATGCAACGATCGCCGGATGGGTCCTACAGCCCACAAATGAATGCCTACCCGCCCCTCCCCACCATACAGCAACACCAGCAACTTCAAAGAGATCAAATGATGAATGCGCAACATCACCAGCAACAGCTAGAACCAAGAGGCCGCTCCTGGTCCATCTCGGGCGCAACCTATGCCGACGCATCGCAAATGTCGTCGACCCCTCCACAGTCTATTCCTCGCGGAATGGCGGCTAACCACCTCGCTAACGAAAGACAAGCTCTGGCCAAGAAAACTCGTCGTAGAGACCGTCACCGTAGAGCATCATCGTCGTCCGCTGCCATGCCTGGACCTACAGGTTACGGTGCCTTTTGGAATGGCGGAGCTACTACTGCTGCTGCCAGTCATCAACGGTCGCCTTCTTTTACTTCGGCTCGTGGTGAAATGATGTCGCTCACGGCTGGTTTTCGGGATCCCAGCGAGCTGTCGCCATGCATGCCGCCTCAGTCTCCCCGCATGCCGCCTCAGTCTCCCCGCATGCCGCCTCAGTCTCCCCGCATGCCGCATCAGTCGCCCACGCAGCACCGAAAGGCGACATTGAATGCGCATGGTGACATGCAAGTTACATGGTCGCCCGCCACCCCAGGAAGTCAGCGTGGGAGTATATACGATGGATCCGTCGGTGGCGGTGAGCCAGTGTATTTCACGCAAAAGCGAAGCAAGAGTGAAAGCTCACGAAAAATGCAGCTTCGCCAGCATTCCGCCCAATTCTTTATGGAGGAAATCAAGGGCACCGAGCAGCCTGCGTCGTGTCGTGATGTCGTCTTTTTACTATTGTTCGTCTTTCATCTCATCTTTATGATCTATCTTGGGCAGATTTATGGAAAGGAAGCTTTGAAAGCCAACGGACTCACAGACGCCGAACATTCAGTCACGATTTACTACTCGAGCTTCATCTACCTGTCTGCGATCAGCGGCGCCTTTGCAGTTGTCATTTCGGCGTCGCTACTCGCCGTCATGATCTACTTTGCGCGTTACTTTGTTCAAGTTGCTCTAATATTTGTCATTACGATCAGTTTTATCTGGGGCACCCTTGGAATCGGTTTGAGTCCCCAGAATCTGGTTCCTATCACTGGCATTATTGCGCTTGCTCTCAGTGTCGCTTATGCATTCATTGTCTGGGAACGAATTCCGTTTTCCGCGGCGAATCTCTTGACTGCTTTGGATGGCGTACATGCCTTTCCTGGAACAATTGGCGTTGCCTTTATCTTTCAAGCTCTTGCCTTGGGCTGGTCGGTCTATTATGCCATTATTATTGTGGGTATATACGATGCGATCAAGGAGGGAAAGCTCGAGTTGTCGCATCGCATGGTTGTTGTTGTATACGTGTTGCTTGGCATCTCCTATTACTGGACGAACCAAGTATTTTCGGTAAGCAAAACACGCCTTAACCAGCGTTCCGGTTGGTCGAGAGCCTTGTATACTCACACGAGTTTCTTCTTTGTGTTGTCCGTTACAGAATTCGGTCCAGGCTGCAACCGCGGCAGTTATCGGACGCTGGTGGAGCGCCCCCGAAGGTGAAGGTGTCGTAAGGCACTCGGCCGTCAAGACTATCTTTTACTCCATGGGGTCTATTTGCTTTGGAAGTCTCTTTGTTGGTCCTGTTAGCATTATCCGACTCTTCTCCGTGCTCTTACGGCCAAACAACGAAGTAACCTCTCTCATGTGCGTCTACGAGTGCGTGCATTGCATCCAAGGTTGCGTAACTTCGTGCGTGGACAACCTTGCGGACCGTTTTAATCAGTGGGCG
>Ga0307981_1002619_pt1 | contig 14325 bp, 12 predicted proteins | sample OrgLakmetagen987_FD_201849 | JGI IMG/M metagenome (GOLD analysis project Ga0307981, IMG submission 201849) | Saline water microbial communities from Organic Lake, Antarctica - #987 | ecosystem: Environmental > Aquatic > Non-marine Saline and Alkaline > Saline | place: Antarctica: Organic Lake... | reverse complement strand
CTATGGAATGAGTGTGCACGGTTGTTGACCAATGCTATTATCTACTTCAACTCGCTGATCCTAACGCGATTGCTGACTTACTTTGAATCAATTGGTGATGAAGGGAAGCTGGCACTAACTAAAAAAGTATCGCCGGTTGCCTGGCACAACATAAATCTTAATGGCACATACAGCTTTAGTTTTGAGGAAAAATTACCTGAAATCGAGGAAATAATGCGTCCACTAACAGAAAGAGACATCAATTAGAAATTGATGTCTCTCTGTAGGACCTGCTGGGAAGGGGATTTCAAGGATTATGTCTTTAGCGGACGGAATGTCCCCAGTGCCCCACTATTGACCAGATCACTTACGTATTTAGATGACAACTACTTCACTTTATTTTGAAAAGCACCTATTTGACACTTGTGCAACACGCCTTAAATACAGCTGTCACAGTGGGTAGTCCATAGCGTTTATTTGACTTATACTTTGCGTGGCGACGAGAATAAAAGGTTTGGATGAAGTAGAAGTCATCGTGGTTATTGGTCAGCGTCCACCTACTTTTGGCGGTGGATTTGGCGGTGGATTTGGTGGTGGTAGTGCGCCTCCAGATGAGCCTTCTGAAGAAGAGCAAGAAGAGTGTGAAATTGAACAAATAAGCTGGAAAGAAACTGAAATGTTCGAGTTGAACGCTGCACGAGCAGTTGGCGTTGCTGCTTGTATCACTACCGGCGTGTTTTTAGGTCCTTGGGCTGGCACAATTTACGGAGCGGTTTGTATTGCAGTGATGGAATCTGGTTATAGCTGGGACGTTCGTAATGTCAACATTTCGTTTGAAACCCGTATGAGACAGTGTAATTAAATGTGGAGTAATTGTTTATGATTGCTAATATAAAATTCTTGTTCGAGCATAGTCTAACTGGGGCGCTCATCAAATATGTGAAAGGTACCACTAGCCTTTCGATGGCAGTGGTTCTTAGTTGCCGTTTAGTTGAATATACAGCCGCGTATATCTTATTGTTATATATTGTTAATTCACCTCTATTGCATCAAAGTTCATATTCGATGTTGTCAAGTACGCTAATCATGATTTGGGGCGGTGGGGTAGCTGTGACTGTCATTCAATATCAAAAAAACAATAGTTGAAAGGTATTAAAAAATGAGAACAACCGTTATTTTAATTTTTCTCTTGGTAATAGGCGTGATTAGTTGGTTGTTTTATAATCGTGGGGACTCAATTCAAATGTTAGAGCCAACACAAGCGTCCAATGCAGTGTTATTCAATGATAACACTGAAGTAGTTGGTTCAGATAGTTCTCATAAGGTGGCGACGTTTGATAAAGACCAGCTTCTGAACGAGTCGTCGCATGCCAATAGCTCAGTTGACGAACATGCCATGTCAAATATTTTAACTCCCGAGATGGTTTCTACGATTGATTCAATAGCTGAATCATTAAGACCCGATAATTACGACTCGTGGGACGACTTCATGAATATGGCGGATACCAAAGCCGGAAATGTGCCTCCTCTGTATAGCGTGTATCTTGCCCAAGCAATACGACAAGATGCGCCTGATGAAGTGCTTTTTAAACTTATGCAAAGAGGAGCCGAGTTTTCTGGAGACCATCTTGCTTTACTGATTCTAAAGAAAAATTTAGCATCTATAGAATTATTAGAAAACATGGGCTTAGATATTTTTCAGCAGTCGTCAGATGGAAGGAATGCACTTGTACACTCACTGTTCAGCAAGGATGTTGACAGCAAATTTAAATATTTTTTACGCCGCAATATACCAGTCAATTCCGACGATACTGATATATTAATGGCCGTACTCGAGGTTTCTGAAAGACTCCGATTAGGCTCAAAATACGCCGAATTATTAATTGACAAAGGGGCAATAGCCAAAGAGTCGCATTTGTCTAAGCTTAATTATATCAAGGGCAATTGAGTCAAGAAAAATGCAAAATACTTAGTATTTACGGCATCTAAAGTTATACGTGACAGATAAAATTAGAAATTGATGTCTCTCTGTAGGGCCTGCTGGGAAGGGGATTTCAAGGTTTATGTCTTTAGCAGACGGAATGTCCCCAGTACCCCAATATGGAGTCCTTGGTTTCACGCTACGGACCATCGCCACAAGCGTCCTTAGTTGTTCCTCTGGTTGGTGCTTTTTTATAGATATCACCAACGCATTGATAGTCCTGCCATTCTTAAGATTGCCATTCGTAAGTGGTTAGCACCATCGGTCATCTCTATTCAGTAAATTATCCAAGGACATTCAATGCGTTTACGTCACATAGAATTATTTCATGCTATATATACAACTGGTTCTATAACCAATGCCGCCAAAATGTTACATATTTCTCAGCCATCAGTAAGTAAAGTGCTAACACATGCAGAGTTACAACTGGGATTTCACCTCTTCGAACGTATTAAGGGAAAGCTTATTCCAACGAAAGAAGCTGAGATATTATTTGGTGAAGTAGACAAGATTTACCTCTATAAAGTTTATTGCTTTCTCGGTCGAAACAAGTCAACAACAGAAAAAAATAAATCATTATAATTCAATATCTTGTAAATTAAAATAGCCTTAAAACAATAGGCCTACTGACTTATTCAATGTCATCAATACTCCAAAACAAATGTTAATAGCCAGACAAATTGATCTTTTTATAACTATCACAAATAACATTTTTGTTGTTGTTCTGTAAGTTAAAACGCTCGAAGATTAAAGGCTTTAGGATGCTGCCAGGATGACTTGAGAGGGGAACTGGGCTGCTATTATGATGTAAGCAATATCTACTGCATATTATGAATGGCTGTGCATTCACAAACGGACGATCATAAATCCAAAAGCGAATATAGCGTACTCTTAACCCATCATATTAAGGTCGAGTCGCTCGAAGGAGCTTCCCCTTCAGGCTCTCACAGAATGGTACGTGAACCTCTCGGTTCATACGGCTCTTCCTATCCAATCGTTTTAAGATATACAAATTCTTAATGCACAAACAGCACGGGGTTATTGGCTCGAATACGCTTGAGCCAATTCCATGATTGCCGCTTATGACCACGTAAACGCTTGTACTTCTTCCGTGCCCATCGCCCCAAACATAAACCAATTTGAATTAGCGCTCGATGCAATTTTTGCGGATAGAACTTTGCATAGTAACTCACCCAGCCTCGCACAACAGGATTTAACTTTTTCGCTAAATCATATATCGTTGACGTGGCCGCTTGATTTATGTTCATACTACGTCAGGTCTGAAAAATTCGTTTAAGTGCACTTTGACTCACCGCAGGGTTAAATCCTGAAAATAATTTTCCAGTCCTATCCTGTACCGTGCGAGCTTGAAAGGTGAAGCCAAGAAAATCAAACCGAGTGTGGGCATGAAACTCTCGTCGTTTTCGATCTTTGCAATACACGATCTGGGTCTTCAATTGATGCACCTCAAGATGACACACAGTCATGCGCTCCTTCAATGAACTGAGTAGTTGCTCCGCTTGTATCTTTGTCCGCCAATGGCAAACAATATCATCTGCATAACGTTCAAAAGGTACATTTGGAAGCTGCTTACTCACCCACGCATCGAAGGCATAATGCAGAAAAAGGTTGGCCAACAAGGGGGAGACTGTAACGCCTTGAGACGTGCCCCTTGTCGATTCTACTACCTTTCCCTCTTCAGTTTGAACGGGTGCTTCCAGCAATCTGCGAATGTACAGACGCAACCAAGGCTCTTTCACGTGTTTATCAACTGCTTTCATCATTAGAGCATGATCTACCGTGTCGAAGAAAGCCTTCATATCGATATCTAAGACCCAATCGTATCGCCAACAATTTTGCTTCGCTTGCGCGACTGCTTGATGCGCAGAGCGAGCTGGACGATAACCAAATGAAGAGGAATGAAAAACACCTTCAAGCCGAGGCTCAACAAGCATTTTCACCGCCATTTGTGCCACTCTGTCGCCTACCGTTGGAATACCCAAGGGACGAAGATTGCCGTCTGCTTTAGGTATCATAACTTGGCAGACAGCTTGCGGAAAATAACTTCCTGAGCACATGCGGTTCCAGATTTTGTATAAATTTGCCCCTAGATTTTCTTTGAACACAGCAATGGTTTTACCATCAACGCCCGCCGCTCCTTTATTTGCTGCGACACGTTTCCACGCTGCCCAAATTAAACCCTTGGGTATATCAAACGATTTTGCTGATACCTGCGGCTCATCCTGTTGCATAACAGTTGACCTCAAATATTAGCTGGATTGGGCCATGCCTTCGCTCCAAGCTCATTACAAACTCTTCATCACTACTACACATGACTCCGTCCCTGTACGTTGCATTGGTACTCTATTCCTTTCAGGATCTCTGATTGGAAATCTCCCTTAGCATCAACATGACAGGTTCCCCTGTTCCATACCTGTGCCTGAATAAGCTTCACGCCACCTCTATGCCGGATACCGCCTAGCCAACGTTTAGGTTGCCGCCAGACTTGTCTCAGAGTATTGTCGAGGCTCTGGTTTTGATATCGGTTGCAATTATCGACACTTCTTCGATGGTTCACTTTCGTTCGTCTCTCTTATTCGTACCTGATGAAATTAAATTTCATCTTTTCCACTGACGCTCACCACAAACGCTCTTAACGAATGCAGCTCAGGGTGGTTTGAACACACGGCCTAATCAGCGTGTTCGAGGGGCCCGCCCTCATCACAAGCACAGCACGGCGTTTCCCATCCTAGGAGCCCGCCTTCAAGGCACACCGACATTTAACTTGATTGGTTCCATTCAATTTTAATTTTCGCGCCGATTATGAAGCCTTCATTGAAGACGTCACCAGTCGTCACAACAAACGTATTGGTGCCAAGTTCGCGTTAAAGCACCGACAATTAGGGTTCGTTAAAGAATCAAACTTACCAACGGGTAAGCACCAAGGTGGCTTCGATTTTAGGGCTAACGAAGTTGTCAATAAAACGCTTATATATGGAGTGGCCGATAATCATGATTGAGTAAATCAAGGTTCTAATTTATTGCTGTTCGGTGCCAGTGGCGTTGGTAAAACACACTTAGCAAGCAGCTTAGGTTATAGCCTAATCGAAGCCGGTATCCACGTTAAGTTCTACTCAGCTACGGCCCTTGTGCAGCATTTACAACAAGCAAAAAAATACTGAAATTACAAGATGCACTGAATAAACACAATAAATACCAAGCACTTATCATTAAGGACATCGGTTACATCAAAAAGACCGAGCAAGAAACCAGCGTCCTGTTTGAGCTTATTGCCCACCGTTATCAACGACACCGCTTAATCATGGCCTCAACCCAATCGCACGAGGACTTGGATGTGCTATTTACTGACACCACAATAACCGTGGCCGCCATCGACAGGCTAGTTCATCATCCACATATTATTCAATTAGTAGGAGACAGCTATAGAAGAAAGGCAGCCATGAAAGGAGACGAATAAAACAGTGGCAACCGGTCAATATAATTGACGCTCAACAGGTCAAAGTAGTTGATGCGCTATAGCTCATTGAGTTAACCACGATGTTTTGATGTTTTGATGTTTTGATGTTTTGATGTTTTAAATATTAAATCATAGATGGTGCGCCAAATAACAATTTCAACCACAAATTGTGCATTTTAAATTTTTTACGAAAAATTACGATATTATAAATTAGGTTAAAGAATGAGCCTGTAATTTTAAAATGAGGAATAAGACATGGATGTCAACAAGCAAAAAGCTATAACACAAATCGTTGTGCCAATTACTGAGCTCTTGATTGCAGAGGAGTCATTATCTGACTATGAGCAACTTAATATACAAGCAGGTATTTTTCAGCAGTCAGACGCAATATTAAATTCTTACAATCAGAGTGTACCTATGCGTGCATACTTCAATAGCTCAAAGAAAAAGTACTGCGTCTTTACGGGCTACTATTATTTCACACTCAGAGCCATGCTTGCTAACAAGTTAAATCTATTGAGTACGAAAGAGAATGCCATTATTTTGTTACATCCAGAAAGACCTCGAGACATTAAACAACGCTCTAAAAAGTACCTCCTCTCAACACAAGCAGCTCATACCAGCGCGTTAAATGCTACAAAAATTGCAAAGTATGTTTTAGATAGCTCACCAGGGCTTGTCTGTTCTGAGCTCAGCAAAAAACAGAAGCTAAGCCGAAATGATTTTGCAAATTTACTTACTGTAAGTCTACAAACCCTCAATAGAACATATCGATAGGAGAATATGATGAATACAGAGCATTTGGGAATAACCTATTCTCTTTTGAAAACGATGTATGTCAACGCCAATACTAAGAAAAACAGCTCAAAACCGATGTATGCCTCGCAAAAATCAGACAAGCAAATGGCGTCCCCATCCACTTTATCGCAAAGCTCATTTTTATATCTTTACGACTATTGTGCTAATGAAAATGGGAACTCGATAGCAATATTAGTGCAACTTATGTTATTGACGGGACGTAGCGCCGAGCTCATATTATCGCTGTTAAAGCTCAAAGGAACTGAAAATGAGCAACAACTTCGCCTTTACACTAATTGGCAGTTCGCAAGCAATAATAAGTCTAACAATGATAATTCCGCTAAGTCTTATATTCAGCTTCCAATAAAATTTTCTGCATGCCTTGAGTTAAAAAATGAAAACGTCGACTACAAAGACATTGACAAGCAAATACGAACGTTCTTACCAAATAACTCTGTTTTCCCTGGCGAGCATTTTACAATAGCCAGAATCAAATCTGTCATTATCCACTATAGGGACAGTGCAGATTTGTCTGAGTACGATGTCGGATTCATCTCAAATAGCCAGTTTTCGCAGGATGCACACTTGCACTATGGCAAGATGAACAAAGACAAAATTCAAGATGGATTTAAGCGCTTCTATTACTTACTCGAGACTCAAAGTCTACGTTCTGATTTCGAATATTTCGATCGTAGACCAAGAACACAAAACGAAATCATAGGGTGTACCTGGGAATTAGATCCTACAATTATTGTGCAGTTTTTTAATTATCTTTTAACAAACATTGCTAGCAGCAAGAAATCAAAAAACAATTCGATGCTATATACTTACAATGCTTATACGACTTTTGTTGTTAAGTACCTTACTCTATCTACTCTTCACCGGCCCAGTCAAAAGCCATTTCGTAAGCTTAATAGTATTAATTTTCCCTTGGCAGAAGTTACAATTCAAGACAAAGGACATGACTCACTGCGCACTGTTCCGTTGTCACGCAGTGCCATAAAAATACTCACCAAATATCTTGTTTATAGAAAAAGGCTTTGCGCTATTTTAGAGCCCGTATACCCCGAACTTTCAAATGAGTTAATAAAAGGACTTACATCTGAAGCCGAATTATTTGAAATGATCGATATCAGGTCAAAGAAAACTAAGAAATATATTCCAAGCGAAATATCCAAAATATCTGAAGCCGGCGCTAAGCTAACAAATAACTATGAACGTCACTATTTTACTTCAGTCCTATCTGAACAAGGTGTGTCTAGAGATGATCTTCGCTTGCTATTAGGCCACAAATTTGATGCATATGCGTCGGCAGAGCCCAGTAGTATAAATTTTAACATTTTATCTGAACTGGTAGACCTGATGGAGGAACACATCAACACGCCTGTTGAACTTGGTGGATTAGGTATAAGAATTCCGGAGTTCGACTATGAAAATTAAACTAAATTCAACCCATAAACCCAATCTGAATGACTTATTTGGAAATATGACTTTTGAATGCGATATCCATAAACCGATTGCAAATGCACTCGGTCTCGAAGTACTTCCTGAGTGTTTGATAACGGCAATAAGTGGACAAAGTTTAGGGGTCCAGAAGAAACTTCTCGCAAGGTTGTCGGCGATAATCGAATATTTAGATGTATTAAAGAAAAATGAATCTCCTGTTATAGGAAAGATAAATAGCTATTTTGAACGACAACTTAGTTGCTTTAAGGATAAACAAGTTGATGAGAATGTCAAAGAAGATATTGACGGTAAGATTGACCAAGCGATTTGCCAAGCAATAAATAGCCGTCTCACACCTATTGTAACAAACGTAGAGTCTGACTTTTTCTTGAATCCAAATTCAGTACACGAGATGATGGAAAAAATCATAATTAGCGCTTGTGCATTCGGTGGTTTAGCATTTAAGGAAGGATTAGAAGAGTTGCTCTGCCAATTGCAGACTATACAAGCTCCCCTTATCTGCATGAAAGGCGATATTGCATTAGGCATAGAAGACCATTTTGCATTAGATCTTCACTACAACAGATCCCACCATAATACAAATCTAGTATTAGAAAACACGTATGCTGGTTCGTCGGATCACAAACAGCCACTGAACCTCAAATCCAACCGCAGATGGCGTGTTGACAACCTGACCACCCTTATGATTTGTCAATATTTAAATCTGAGAGAAAAAAATAATATGGTGGCGACAGTCACAATTCAAAATATCGTTGATAGCATTAAAAAGAAGACCAAATTAATAGGCCAAGGTGTCAATGCGCAACACATTTTTACATCTATTTGCCATATTGGCCTGCGATGCAAAAGAACTGAAATACCAAATTTTTTAGTTGAATTTGCCACGGGGAAAGTTTTTTCCGGTTCTACTCAGATTGAATCCCTAGAGACTTATCATAGACCTAATTTGGAACTTAGAAATGGTCATGTCACTAAACTAAAAGAAAACGTATCTTTGAACAAAAAGGATAACAATTCATCATTTGACAAGTTTCAAGTAGAACTGCATCAGGGAAGAACCATGCCATATAGGGATAGAGAACTTTTACGAAGTCTTGAGGCATATTGCGAGCGTGAAATAGCTACACACAACAATACAATAACTCGAGCTGAACTGATTTCTAACGTTACTGAAATTTACGGTCAACGCGACCGCTTAAGTTTACCAGCTGAGGTATTGGTCGGCTGGATACTAAATGGTTTAACAAAACCAAATGCTTGGGAATTTGGTAAACGCACAGCATATCGTTACATAATGATTACTTGGCGAGAGTGGCTAGATGTATGGAGTAAAGAGGATATTACCCAAGTCGGAGAAGATCAAATTCACATCATATTAAGTGCTTTAGAGGATAAAATTTTCGCAGAGCAAAAAATAGTTAAAAATAGTATGAAATCACTGATTGACTACATGCGAAGCAAGTACGCATCGGTTATTGCCTGTCCTGCAAACGACAAGGTTACAAAAGGTAATCGGCATACTAGAAGCATGATTGTTCCAGAATGGATATTTCAACAGGTAAGAAAAGACTTTTACGAAATATTTGCTGATGAGAAGGCTGAGTGGCGAGAAGCGGCAGATCTATGTCTTATAATCGCATATCGTTGCGGCCTGCGACCAAATGAAATCTATCAGCTTGGGTTATCTTATATCAGCCGTGATGCCAATTTTCTATATATAAAAAAGAGTAAAACACAAACAGGCAAACGTAGAATACCCCTTAGTGTTTTATTAACGGAACAGGAACATCAAGCCCTCTTTCATTATTTATCAAAACGTCTGATATCAGTCGATAAAAATAAAGTTCCTTTATTTTCTAAATCAATGGATCTTAACGAGGAGTTGAGCACTTCAATTGTCAACACAGTTTGTACTGAACTTATCTCCAATTATTGCAAAATCAGAACTGTCTCTTATCAATTCAGACACACTGCAATATCTAATGTGATGGCGGTATGCTTTTGTGACGAAAAAACTGCGCGTCAATACACCAGTTATAGCAGCACTTACATAGCAAAAATGAAAAATCACTTCTGTAAAAATCCGGCCCGGACTCTCAATGAGATTAAGCAAACATTCGGACACCTCAGTATCAAAACCACCCTATCGTGGTACGCGCATTTAATGGATCTTATATTGCACGATTTCATTTCAAAACAGTCATTCAAATTAGACTTTAAGCATATTGCAAGAGCACTTGGGATGACTAGTAAAAATATACTCAGACAATCTGAAATACTCTCGGACAAATCTCCTGACCATATAGACCTTGACTCTTTGACTTCGGTTTTGCACAAGAAGCTAAGACGCTTCGTCCATAAAACAATCGTGATTAATGGAAATCATAAGCAGCATTTCCAACCGAATTATATGCAAGAAAAACTTCCGTATTACCGCGACTTAGAAGAGATTATTCTCAGGGCAAATCAAGAGGACACTGACATGAAAATTGCATCAGCCTTGAATATTAATATAGATTTTATCCGAAGCTTTCTTAACCAAAATAATATGCTAATTAAACACGACAATAGATTTATGACCAACCGAGGTGAGTCCACGATTGTGCGCGACAAAGATGCGAAATATGGGGTGCCATATTTACATGAAAAAATTGAAAGGGATGATGCACATAATCTATTCCAAGCGATGATATACAGGGAAAAGATTAAACTTCAAAACCTCCATGCCTTAGACCCGATACTGAAAGCATCGAATGAACATCCGTATGCGATTATTTCAACAATCAGAGAAGCTAAAAAAGTCATTAATATTCTTAAAACCATTATCGACGATGAAGAGCGAATAATCATTTCAATTGATACCTTTATAAATGATGATAATACGTCAAAATACAAATTACTGAGAGATATGCTTCCGAGTGGTTGTTGCTCTTTTACTGGAGAAATTGTGACGAGCAAGAAGTATAAAAATGGAAGAATAAAGGTTTCTTTGCAGCACCCAAACGCATCAAAAAGAAAATTATACAATAAAGATTACGATTCATTTGGTTATCAGAGACATAGCACTAAATCTTTAAAAACTGCACTTGTTTACGCGCTCTGCTATAAGAAAGCGATGGCTGAACTTAAAGCAAAACCTCAGCAGGAAGATCCTCAACAATCCTTTAAGTTTTGACATATTCAAAGTACAAAGTGCTATTTGAACGCAACGTACCAAGAACTAAGTTTGAAACAAATTACACAGTTTCATTATAAACGGGTATGTCATCTAGCCTTTCTAATCCATCTTGGCCCATGGTCAGGACAATACTCTCAGTCAGCGTCACAACGACGAGTATATTGGCATTTAGTGCAGCTAATTTCCCAATTTTGGTCAAAATTTCCTCTGAAGGTAGCTTGGATACTTTTCTTGAATCAATACACCATATATCAACCATCAAACTAAGTTGATTGTTTTCAATGAATGCAATGTCTGTATCAACACGATAAGGATAACTATTATTCTTTGATTCGCTTTGCAGGGATGGAACATTGAAACGTTTGCCTCGATGCAGTCCATCCAGTGGATACTTATATCTTGAATGTAGCAACAAAAATGTCTCTTCAATTAGGGTAGCTTCAATATCCTTAACCCTATTCTGTTTATTATCGTTAGGGTCGAGCGTCTGCTTAAAGAGCTCATAAAGCTCATTATCAACGCTATTAACTGACTGTAGAGCTAGGCTTTTTATTTTTTCCGCAACCGGCGTACTGGCTGCTAATTTTGAAGAGTAGACTTTAGAAAGTGTGATTTCAGCAATTCCAAGCTCTGAGGCTAACAGCTTTTGATTTACAAAAGATAGTAATAGCAGCCTTATCTGTTGCTGAGGAGACAGATGACGAATTAACTGCATCCTTTCTGCACACTCTCCACTACTTAATTTTATTTTCTGCTCAGTGTTTTCATTTTTAATCAGCCTAGCCCCGAGAGCTTCCTCAAGCATCTTAATTGTACTTTTTGAGACCGGGGGAAAGGTGCATTGGCGTACTTTATAGATTGAAGGCGCACTCACGCCAGAGGCTTCTTTAAGCTGCCTAACATTGCATTGGCGAAGATTCATCAATTGCTTTAATCGATGAGAGATACTCTGGTATTCTGTCTTTGTCACTGAGCTTGTTAACATAAGTACTATTGATAAGAGGATACTACATATATTATTTAATAAATTATTTATTATTTAATATATTGACATTTCATATATTTTTTAATATATTAGTATCTCTTCGTTACAACACATAGATAACGAAGAACAGTATTATTTAAATCAATGAAAAGGATATTATTATGTTAATTTTAAGTAGAAAAGTCGGCGAAACATTAGTTATTGGTGACAACATTACTGTTTCAGTGATGTCTGAAAAAGGTGGGCAGATAAAACTTGGTATAAACGCACCAAAACACGTTAGTGTTGATAGAGAAGAAATTTTCTTTAAGAAACAGAACAGTGCTGATGGTTTAATCGGGGCTTAGTATCTGTTGATAGAACAAGAGACAGTCTCAGCCTAAAAGAAGGACTCCTATCAGCGTTAAACTTGTTAGGAGCCTTTTCGGTAACCAGGGTGACCACTTACTAAGTTATTGAATACTGGACTTTGGTTTATGAGCAATAAGCCTATTTGGCAAATCTTGATCTCCGTAAATCCATAATCTTAATCGTGCTCTAGACGTTGCAACATATACAAGACTATCGGTGAGATGCGAAGAATTTAAGATCCATAGAATTAAAAGCTTAGATTCTAATCCTTTGAATCGTTTTGCAGTCTCAACTAATACATTTGTTGCAGAGGACGAATCTTTAAAGCCCCAGCATTTATATTTACCATGCTCTTTTAATAATGCCTTAGCTAAGTCAAAGCTTCCAACAACGGTAACAACTATGTCTAGAGGGTCGATCTTTTCAAATTGAACTAATCGGTCGACGAGCTCCCCGATATCTCTCGCCTGAGCTTCAAGAGTATCAAGGTTTGCACATATTTCGACTGGACTTCCTGCTACATCTGAACAGCCAGTATCAACCCCTCGGTAGAACTGGTAGGCTAACTCGTGAATAGCAGTGGTATTTCTGCAGTTATCAAATAAGTATAAGGGCTCAGACTTAATAGGCAAATGGTCGCATAAAGTAAAAATTGCTTGATTGCAGTCTTGAAAGACATAAAGATTGGTATCTGGGTGAGCATCTAGCATTAATTCAATTGGTAGCCAATATTCATCTTTGAAGTCTTGGGCTTCGTCAATAATAATTGTGTCATATTGAATCGGTGCCAAGTCTAAGCTTTCTGCAAACGCATCAGGCATAATCACATCAAACAGGTCAGCGTTAGGGTAACTGGACTTTGACTCTAAGAATAGGTCTCGACCCGTATTACTCATCACTTGTTTTTTTCGCCATGAACACAACTCGTGATAGCTCATAATATGAAGATTAGTTAGGCCGTTGATTCTGGATTTAAGTGAGTTAGCTAATTTATGGTTGTAGCATAAAAATAATACCTTCTCTCCAATCGTCGCTAGCTCCTGGGCATGATCGATGGCAAGAACAGTCTTTCCAGTGCCTGCACCACCCTCGATAAGTGCAGTTTTTCTTCTCTTTAGTTGTCTTAATATCGTCTTTTGCTGGTTAGTTAATTCAAACTGACGTTGAGTTTCTTGTTCCAGTGCAACCTTCAGTGAGCTATTAACTGTAACCTCTTTGCCAAATAACTGGGTTGCAGCTCTAATGCCACCTATTCCGAATGGTTCGTAATATGATTCCTTACCACGCCAATACGTAAAAACATCGGTTATCCATGAAACTAAGTTCGAAAGTGAATCAGCATCACCCAATATTTCTGATGGCATATCAGGTGCAGAAAGTAGCCTCGCATTGTTTAAATCAGGGAATAGAGCAGCATGTGCCAGTAACACATCTTTATTACCTAAATATTTCTGCATGTGCTTTCTTATAGAATATTTAGCATCCTTTGACTGTCTGATTGGGTTTTTAATAGAGTGTTTGTGCCCGAATCTGTCAATTGAAAACCACTTATCGATTCGTTTATCGTACTCAATACCACCGCCTTTTACCTCCACTACCAAGATGCCAAACTCAGGGGCAAACACTACGAAGTCAGCTTCTCTATCAGAATTACGTTTTGAATATTCGTTCTGCTTAACAAACTCCAATGAATGCACAACCAACCAATTGCTTGGTAAGGAGCTCTGCAAACTCTTATAAACCGCCCGTTCAGCTTTCGAAGGGATTAGGTCAATCTCTTGATTGGTAAGTTCTGGGATAATTCCTGTCATGACTTCACGATTTCCCAATTTTTCTTATATTTATGCTTTTCGTATTAGAGTCGAGTAGCCCGAAGGAACTTCCCCCTCAGGCTCTCACAGAACCGATGTATGGACTCCACCACTCTATTTAGCTAATGTGGTGTCTACAAAACAGAGGGAATTCATACAATGATAAAATGTAACGTAATTGGAATTGATTTAGCAAAGAATATTATTCAAGTGTGCGTGATAAGTAAAGAAGGTGAGCTGATATCTAATAAATCAATGTCACCCAACAAACTCAAAGAGTTACTGGCGAGAGTGAAG
>Ga0307981_1002618_pt1 | contig 14326 bp, 8 predicted proteins | sample OrgLakmetagen987_FD_201849 | JGI IMG/M metagenome (GOLD analysis project Ga0307981, IMG submission 201849) | Saline water microbial communities from Organic Lake, Antarctica - #987 | ecosystem: Environmental > Aquatic > Non-marine Saline and Alkaline > Saline | place: Antarctica: Organic Lake... | reverse complement strand
TAAAAATGTTATCTTATTATACTACTATCATTAATACTAGTACAGTAGGGATAATAATAATGTAAAAACCTCAGCGAAGTACTGTAACTTCTTTTTACCTGGTACTACAGTAGCTAGTAGGTGTTGAAACTAAAGAAGCTAGTTTCGCGGCTTGACAGATACAATGCACTCCATGTTATGCCTGTTGTTAGTGCGATACAGTATGCGTGAACGCAGACTTTTGAAGTACAGTACGGTACCATGCATCTATTATACTACCTGTACCTGTACGTAAGACACTGCATATCGGTACAAATAATATCGTCTCACTGGTGAATTAATTTCGGCCTATGTACTGCCTCTTTGACTGGACCTCCCTACCATACCAGGTAGCTACAAAGTAAAGCAGCAACCTATCCTCGTAGCGCTGTCTAAGGTACCAGGTACTGACCCGGTATCATACGACTACACCGTTCATTATAGTTCATTTAGTCCTGTGCATTAAGTCCGCAGAGACAGAGGAGCTAAAACCTCCCCTTCGCATTTAGGAGAGGCATCTGCTCGTTGAGAAGGACTTGCACTTAATAACAGCGGTTTCAGAATAGCGTTACCAGTTCGTCCACCAGTACATCATGAGACCAGTGACATTGAGGCGGTGAGGGTTTTCCGCTGTCTACTCTAGTAGAAGAGAGAGCTATTGTACAGTACAGGGTACAGTACCTATTCTGTATCGGTACCTACGTAAGCGGCAATCCACGACCACACGGCACACGGGTAAAGTGAAAGGCCCAAGAAGTCTTTCTCGATCTGATGAATGACATTACGAAGTCTTTATTCAATCGTAACCGAGTGCCGGTTATCTCAGGTATTATAGCCTTTTGTCAAGTGATAATGTAATTAGCCATAATAGATAATATCCGAGATGACTATAATGACCCGTCTAAAAGATATTTACGCCTCCCCACCGACCAGCGATGACCGCTCAATTTCCGGTCTTTAAAAGCTCGCTGGGCTAGCAACGCGTTGGGTCTTCACAAACTTGGACAGCAATAACGCGGTGCAAGACAACAACGCCCCACCATTGAAGTAATTCGCAACAAGCACAAGCACAACCACAAACGACCATGCCCGCCTTAGCCTTATCACCGACGACCCTGGACGATTGTCTACCTCCTCTTATGGACCCTGCTGATGTTGCAGACCACATCGCTATTATGAAAATCCAAGAGGAGACGACATACCATGTGAAGGATTACCTCGCTGATAGCGCCGGCATCCGTAAAAACGCAAGCAAACCCGTGGATGCTGACTGTCGGGTCAAGATGTGTGAATGGTGCTACCAGGTCGTAGACTTTTGCAAGTTTCGAAGAGAGACTGTTGGAATCGGCATGTCGTACCTCGATAGATACCTCTGCACCCCCAAAGGCCGAGATGCACTTTGCAATAGAAAAGAATACCAGCTAGCAGCGATGACAGCTCTCTACATTGCTATCAAGATCCACGAGCCCCTTGAAATGGAAACATCTCTATTGGCTGACCTGAGTCGCGGGTGCTACACTGAAATGGAGTTTGTCGGTATGGAACAAACCATGTTGCAGACGCTTCGGTGGCGAGTTAACGGCCCAACGCCTCTTGGTTTCGTTCAGTACTTTATTGCTTTGCTTCCAGAGACTGTTCATCCAGCGGTTGGCGAGATAATTATGGACTACGCACGCTACCAGACGGAACTCGCTGTATCGGAACATACGTTTGTCGGAATCAAGCCCTCTGAAATCGCCCTTGCCGCCGTACTCAACGGGCTGGAAGGGATCGACTCGACATTACTACCGCTCAAGGTTCAAGGAAAGTTTGTACGAAGAATTGAGCGATTCTCCGAAATGGTCGTGGATGACGTTGAGCTAATACAAGCAAATTTGAGCATGCTTTTAGTTGGATTACTCTCTGGGGACTTTTCAGACATTGTCGAAGCAGCAGCAAAAGCCGGACACGGCGAATATGCTGAAGATGGCTTCAAGCACGGAGGACAACGGAACAGCCCTGTTTCAGTGGTACCAAGGAACCCTCGACAAAGTCATGTTGCATAGAAGGAGCTGCTACTACTCGCCTGGCGAAAAAATCCTGAATCATATCAATCATGTTGTAAATCTACCCCGCCAATGCAATTTTCTATACATGCACGACATAGCATCATTAGTCTAGTAGTGTACAACTTGCTCTAAGCTGTCCCTCGGTGCGCAGCTGCGACCATTCCAAAAAGGCAGAACACCCCCGCGTACAAGCACAGTTCTCCCAGAACCTGAATTTCGTTCATGGATGACATATCACTTGAAAAGGCAGTACGAGGAATAATCGATGACGGCATGGATCCATCGCTAGCGACTTTCATGGGAGTCAATTCGAGACCGCGATCGTCTTCCATTGTTGTAGCCTCACGCGAGGAAGAATGAAGATTGTCGTGCGTTTCCTTGACGACTTCCCATTCGAAACGCAACAAGCCCCACAGCGTTCGTCGAATGATTTCTGCCGCCGCAATGGTCGCGCCCAAGATACTGTTCAAATCCCCGGAAAAGTTCTCGGTCAAGACTCCCGCCGCATTGAGATAGCGTGGCGGCAAAAAGCTGAGCGTCCAGCAAAATCGCAACACTAAATTGACCACGCAAATGGTCCAATACACCCAACGATTCGAATATAGTCGTTTCTCTCGCAGTCGCCACGTTTGACGGTCGAGTAAATTCCAATCCATAAAAACATCCCACCACACTTGATAGAGCGTCGCGATTACAAAACTAGACAACCAAAGAGCACTCTGTTTGCAACTCGGATGAAAGAGACCGACGACTGCCACACTGGCCGCCAAAAAGTACTTGAAGGCATTGCCTAAATATGGCCACCGCTGTCTATAGTCGTAGCACTGTCGCAAGTTTTGACAAAATCGCCACCAGAGAGGCGAAAGCATGCACATAGGCAAGACGACGGTATGCAAAATCCAAGAGCGTTCCATGGCGGGTACCAGAATGTTGGCTTGGTCCACAAAGGACGATGACGACGACGAGGATTGTTGTTGTTGTTGCCCGTCGTCTCCTCCTCCTTGATTACTGTAGGATTGCGACCACCACCCGCGCAGTCCAAAGAGCAAATACACCACCGTAAAGGCAATGTCTTGCATGGGTCGTACTGCCGACGTCAAAATGTCGCCAATGAATCCGTCGCGAAACGTGACATTGTGCCAGGGCGCCATGGGGGTCAAGGAGACGACCAGCCAAAACGCGCCACGTTTGCGCCAGGGAACCACCACCTGGACAGCCATGTAAACAAAGAGCAACAAGGGAAAAGTGGGTGCCGCGACGCGGCGAAAGACGTTCCAAAAGTCAGGTTCCTCAGTCGATGTAATGGTAGTAGAGGAGCGACTGTTGGAACTCGAAATGGTAAAGAAAAAGAGCGCCACTAGAATGACCAATAGATTGTCGGCCGCGGCACTGGCAATCTGCCCAAACGTCGGCACCAGCAGGAGCGGCTTGTGGGATGGTTCTGGAACTTCTCCGTCGCTCTCGTAGTGAGCGTCATTCTCATGATTGTTGTTGTCGTCATTGTCCCATTCAGGTTTCGTGGCGCTGTTCTTGTTGTCGTTGCCGTGTTTGATGGCACCTTGAGCGTCCTCAAACAGATCCTCTTCTTCTTCATCACCCCAATTTTCATTGTCAAAATGTTCCACGACGGAATGATACGTATCGGCCGCTGCTGCTGCCGAATAAGTGTCTCTGGAAAGCTGATGCACGGGTTGAAATAATAGGTCGGCTAGGGTAGAAGTACTGACTGTTCGGGACCAAACAAGAAAGGAGCCGGCGGCGCACCACAGCAAGAGATTGACTTGCAGCAGCGACCGAATGATGCGCCAACTCGGCTCGTGTCTTTGCAAGGCCGTAAAAACGGTAAAAGAATCCTCGCTAATCATGTACAGTGCTATAACCAAGAGGATAACAAGCAGAGCCTTCTTCCACAAGGATTGGAGCGCCATGGTGGCGTTGGTTGCTTATAACCCTTGCTGGTTTGGTTTTTGGTTGCTTGTCGCAACAATGAAGAATGTACTGTAGTTCAGCCAGCGTTCTCTCGGATCAATAGTGAATATTTACACAGGTGGAACGTGTCTTGACGACACAAGATATGTAAGTGACAGAACGTAAATAACCATAGGTAAGGTACAGTATACTACTAAGTACGCACGACGTACCTACCTCGTCCAGTCTCCATCCCTCACAATGGCGGAGATCGATTTAACGATCGAACGATACAGCAAACAGCTATAGTTCTCAAACAGATTACCCATACGGCACCCATTTATAAGTACAGTAATACAGCATACCGCAATGGACCGAGAGACTAGTGCAACACTGCGACAGCGAGGCTGGTCCATTGCGCAGTCGGAAGGAACGGCAGAGCCGTCGCACCAAGAAAAGGTGCAGCTCTTGCACCAATCCAGTCTCACGGCCCACAGTCTCGACGATGACGACGATGATGGTGATAACAGTAAAAGACGTAGTAGCGATCGTCCTCCATTAAAGACAAAGGCAAAACACACTCGCAAGCGAGGAGACTCGGAAGGATCCGACATGTTTGAAAGTGACGACGAGAACAACAACAATAACGACGAGACACCTGTCGCAGCCAACAACAAACGCAAAGCCAAGCGTTCACGGTCGGCTTCGTCCGGATCTTCCAACGATGACGGTCACGACAAGAGCGCTCCACCAGGGGAGCCACCCCACAAGAAACAACGCATATTGGCACTCGCCAAGTCGCGGCTATCCAAATGGGCCGCGCGTTTGTTTGATCCAGATCGCCCCCGAGGATTGATCGAAGCGCCGCAAACGATTCCCCTTAATGACGAATTCCTCAAAGCTTTTGGCAAGCGAGAAAAGGAGCACGACAAGGTCATGGGAACGACTTTGGAGATTGACAACAACATTCTGGATGACGACGAACCCAACAAGAATGGCAAAGACAACGCTACGGTTAAACAACTTGCCAGTACCACCACCAACAAGACTCCCAAATCCTCACTCGCCAAGGTCAAGATTTCCAATCTAACCTTTACCACGACGGAAGCATCGCTGCAAACTGTGTGCAGCAAGTTTGGCCCCGTGGATACGGTCAATCTCATCATGGACGAGACACCAGGCAACGAACACTTGAATAGTGGACGGGCGTATATAACGTTTGAATCAACCAAAGCGGCCGAAGCCTGTACCACTGGCATGACTTCATTAGATGGCCGTCCGCTGCGAATCACTCCAGCTGCAGTGTTTTCTAACAGCAGCAACCCCAAAACTGGAAACAATGGAGCTCGCTACTGGGTTCGTGACATTAGTACCAAGTGCTTTCGCTGCGGCCAAGTCGGTCACATCGGAGCCGACTGCCCCAATCCCCCCGTTTTCAAACCATGTCCGCTTTGCGCCCAGTCGGATCACGATTTGAGGGACTGTCCCATCAAGGCCGTGTGCTTTAACTGTTCCGTGCCTGGCCACGTGAGTCGCGATTGCCCCCAACCCCGCGGCCAAGCACCGCGGTACCTGTGTACCGTGTGTCTGCAAACGGGCCATACCAAGTACCAGTGTCGGCGTGGTCGATCACCCGCTGCTCCCAGTCAAGCCGCCGTTTGCATGGTGTGTGGACAAACGGGGCACTACATGTGTCGCGAATTGCAGTGGTTTTTTGGATTGCAAGGCGTGTCGTGCTGTAACTGTGGACGGTCCGGGCACATTGGGGCGCAGTGCGATCGACCAACGCTGGAGGCCTGTGCGCGCAACGAAGAATTGGCGGCGCAAGAAGTGATGCGCGCGTCCGCGTATACGCAAGGGGAGGCGCATTTAGATCCGGGACGAAGTAGTAGTATTGGTGTCGGTGGTGGTGTTGGTGGTCCTCCAAGTCCACGCGGTGGACGTGGTGGTGGACGTGGTGGTGGACGTGGTGGTCGCAACAACAGCAACAGCAATGATGGTGGTCGAGGGCGAAACAACAACAATGATGGCGGTCGGGGACAAAACAAAAATGATGGTGGTCGGGGGCGAAACAGCAGCAGCAGCAGCAACAACAACAATGGTGGTGGCGGCCGCGGGGGTAGTGGCGGAGGAAATGCTCCGCGCGGGTCCATGGAACGCGGACGGCGCATGCACCAAGAACAAGAGCGGCTACGGCCTAAAAGTGTGCCGCATCGAAAGCGCTAAACAACCGCACTAGTACTCGTATACTCTCTAGCAGTAGTACTGTAGTTGGTATCCTTTCTCTCTTTCTATATCGTTGTACTGTAGCTATTTCTGTTCGAGTGTCATTTTGACGCGACCATATATATATATATACATATACCCTCGCAGTCTATTGCCCGTCCATGAGTCGCGGAATCAGATTGACCTTGGGAATGGCGCTAAACCACAAGTAATCGGCCACTTTGGACTGGTACTTGAGCGTCTCGGGCCCTGTACCGATTTCCAATCGCAAAAAGCGGCTCTTGGAAAGCGTTTCCGCAGCCGTGGGATTCAACAAAATGGTGGTGACGGCATTGTTGGTGACCTTGTTAATGTTTTTGGTTTTAGCGGCATTGAGAAAGGCGCAGACGCGGGGAATGCGACCGTTCATGCCACTTAAGAAGCGCACGTCGGGGGTGGGTGCCACAATGGTCACGAGGCATTCGGGACGCTGGACCGCGTACCGCGCCGCCACGGTGGCAGCGGCCTCGTGCACCAAGATGCGTTCGGCGAAAAAGTTGCCGGGCGAGTCCTTGGACGACTCCAAAGGTTCGTAGTCTTTGAGCAAGGATCGGTCCGTGTACATTTTGAATTTTGGATCTTGGGGCAATGCTATAAAGCCTGCAGTGTCTGCTACATACTGGTCGCGTCGTGCCGGGTCAATGTTTTGCAGTCCTTGGGCCCGCACGGCCTGCACGTCTTGGATTTCCGGGGCCAAGGCCAAGATATCTAGCGCTTGACTCTTGGCGTAGGCCAGCAAGGGAAGGTACAGCTGGGCCGTTGCTTCCGAAAGACCCGCCGCGGTCAAGGCTTGCGTCAATTCGTCGACGCTAGTAGTAGTACTAGCACTAGTAGTAGTGACACTGCCAGTGTACGCATCGAGTGCCGCCTGGGTACTAATGGGGAAACATGCGATACCCAAGGCCGTGTCGACCTTTTTGGAGTTGCGCGGTTGCAGAATGGTCTCCATCAAACTCTGCGCCAGTTCCAAATCCGTTGGAGTGGTTCGAAAAGGTACTCCCAGGCAGACAAAGGATGCGTAGCCCGGTCCGACTTTTGAATCATCGCGCTGCGGATTGACCAATTGCTGAACGGCAGCCACTGTTCCAAAGACGGCCTTGTTGAGTATATTGTTGAGATTGACCGTGTCAACTACGATTTTTCCCTTGTCGGTACCGGAGCCTCGTCCCAAGTCCATCAAGAGGCGCGTTTCCTTGGTGGCATCGAGCGGTAACAGTGTGGGTGGCGTGGTGGAGTCGACGCGGTAGGCGGTTGGTCGTTTGGCGGGTTTGTAGACGGACGCGTTGGGGTCGGGAGCCGTTACTGCGGTGGCTGCCTGAGCGGGTCTCGCGGCGGTTATTGGCATGAGGGCACCGAACGCGATTCCAGTGGCCAAAACTTGACGCCGAGATGCTGTGCGTTCGTCGTTGTTGTTATTGATGTTGTTGTCCTTACGATCTTGAGCATTCAACGAAACGACATTGCCATTGGCATGTATTCTTGGCGCATACTGCTTGTTGTTGTTCAAGGCCTGCTGTCCATGACCGAGACGGACTTGTGGAGACGTCGAAAAGGCATTCGAGGCTGCCAGTAAGAGCGCAAAGACTAGGAACGAAAGGTTGATCCTATTGGTGCGACTGCGGGCATTCACTAAGGTCGGCATCGTCATTATCATCCTCCGCATATGGGTCTACAGTATGGTCCCTAGTCTAGACTACGGTATAGACTATTATTGTCTCAATGATGTCAGGGTGAAGTTGATGGTCGGTTGATTTGATGGATCCAAAAAGTGAGTGAAGTACGTCGTACGATACCGTAATGGTCACTGCTTGTTATGTTGCTTTCCACGTGGAGTGCGTGTTTCGGAAGAAGTAACGGTGATGACCTAGACTGACTCGACCAAAAAGAAAATCGGAATGAAAAGTGCCCGAAGCAAGAGCAAAAGAGACATCGTCGCGAGTCTTGCTTTCGTCGGCGACGCAATGACCCTCCAGTAAACTATCGACACAAGACACAAGACGCACAAGACGAACAAGAGAAAACAGTTCGCGTTCGTTCGTGAATAGTCGTTACACTCAGCACAATACAATATACACAATTCAATACACAGCAATAGACAGCACAATACAGCACAATACAGCACACCACAATACACAACGATGCGCTCCAGTTATAATAGTGTCCAGCGTTTCGTTGAGACTGCTACTGTCCTGCTGCTGCTGCTGTTGCTGTCCCTCGCAAGCAGCAGCAGCACTGTCGCAGCCGCCAAAGCGAAACTGGCGACTCGCAGCTTGGAACGCGCACTGCACTTGACCAACGCGTCCGAGAAAGAGATTCAGTTGTACTGGATCCACCCCGAAACAAAGGCCGCATCGCTCATGTCCTCGCCCACCATTCGCGCGGGTGCCGACTTTTCCATCAACACCTTTGTCGCGCACGAATTTCAAGTGCGCGAAATGCCCGACGCCGCGACGGGATCGTGTGCGGGTGGCGGCGGTGCCGCACCAGAAACCTGCCGGACGGTACTCTTTCAGATTACCAAAAACGATGACCAGATAGTGACTGTTACCAAAGACTTTACGCTCGACGTTGTTGACAGCCAAATCAAGGCGCAAAAGGCTGCTAGTGGATTGTTAAAGGACTGCCAAGCGACAGCCAAGCGCCGCTTGGCGGCCGCGGGGGTCGACAAAAGTGCCGGACAGGTCGTCATGGACGATTTGCTGCAGTGCGTCGAGGACGGAGTCGCCGCAGCCTTGGAACGCGTCCACGAAGAAATTGCCTTTCAAGCCGCGGTTCGCATGGATGTCGCGGGGCTGTTGGAAAATTACACCTGCGCCGACGATACCCTGCAGTCCACCAAGGACTTGCAAGTTCGGCAGTGGTACCAAACACCCGACAGTCCCACGCCCAGAACTGTACATGTCAAGCACGAGCGAGCCGCAAGTCGCATTCACATGATTGAACAGTTTATTCAACCCGACGAGTGCGAAGCCATGGCCCTCTCGGCCGAACAATCGCTGCACCACGCAACCGTGGCCGACGGACAAGGCGGGTCGCGATTGTCAGAAAATCGAAAGGCCATGCAAGCGGGCATTAAAGTGCCATGGTCACAGGAACAAGAGGACAATCCCATTGCAAGATTGTCGCGACGCGTCTACGATTATGCCAATTACGTTTTAGAATTGGACATTGCCGAGCACGGCCAGGAAGACTTAATGTCCATTCAGTACTTTGGTCGCGGCCACAACGATACCGAACCGGATCGTTATACGCCGCACTGTGACGGAGACTGCACTGGTAACTACATTTTTGTGTGTGTGATGATTGACAGCAGCGTTTAGAGACTAGCCATTCACACGTTTTATCTTTCTTACAATGTACAGGTATGGCGTTCAAGGCAGGCACGCGCATGGCCACCATGGTCATGTACTGCACGGTACCAGAGTCGGGAGGTCACACCAACTTTCGCAATGCCGGAGTGCACATTAAACCAGCGGCTGGCGACGCACTTTTCTTTAGTTACATTGACCCGCTCGAAAACATTATGGACACTGGGTTTACGGAACACTCGGGCTGTCCCGTCTACGAGGGAGAAAAGAAAATTGTCACGCAGTGGATTCGATTCGGAGTGGACGACGATAATCCGTGGGATAGTTTCAATACGTTGGGAATCAAGATTGCACCTGCCGTTGATGATGCCAATGACGATGCTGACGTCGCACCTGCCGTTGATGATGCCAATGACGATGCTGACGTCGAAGCGGATCAAGATGGGGACAACGACGGTGAGGGAGAATGAGCGGTGCCGTAGATCCATAGTTTAGAATGTTATACATACATGTTGTATGTGTCTTACTTAGTTTTAGAGGACTGGTGCGGACGAAACTATTTCAGGTGGTTGGGACGACCGAACGCCGCCAGATTGATCTAGAACGTCCCGGATAGCTACTAGATTGCTGCACAAGTCGGCAGCGATGCGACGCTCAATCAGTTGCACCGGAAGGTAGGCTCTCGGACTCACTTCCACGGCGTAGGATAGTCGCATGGCCTGCTTGCCCGATGGTGCACAGCCCGGAAGCGGTTGCATGCGCCACACGCCTTGATACATGCGAAACTCACCATCGTCCTTTTCAATACTCTGCATGGATATATCCTTGGTAGGAAGAGACGAGACGGCAAAGGGTCGTGGAAAGCGATATCTTGCCAGCTTGACCTTGGTGAACTCCTTGGCTCGTTCCTTTCTGGATTTGCCTTGCCAGACTTCGTCGTTAAAGTGCGCAAAGTCTGGCAAGCCTTGCGGCCACTCTCTGACTTCCAGTGTCGTTCGTGCCGAAAAGTTAATGCCGGCAACCTTGGCACCACCAACTTGATGCAGCAAGGCACCCTTCATTTGCTCGGCAATCTGCTGGCACTGAGTCTCCTCTGCAAGTGACGAATCCAAGTACAACTCTTTGTCGGAGGCAGCAGACTCGTACAATTCCATGACTTCATTCACGACAAGATTGGGCACGACATTCTGCAAGTTGCCATAATCCGTCATGACTTTCCAAACATCGTCCACACTGGCCATAATGTCGATTCCTGCAAAAATACGCCGCGAGTTCTCGGGAGCCTTTTCCACTCGAATCACTGGTTCGCCGGGTACGAGGCACGAAGCTTCGTCCAGAAAGGGTGGTGCCATTTCACTGGTGGCGTAATCCACGTCTTCAAAAGCGATTCCAGTGATATTGGCATCCGTGGCTGCTACGTACTCGTAAACACCAGCAATGGCCTTTTCACTCGCAGCCTCTTCAGCCGCTGCCACAGCCGTCGCCGCACCCGCCGTTTGAGCCATCGCTGCGGCCTGAACCACCTCCATGGCTTCGGAAGCCTGCAGTTTTGCCTCATTCAAAGATTCCTTGGCTTGAGCTAACGAATCTTCCATTTGCTGTATCGATTGCTCCAGTGGGAGAAAGGCTTCATCAATCAGATTGGAAACATCCAAAATCGGCCCTGGGATGCTGTCACCATTTCCAGAATAACCTCGACTTCGATTCATGACTTCTTCGACCGCCATATCGACAGCTTTCATGGTCGCATCCTTGAGAACAGCGGCGACAGCTTTGGGCATGGGAGCGGCGTTGGCAAGAGGGTTGAAGACGACCTTTCTCGCCATCTCGGCGACACGCTTACGGATCCTTTGTTGGCGACTGTCGTCGCTGGGAAAGTATACCTTGGGTGCCGCATCAAATGAAGGTGGCGGTTCATCTGCATCTGCACCAGGATCATCATCTTGGTCTGGAAAGGTAGCCATCCATCTTGGAGAACTCGTAGTTGTCGCTGTTCTTGCAGGGATTCGTGCTCTGCTGCAAGCCTTTTTGTTGATGCCGGAAGAAGTGCGATGATAGCAAGATGATGTTCTCGACTCGATCCGCATCCGAGAAGGGTTTATGGATGAATACTCGAATACCCAAGCCTTTACTGTCCCACAATAGATGCCCAGCAGGACGATACACCAGAAAGAGAGAACTAGCATGTCAACTCGTACCATGGTCATGATGATGTGAATCGGTATGAGGTTAAATATCTAGTAGTATGACTACGGTCGACTTCGAATTTTGAGTCAGGTTCGAGACCTCATCTTTCCGTTTCTAAATATCGTACCGGTATACAATAGGCCACAGGTGGCATCGTTAGTTATTGGACATGCATTTGAATTTGAAGAATCCACCTCTTTATTCCGTTTCATTTCCGTTTTTGTTTGTGACTGGTTTCGACAGAGGCGACCATGGCGAACAAAACGGGGCCGCAACTGCAACGAAACGGACTGGTCCGTTTCTTCGGCGATATTCCCTAGTACATAGTCTACAGAGATTTCTACATACGAAAATCCCTCGTGGAAAGCCTACGGGACCCGCAAGAGCAATACATTTGCAAATTCCTCACTTGTTCACCCGATCGTCTCACAATTCTTTGCAGACGAGATACGAGGTGACTCGACGGTCTGCAATTTATTGCTACGATAGTTGGGGCCAAGACAATTAGAGTCAGAGCGGTATGCATACAGACACTCGCTTGGTTGGACGTTGCACCTTAGCGATCAATTCCATGCCATTGAAGCCAAAGTGCAGTGTGCAGAGACCGCCTGATTGCTGTTGATCGGTAGCAGGCGAGATACGAGAAGGCGACAACGCAAACGCGTCTGAATCGCTAGTGGAGAGCATTGCGCGGGGAGAGGCCGTGCGTGAGACCAAAGTGGTTGACCGTGTGCCAAATCTCCTACGCGACGAGCTGCTTCCATTTTCAACGGCCTGCTAGAAGCTATCGTACTCAGCTCCCAAATCAAAACAACAACGGATCTGCTCGTACACTCACTCGCTTGGCTGGACGTTGCACCTTAGTGGTCAATTCCATGCCATTGAAGCCAGTGCAAGTGTACGCTGGTGGACCGATCAGTTGGATTTGGATGGGCGAGAGGTCATTATTATCATAATATATTTCACGTCGGTTTGTACGATTTACACTACGAGTTGTCTACGACGTGTGTACCTTTCCATACGCTGCCATCAAGACAATATAAATGTCTCCTACTAAAGTCGTTATGGTTAGCGAGAGCTTAGGAAGCTGCAGTCTTGGTAGCTTTCCTCTCCACTCTTGTAGCTATTCTAATGAAGAGGCAAAAAGGTGGTCGCCGCGGCAGCCAGAGCCGTCGCCCCTGCCACTCCGAGCAAATTAGCAGGGGACATGGACAGTCCCGTTGATGACGTACCTCGCAATAACGTGTCTTGTACAAAGTCGGCGATGGCGTTCGCCTGCAATAAAATACAACATAATACATTTCACAAGTGGTTTCGTGTGAGCAAATGATGAAAAAGAAACCGTCTGTAATCAACTCAACATCAACAACAAAAAGAGACCAACGTACCGTAACATCGGGCTGTTCTAGATGGGGAACATGCCCACACTCTTCAATCCATTGGAGACGTGCATTCGGGAGTGCCTCGAGAAACTTGGGGGCGAATTCGCTGCCATCCAAAATGCCGTCTTGTCGCCCCCACAACACTAGCGACGGAGCCTGAATAGTAGGCACTTTTTGCGACGGACTAAAACCACCTGACTGCATAAACGACACCAAAGCATCCGACCATCCATCGCGCAAGCAATGCATGCGTCCAACAACGACGGCTTCATCTGTCGCAAACGTTTCCTTGTCAAAATACGACATTTGATTGGCCAAACTCCGCAGAGCAACACTCTTGAGAACCTGCACACCCAACTTGGCAATCGGCTTGGGCATGGATGCCATGGGACCAATCCCATCCACAAACCCTTGAGCATCCAACAAAACCATTCCTTGACAATTGGGATTCATGGCTGCCAATTCAATGGCTGCAGCGCCTCCTAGACTGGCACCAGCGATGCAGAACGGAGCGTTTTCACCCAAGACTGTCGTTGCCCAACTAGCCAAGGCTTGCACCTTGGCGTCTGCTGAAAATGATGACACGCCGTCCAACTGGGTGTATCCCCATCCCAGCAAGTCTACCGCATACGTATCAATACCACGGGCCGCTAGTCTGGACCCCATGCGACGATACTCCAAGCAGCTCGAATCAAAGCCGTGAATCAATACCACCGGCAGTCGCAAACGCTTGCCACTGGCGCTAGCAGCAGCCCAATTCACGTACGATATACCGACTTTACCATCAGGATGAATGGATTGCGGTACGGGTACTGCCACGCGTTGCATCTTGGCGGCCGTTTCCAGCAAGGCGGTCTCGGCCATGCCCGTCACGTCGGGAGGTTGAAACGTTGGGTCGGCGACGAGCCGTGAAGCTCGTTTCTGTATTGGATTGGCCAGGAGCGCATGACTACTATCGAGTCGTATCAGTAACAATGCGGCTACTGCTGCTACAAGGGAAAGACCGTGCATCATAATGTGATTACAGTGGGACGTGGTTCTGAACATAAAGAGTGACTGTTCCTCATAGGACGTACGTAGTAAACAAAATGTGAGAAGTTTGCGCCGACTGACGTCACTTTTTTGGCGCTAAAATCTAAAAATCTCCCTCTCACGCTTTTCTGCTTTGATCGAAGCTTCACACAACTTCAACTTGGAGCTTGCGTATCCA
>Ga0307981_1002617_pt1 | contig 14327 bp, 14 predicted proteins | sample OrgLakmetagen987_FD_201849 | JGI IMG/M metagenome (GOLD analysis project Ga0307981, IMG submission 201849) | Saline water microbial communities from Organic Lake, Antarctica - #987 | ecosystem: Environmental > Aquatic > Non-marine Saline and Alkaline > Saline | place: Antarctica: Organic Lake... | reverse complement strand
CCGCGCTCGTCCGGTGTGACATGCAGGCGGCGTTCCAGTGGCGGCACGGCCCTCTGGTGGCATTCGGTACGCTCGCAGATCCGGCAGGAGATGCCGATCGGCTCGAACGCGCGGGCATTGGTCACGTCGAGATCGTCGGCATAGACCAGATCGTCGGCATGCTTGACCTCGCAGCCAAGCGCGATGGCAAAGCGGCGCACCGGCGCGCCGAAGCTGCCCCCCGGTTTCGAGACGTCGCAGGCCAGGCTGATATAGCGCACGCCGTCCGGCGTCTCGGCCAGTTGCCGCAGGAACCGCCCCGGCGTCTCGAAGGCGCGATGCACGTTCCACAAGGGGCAGGCCCCGCCGAACCGCGCGAATTGCAGCCGGGTGGCGGAATGGCGCTTGGTGATCGTGCCCGCCTGATCGACGCGAACAAAGAAGAACGGGATCCCCTTCGCGCCGGGGCGTTGCAGCGTCGACAGCCGGTGGCAGACCTGCTCGACCGAGGCGCCAAAGCGCATGGCGAGGATTTCCACATCGTGCCGCACCTCCTGCGCGGCCGCGAGGAACCGCGCGTAAGGCATAAGCGTCGCGCCGGCGAAATAATTGGCCAGCCCGATCTTGGCGATGTCGCGGGCCTCATCGGATTGGAACCGCGCGAAATCGAGCGTCGCCTCGAGAAGCTGGTCCTGTGTCAGCAGCGCCAGTTGCAGCAAGAGCTGAAAGCGCCGGGTTTCCCGCGCCACCCGCGTCGACAGCGTCAGGACCCGCGTCTCGCGGTCGTAATGGCGCAGCGTGGCGGTGTCGGCCTCGGTCACCGTCACCCCAAGCTCGCCAAGACGCCGGGTGGCATGCGTCTCTGGATCGCGCCGGGGTTCGCTTTCGGCAAATCTTTCGGCGGCGCGATCCATCGCGTCGATGTAATTGTCGCAATAGTGAAAGAAATCGCGCACCTCGTCCCAGGGGCTGGCCTGTCCGCGCGCGTCCTCGCGGCCAAGCGCCGCATCGAGCGAGGCGAGACGTTCATGGGTCTGCCGATAGGTGCTGTGCAGTTCCAGAAACGCCCGGGCGAGCGCCGGGGCATTCGACGCGGTCAGCCGCAGATCGGCGAGCGGCGGCGGCTCGGCCCCGAAAACCGGATCGGCGAAGGCCTCGCGCATGTCGGTGACGAGCCGCTCGGCATCGCCGGTCGACAGTTCGGTGACGTCAAAGCCGAACTCCTGCGCCAGCGCCAGAACCACCGTGGTCGAGACCGGCCGGTTGTTGTTCTCCATCTGGTTGAGATAGGGCAGCGACACGCCGAGCTTGGCGGCGAATTCCTTTTGCGTCAGACCGAGCCGGGTGCGCGTCTCGCGCAGCTTGACCCCGGCATAGAGTTTCTGGATCGCCATGCGCCCCGCCCCGCCATTTTGCAGACTTGCCAGTTTGCATGATAGGTTTGCAAATCTCGCGGGGCAAGGCCGGTTGGCGGCGTGGCCCTGCCGTCAGACGCCGATCTCCGGCCCGAGGCACATCAGCGGCTCGCTGGATTTTTCGACCTCGTACAGTTCCGACATCGCGGGCTCTCCGGCGAACCGCGCGATCAACCCGTCGCTGGAGCGCTGAAACGTCCAGCATTGCGGGTCGGGGTTGTTTTCATAGACGAAACAGATCAGCTCGCCTTCCTCGTACCAGTAGCCCTCCTGACACTGGCCATCGAGAAAAGACCAGCGCACCCGGCGGTTGTCGAGATATTCCTCGCCGCCGTAAGGCGCGCCGCCCGCGCCGTAATAGAAGGTATGTCCGCGCGTGTAGGCGTCGAATTCCTCGGCGCTCATCTGGGCCTGCGCGGCATGAACGGGCGCGCAGAGCGCGGCAAGCAGGATCAGACGTTTCATGACCGCATGATATGCCAGACCGGCCCGTGCCCCGCCAGAGAAAACGGTCCAGAGAAAACGGGTCAGAGAAAACGGGCATGCCGCAAAAGTGCCGGCCTTCTTCCTTGACCTGATTGCATGATCGGATGTCCTGTGCAGAGATGGGCACGTGCGGCGCAGCGCGCGGGATTTGCGGGTCGCAACGTAACCGACAGGGGATATGTCGCTTTTGGTCCCGCAGACGGCGACAGGGGGCGTTATCCCTTGGGCAAGACAAGCAAGGAGTCCCGGAATGGCACTGGATGAGCGCAAGGGCGTCTGGAAATCGGGCACGGGCAAGGGGCGGCACACGCCCAAGGGCCGCCAGCTCGAGGATGAGGCATGGGACGAGGTGCGCGCGCTTCTGGGCGACTCGCCGCCGCGGCGCGATCTGCTGATCGAATACCTGCACCGCATTCAGGACACGTACGGGCATCTGTCCGCGGCCCATCTGAGGGCGCTGGCCGAGGAGATGCGCATCGCGCAGGCCGAGGTCTACGAGGTCGCCACGTTCTACGCGCATTTCGACGTGGTCAAGGAGGGCGAGGTGCCACCCCCCGCGCTGACCATCCGGGTCTGCGATTCGCTGTCTTGCGAACTGGCCGGGGCTCAGGCGCTGAAATCGGCGCTGGAAGACGGGTTTGATCCCGCAGATGTCCGCGTGCTGCGCGCGCCCTGCATGGGCCGCTGCGACACAGCACCCGTGCTGGAACTGGGCCACAACCATATCGACCACGCCACGCCCGAAAAGGTGCGCGCGGCGATCGACGCGGGCGACACCCATGCGCATGTGCCGCCCTATCAGGGGCTTGCCGCGTATCGCACCGCCGGGGGCTATGCGAAGCTGGCCGAGCTGCGCGAGGGTGGCGATTTCGAAACCGTGCAGCAGACGCTTCTCGAGGCCGGGCTGCGCGGGCTTGGCGGCGCGGGCTTTCCGTCGAGCAAGAAATGGGGCTTCGTGCGGGCCGAGGCCGGGCCGCGCTACGTGGCCGTCAACGGCGACGAGGGCGAGCCGGGCACCTTCAAGGACCGCTATTACCTCGAACGCGAGCCGCACATGTTTCTCGAGGGCCTGCTGATCGCGGCCTGGGCCGTCGAGGCCGAAACCTGCTTCATCTACATGCGCGACGAATATCCCGCGGTGCTCGAGATCCTGGCTGCCGAGATCAAGGCGCTGGAGGAGGCCGGTCTGATCGCGCCCGGATATATCGATCTGCGTCGCGGTGCGGGCGCCTATATCTGCGGCGAGGAATCGGCGATGATCGAATCGATCGAGGGCAAGCGCGGCATCCCGCGCCACCGCCCGCCCTTCGTCGCGCAGGTCGGAGTCTTTGGCCGCCCCACGCTGGTCAACAACGTGGAAACCCTGCACTGGGTGACGCGCGTGCTGCGCGAGGGCGGCGAGATCCTGTCGGGGGTCGAGAAGAACGAACGCCGCGGCCTGCGCTCCTACTCCGTCTCTGGCCGGGTGAAGAACCCCGGCATGCATCTGTTGCCTGCGGGATCGACGATCACCGACATCATCGACGCGGCGGGGGGCATGCCGGATGGCCATGTCTTCAAGGCGTATCAGCCGGGCGGCCCGTCCTCGGGGATCTTGCCTGCGTCGCTCGCGGATGTGCCGCTCGATTTCGACACGCTGCAGCCGCATGGGTCGTTCATCGGATCGGCGGCCGTGGTGGTGCTGTCGGATCACGACCGGGCGCGCGACGCGGCGCTCAACATGCTGCGGTTTTTCGAGGATGAAAGCTGCGGTCAATGCACGCCCTGCCGGGTGGGCTGCGAGAAGGCGGTCAAGCTGATGCAGGCCGACACATGGGATCAGCCGCTTCTGTCAGAGCTGTGCACGGCGATGGTCGACGCCTCGATCTGCGGGCTGGGGCAGGCCGCCCCGAACCCGATTCGCCTGACGATGAAGCATTTCGCCGACGAGATCTGAGCGCGGCGCAGGCTTCCATATCCGTCCGATCCGCATTAGGAGAGCGGTGATACGCGGATCGGAGGGCGCATGGCGTTTTTCTCGAAACTCAAGGAACGGCTGTTCAAGTCCTCGTCGAAACTCGACGAGGGGCTGGAGGCGATCGTCGATGAGGGCGGCACGCCCGACGCGCAGACCCCCGAGCCGGACCCTAAGCCCGAGCCGGACCCCAAGCCCGAGCCGACGCCCGAGCCATCCAGCATTGCGCCGCAACCCGACGACGTGCCGCCACCCGCGCCGCAGGAAACCCCCGTCGCACGCCCCGAAGAGGTGGCACCACCACCCACGGCCCCACAGGCGCCGCTGGACATTCCCGACACGCTGCCCGAACAGGGGCCGCGCCCGGGCTTTCTGGGCCGGCTTCTGGGCCGGGACGCAGGCCGCACCGTCACGCGGCGCGCGCTCGATGACGACATGCTGGAGCGGCTGGAGGATCTGCTGATCACCGCCGATATGGGGGTCGAGACGGCGATGCGGGTGACCGCCAACATGGCCGAGGGGCGCATAGGAAAACGCCTGTCGTCGCACGAAATCAAGACCTTGCTCGCCCAAGAGATCGCCCGCATCATGGCGCCCGTGGCACGGCCCATGCCGCTTTATGCCAAGCGCCCGCAGGTGGTGCTGGTGGTGGGGGTCAACGGCTCCGGCAAGACCACGACCATCGGCAAGCTGGCGTCTCAGTTCAAGGCGGCGGGCAAATCGGTGGTCATCGCGGCCGGCGACACCTTCCGCGCGGCGGCCGTCGAGCAGCTTCAGATCTGGGGCGATCGCGCCGGCGTGCCGGTGCTGACCGCGCCCGAGGGGTCGGACCCGGCCAGCCTTGCCCATGACGCCATGACAAAGGCCGAGGCCGATGGCGCGGACCTGCTGATGATCGACACCGCCGGACGCTTGCAGAACCGCGCCGACCTGATGGAGGAGCTGGCCAAGATCGTTCGCGTCATCCGCAAGAAAGACCCGGACGCGCCGCATAACACGCTGCTGGTGCTCGATGCGACGACCGGGCAGAACGCGCTGAGCCAGGTGGAGATCTTCCAGAAGCTGGCCAATGTGACCGGCCTCGTGATGACCAAGCTCGACGGCACGGCGCGGGGTGGTGTGCTGGTGGCGCTGGCCGACAAGTTCGGCCTGCCCATCCATGCCATCGGCGTGGGCGAGCAGATCGACGATCTGTCCCCCTTCGACCCCGAGGAATTTGCCGCGGCGCTCACCGGCCTTGACGCGGAATGATGCGCCCGACGTTTCGCGCCGGGGTGGCTTTCGGTGCTACCTCTCGATCAGACGTACCAGATACAGGACCACAACCACGATCCCCGTCGCCATCGCCGCCAGCGGCATCTGTCCGGCCCCGCAGGCCAGCCCGATTGCCCCGGCCAGCCACATCGACGCGCCGGTGGTGATGTTCTGCACGACGCCGCCCGAGGAAAAGATGATCCCGGCGGCCAGAAACGCGACCCCGGCCGTCACCGCCTCGATCAGGCGCAGTGGATCGACGCGCAGCGCGTCCTGGGCGCCGAAGGGCATAGTGGCCAGTTGCTGGCTGATCAGAATGAAAAGACAGGCGGCCATCGAGACCAGCATATGCGTGCGCAGACCCGCGGGCTTGCCCTTGGCCTCGCGCTCGGCGCCGATCACCGCGCCAAGCGCAAGCGCTGCGACAAGCCGCGTGGCCGCGATGACCGGGGGAACGGCGCTGAACGTGCCAGAAAGTTCGTCGGTGATCGTGTCCATCATCCCGGCGCTGAATATCCCCGATAGTTCCTCGATGATCGTCTCCCACATCCCGGCACTGACATCTCCGTGGCCTCTGCGTTCGCCCAGACGTAGCACGACAGACCGGCCCAATACGAGACCCGCAGCGTGAGCGACTACCTCATTTCCCTTGAAGGCACCGAGGCCGGGCAGCGCCTTGCGATGATCCTCGCCCTGACGGCGGCGGTCCTGCACGCGGTGTTCGGCGCGCTGCAGAAGGGCCGGCATGACCCGTGGCTCAGCCGTGGGGCGATCGATGCCAGCTATTCGATGATGGCGGCCCCTTTGGCGTTGCTGGTGGTGCCGTGGCCCGAGGCGCATATGTGGCCGATCTTCGCCGGCGCGGTGGTGATCCATTTCGTCTACAAGATCCTGCAGGCCATGGCCTATTCGCGCGGGGCCTACACGGTGGTCTATCCGGTGGTACGCGGCACCGGGCCGCTTTTCGCCGTGGTCGGGGCCTGGCTGATCTTCGGCGAGGTCTTCAACGCGGTGCAATGGCTGGGTCTCGCGGTGCTTCTGTCGGGGATCTTCGGGCTGGCGGTCTACAACCTGCGCACCATCACGCTCGACCGCGAGACGATGCCGCTGGCGCTCGGTCTGGCGGTGGTGACGGGGCTGTTTGTCGCGCTCTACACCACCTATGACGCCTATGGCATCCGCGCCGCCGCCGATCCGTTCACCTTCCTTGCGTGGTTCTTCTTTCTCGACGGGCTGAGCATCCTGCCCATTGCCGGTCTGCGCTACCGCAACATGGCGGCGCGCCCCACGCTCGGGCCGCTCGCGCTGCGCGGCGTGTCGGGCGGGCTGGTGGCGTTCCTGTCCTTCGGGTCGGTGATGCTGGCCACGCGGCTCGACAAGGTGGGCGAGGCGGCGGTGCTGCGCGAAACCTCGACGGTGTTCGCGGCGCTGATCGGCTGGCTCGTGCTCAAGGAAACCGTGGGGCCGCGCCGCATCGCGCTGATGGGTTTGATCGCGGCGGGCGCGGTGATAGTCGAACTGGGACGCTGACACCACATTCAAGCAAGGCAGACACACATGAGCGACACTTCCCCGCCCGGATGGGCCAAGCCGGTTCTGGAGATCGGCCCCGTGCTGGCCTTCTTCGTGGCCTATCTCTGGCTCAAGGATCGGGTCTATACCATCGGCGGCACGGAGTATGACGGGTTCATCGTCGTCACCGCCGGGTTCGTGCCGGTGTTTCTGGTCTCGATGGCCGTGCTCTGGCGGCTGACCGGGCATCTGTCGCGGATGCAGGCGGTGACGGCGGTGCTGATCGTCGTCTTCGGCGGGCTGTCGGTGTGGTTCAACGACCCGAAATTCTTCAAGATGAAGCCGACGATCATCTATCTCATTTTCGGCGCAATCCTCGGGGTCGGGTTGCTGCGCGGCCGGTCCTACCTGCAATTCGTGATGGACGGGATGATTCCGATCACCGATCTGGGCTGGATGACGCTGACGCGGCGGCTGATGCTGTTCTTCTTCGGGCTCGCCGTGCTGAACGAGGTGATCTGGCGCACGCAGACCGAGGAGATCTGGGTCTATTTCAAGACCTTCGGGCTGACCGCGGCGATCTTTGTGTTCTTCATGGCGCAAGGCGCGCTGTTTCGCGATCATGCGAGTGAAAAGGATGATGACGCCGCGTGAGGGGGCTTGCCACGTTTTGCGGCTGACGCGCCATCCGAAAAGAGCGGCGCATCGACGGGCCGCGGTGCGGCGATCCAACGCCGGTGCAGCAGCACTTTATCCCGGCCGAACCGAATGACATCCGAGCGTTGCACTTGCGGCTGCCAAATCGCTCCGGGGGGCGGCGTCATGCCAGAGGCATGCTTCCAGCATGACGATGCGCGGCGCCCTTCGGGCTTGATTCCGCGCCGCCACCTCGCGACCCCCGCACCCGGGGCGGTGCGGCCCTGCAGTCACAACAGCGACTTGACCTTCTCGGCCACCGCCGCGGGCGTGATGCCGAACTGCTCGTAGAGCACCTCCGCGGGTGCCGACGCGCCGAAATCGTGCATCCCGACAAAGCCGCCCTTCTCGCGGCGTCCGCGCTCGCCGTAAAGCCACCGGTCCCAGCCGAACCGGATCGCCGCCTCGACCGCGACGCGGACCGGCCCGGCGGGCAGCACGCGGCGGCGGTAGCTGTCATCCTGTTCCTCGAAAAGCTCCCAGCAGGGCATCGAGACCACGCGCGTGCCGATCCCGGCCTCCTGCAGCAGATCGCGCGCCGCCATGGCGATCGCCACCTCCGATCCGGTGGCCAGCAGGATCGCCTGCCGCTTGCCCTCCGCGTCGGCCAGCACATAGGCGCCCTGTGCGGTGAGGTTGCGGGTCTTGTGCTCGTGGCGCAGCGTGGGCAGCCCTTGACGGGTCAGCGACAGCACCGACGGCGTCTCTTTCGATTCCAGCGCCAGCTCCCACGCCTCGGCCGTCTCGACGGTGTCGCAGGGGCGGAACACCCATGTGTTGGGCGTCGCGCGGGAAATCGCCAGATGCTCGACCGGCTGGTGGGTGGGGCCGTCCTCGCCCAGACCGATGCTGTCATGCGTCATCACGAAGACCGTGGGGATCTTCATCAGCGCGGCCAGCCGCATCGCCGGACGGGCGTAATCGGTGAAACACATGAAGGTGCCGCCATAGGGCCGCACCCCGCCATGCAGCGCCATGCCGTTCATCGCCGCCGCCATGCCATGCTCGCGGATGCCGTAATGGATGTAGCGGCCCTTGCGGTTGCCCTCGTCGAACACCGTCATGTCGCCCGACCGGGTGTTGTTGGACCCCGACAGATCCGCCGAGCCGCCGATGGTCTCTGGCATCACCGGGTTGACCACCTCCAGCACCATCTCGCTGGCCTTGCGGGTGGCCACTTTCGGCGCTTCTTCGCTGACCTGCTTTTTCAGCGCCTTGATCCGCGCCGACAGCTTGCCCGGCACCTCGCGGGCGAAGACCCGCGCGAACTCGGCCTGACGCTGCGGCGAGGCATCGCCGAGCCGCGCCTGCCAGTCGGCCTGCTCTGCCGCCCCACGGGCACCGATCGCCTCCCACGCGGTCTTGATCTCTTCAGGGATGACGAACGCAGGATGCGTCCAGCCGTAAGCCTGCTTGGCGGCGGCGTTCTGATCGGCATCGGTCAGCGCGCCATGTCCCTTGGCGGTGTCCTGCGCCGCGTGACCAAGCGCGATATGCGTCTTGCAGGCGATCATCGAGGGTTTGCGCGTGCGCTTGGCCTCGATCAGGGCCGCATCGATCGCCGCCGGATCGTGACCGTCGATCTCCTGCACATGCCAGCCCGCCGCGCGAAAGCGTTTGACCTGATCGGTGCGGTCCGCCAGATCGACGCTGCCGTCGATGGTGATGTTGTTGTTGTCCCACAGCACGATCAGCTTGCCCAAACCCTGACGCCCGGCAAGGCCGATCGCCTCGTGGCTGATCCCCTCCATCAGGCAGCCATCACCGGCGATCACGTAGGTGTGGTGATCCATCAGCTTCTTGCCGTACCGCGCGCGCAGGCTCTCCTCGGCGATGGCAAAGCCCACGGCATTGGCGATGCCCTGCCCCAGCGGGCCGGTCGTCGTCTCGATCCCCTTGGCATGGCCGTATTCGGGATGGCCCGCGGTGCGCGATCCCCATTGCCGGAAATCGCGGATCTGCTGAAGCGTCATGTCCGCGTAGCCGGTGAGATGCAGCAGCGCGTAAAGCAGCATGGATCCGTGGCCCGCCGACAGGATGAACCGGTCGCGATCCGGCCAGTCGGGATTGGCGGCGTCGAATTTCAGGTGCTTTTCGAACAGCACGGTCGCCACATCGGCCATGCCCATGGGCATCCCGGAATGACCGGAATTGGCGGCGGCGACGGCATCGAGGGCGAGCGCGCGGATCGCGGTGGCCTTCATCCAGTGGTCGGGGTCGGCAGAGCGCAGGTCGGCGATATCCACGGCGTGTGTATCCTTCGTGATTGACAGGCTTGGAGGGCTGCATACCAGCCCGACCGCGAAGATCAAGCGCGCGGCGGGCCCGTCTCGGCCCGTGCCTGCGCGGATTGGGTCAAAGAGCGCGCATTTTCGCGCGGAAATGGCTAGGGTTTGCCAAACGCGGCCCGATATGCGATTCGTTGAACGGCATGGATGAAGACACGCAAGAGGTCGTGGAAATGAGCCAGATAGACGCCTTGCAGGCGCGCATCACCGCCGCGCTGGACCGGATCACCAAGGGTCTGGAGGCCCGCGACGATGCGCCCGACCCCGAAGAGGTCGCCAAGCTGCGTCAGCAGCTCGAGGATGCGACCGCCACCAACGCCCGGCTGGAAGGGCAGGTGACGGACCTGCGCGACACCGTGGCGGCGCGCGACGCGGCGCTGGCGGCGGCCGATGAAGCCAGAAGCGAAAGCTTCGTCAAACTCGACACCGATCTGCAGGCGCTGCGCGCGGCCAACCAGCAATTGCGCGACACCAATCGCGCCCTGCGCGAGACGCACGCGGCCGGCGTGGCCGAGCCGCAGCTGATCAACACATCCCTCGAGGCCGAGCTCGAAGGGTTGCGCGCCACCCGCGCGGCCGACCGCGCCGAGGTCGAGACGGTGCTGGCCGAACTGGCCCGCGTGATCGACGGCGCGGGTACCGCAGACGCAACGCCAGACGCGACGAAGGAGGCCTGATGCCCGAGGTTATGATCGAGATCGGAGACCGCCAGTTCGAGGTCGCCTGCAATGCCGGCGAAGAGGACTACCTGCATGCCGCCGCCCGGATGCTGGATGAAGAGGCCGCGGTGCTGGCCGGGCAGATCGGGCGCGTCCCCGAGGCGCGCATGCTGCTGATGGCGGGGCTGATGCTGGCCGACAAGACCTCCGCCCTGCAGGACAAGCTGCAGGCGGTCGAAGAACGGCTGGCCCGCACCGAGGCCGAACTGGACCAGCTCCGCAACGCGCCGGCACCGGAACCGGCGCGCGTCGAGGTGCCGGTCGTGCCGCAATCGGTCACCGAGACGCTGGCCGAGATCGCCGCCCGCACAGAGGCACTGGCCGAAACCGTGGACGGCACGCGCGCGGGCTGAGCCCGGCGCAGCGCAGGAGATCGCGATGAAACTGACTGCCATCATTCTGGTCGCGGCGATCGTGGCGCTGCTGGTGTTCATCCGCGTGGCCCCGTCGGATCCCGACCGCTGGCACCGGATGCCCGAAAACGTGACCGACAGCGATCTCGACAGCGGGGCGATGCGCACGCTCGAGGGGGATCTGGCCGCGCTGGATGCGATCATCCGCGACACGCCCCGAACGCAGGTCCTGGCCGGCAGTGTCAGCGAGGGCATGATCACCTATGTCACCCGCAGCCGCGTCTTCGGCTTTCCGGACTATACCACTGTGCGGCAGGATGGCGACATGCTCCAGATCCACGGGCGGCTGCGATTCGGCAAGTCAGATCTGGGCGTCAACGCCGCCCGCATCGACGGCTGGCTGCGGCAGCTTCAGGCCCGATGACAGGCAGCCATCCGAGATCTCGCGCCACATCGGATTGTTGAGCGACATCTGGCACTGTGCCATGAACATCCTGCCGTCCACCTGCAGGCAGATCATCTCGCCCATCTCGACCCGCGCGCCGTTGCGGTCGGTACAGTAGCACTCGGTCGTCTTGCCAGCGGTCGTGGAATCGCCGAGCGCCGGCGTGGCCGCAAGCAGAAGGGGCAATATGTACCGCATGACGGCAGTTTAGCACGGATCGGCACCCTTGACCAAGCCACATGAATGGGACAGAGGATGACCGCCATGGTGCCCCGCGACAAACTCAACGAGATCATTCAGCGCTTCGAGTATATCGAGGCGCGGATGACCGAAGGCGGCGGCGATATCGCGCAGCTCGGGCGCGAATATGCCGAATTGCGCCCCGTGGTCGAGGAAATCCGCACCTACCAAAAGACGCTTTCCGATATCGAGGCGGCGCGCGAGATGCTCGCGGATCCCGACATGCGCGATCTGGCCCGCGACGAGATCGACACGCTCGAGGACCTGCTGCCGGCGATGGAGGCGGCGCTGCAAAAGGCGCTTCTGCCGCGCGATGCCGCCGATGCGCGGCCCGCCATCCTCGAGATCCGGCCCGGCACGGGCGGTGAGGAGGCCGCGCTCTTCGCCGCCGACCTGATGCGCATGTATCAGCGTTACGCCGAGGCCCGCCGCTGGTCCTTCGAGGTGATCGAGGAACAGCTGAGCGAACTAGGCGGGGTGCGTGAGCTGGTGGCGCGGATCGGCGGGCAGGGGGTGTTTGCCCGGCTCAAATACGAATCCGGCGTGCACCGCGTGCAGCGCGTCCCCGAGACCGAAAGCGGCGGGCGCATCCATACCTCGGCGGCGACCGTCGCGGTTCTGCCCGAGGCACAGGACGTGGATATCCGGATCGACCCGAACGATCTGCGCATCGACACGATGCGCGCCTCCGGGTCGGGCGGCCAGCACGTCAACACCACCGATTCGGCGGTGCGCATCACGCATGTGCCCACCGGGCTTGTCGTGACCAGCAGCCAGAAATCCCAGCACCGCAACCGCGAGATCGCCCTCGACGTGCTGAAATCGCGACTGTTCGACATGGAGCGTAGCCGGGTCGACAGCGAACGCTCCGCGTCGCGCGCCGCACAGGTTGGCTCGGGCGACCGGTCCGAACGCATCCGCACCTACAATTTTCCGCAAGGGCGGATGACCGATCACCGGATCAATCTCACGCTCTACAAGCTGGATCAGGTGATGCAGGGCGATCTTGACGAGGTGATCGACGCGCTGACGGCGGATGCCCAGGCCACGCTTCTGGCCGAGCTGTCGTGACCGCGCGGGACGCGCTATCTTTGACCGCGCGGGATGCGCTTGTCGCCGCGACCGGGCGGCTCGCGGCGGCGGGGATCGACGCCGCCGGCGGCGATGCCCGCGCGCTGCTCGCCGCCGCCATCGAGGTGCCGCGCGACCGGCTGACATTGCATCTGGGCGACGTGCTCGGCGATGAAGCGCAGGCGCGCTACGCCTCGATGATCGCGCGCCGCGCGGCACACGAGCCTGTCGCGAAAATCCTCGGCGAGCGGACCTTCTGGGGGCGCATGTTCGAGGTGACGCCGGATGTGCTCGACCCGCGCCCCGAAACCGAATGCCTGATCGCCGCGGCGCTGGAGGGTGCGGCCCCTGACCGCCTGCTCGATCTCGGCACAGGGTCGGGGATCATCGCGGTGACGCTGCTTGCCGAATGGCCCGGGGCGCAGGGAGTGGCCACCGATATCAGCGCGGCGGCGCTCGCCGTGGCAGGGCACAACGCGGCCCGCCACGGCGTGGCGGCGCGGCTGGATCTGCTATGCGCGGACTGGTTCGCGGGACTTGAGGGGTCGTTCGATCTGATCGTCTCGAACCCGCCCTATATCGCGGCGCACGAGATGCCGGGGCTCGCCCCCGAGGTGCGCCTGCATGACCCGCAGGCGGCGCTGACGGATGGGGCCGACGGGCTGACCGCCTGTCGCGCGATCGTGGCCGGCGCGCGCGCGCATCTGCGCCCCGGCGGGCGGATCCTGTTGGAAATCGGCCCCGCGCAGGGGCAGCAGGTCTGCAAGCTCTTGACCGGCGCGGGGTTCACAGGCGTCCGGATCCTGCGTGATTTCGACGGTCGCGACCGGGTGGTCGGCGGAGATCTGCACGAAAAACCCCGATGACTCCGCCGGAAATCGCGCAAAACGGATAAAATTTCCGCTTTCCTCTTGTGCGATGCGGTCTGGCATGTTTATTCAAGTGCATCGGGTAGAGGATACGCCACGTCGGTCATCCCCCCTGATGCCATGCCATAACATGTCAGATCTGACATATTGAGACGCCGCACAGCGTCAGTCGGATCAAGCGACGCACAGACCTCACAGGCTGGACTGCAAAAAAATGAGATCATCCAAGTCACGTTCGCGCAACAAGCCGAACCGCAATCGCTCGGTCGGGAATATCGTCAACCGAGTGTTCGACAGTTCCGGCCCCGAGGGCAAGGTGCGCGGCACGCCCCAGCAGATCATCGAGAAATACAACCAGCTTGCGCGCGATGCGCAGCTGTCGGGCGACCGGGTCGCGACGGAAAACTTCCAGCAGCATGCCGAACACTACCTGCGCATGCTCGGCGAGGCGCAGCGCGAACAGGACCAGCGCCGCGACGAGCAGGAGCGCCAGAACCGCGACCGACAGGCCGAACGCGACAAGCCCGACCGCGACAAGGCCGAGCGTGACAAGCCCGACCGCGACACGTCGGAGCGCGACACGTCGGAGCGCGACACGTCGGAGCGCGACACGTCGGAACGCCCGTCCGCCAGCGAACAGCCCGAGGATCCGGCACAATCGACGCAACCCGACGTGCTGGACGGCGGCAACGCGTCCGACTCCGGCAGCGGTCTTGTGGAAACACCCGAGACGCAGGACCCCCCCGCACCGCCGCCGAAACGCGCCCGCAAGCCAAGGGCGCGCAAACCGGCCCGGGGCGATCAGGACGACGGCCAAGGCGACGAAGCCAAGGATGCCGCGTCCGAGGACGGCCCGAAAAAGGCCACCGGCTGAAGGATTTCGCACCGGGATGCGCCTTGCCTCTTGCGGCACGCGGGGCGTGATGTCCGGATTCCGAGTATTTGACGCAAGATGAAGCTGTGGGCCGGTAACGGATCGGTTTCGCCCCACATTCGCCTGAAAAGAGCCGATGCCCACCGACCGACCGCAACCCGCCTTCGTGCTC
>Ga0307981_1002616_pt1 | contig 14330 bp, 9 predicted proteins | sample OrgLakmetagen987_FD_201849 | JGI IMG/M metagenome (GOLD analysis project Ga0307981, IMG submission 201849) | Saline water microbial communities from Organic Lake, Antarctica - #987 | ecosystem: Environmental > Aquatic > Non-marine Saline and Alkaline > Saline | place: Antarctica: Organic Lake... | reverse complement strand
ATTACCGCGCCCCGGCCGACAAGATGTTTAGCGCTGGGGTGCGCCTTGGTGGCATTGAGGTTCTGCAGAAGCACGATATCGCCGAAGGGGTGCCCCTGAGCATGATCTTTATGGTCGATGACATACGCACGAACGCCTACCAGAGTGGCCTGGCCGTGCTGGAAGCTTACGCCGGCGGCGTCACCACCGTGCGGCCCGACCCGGATGTGATGGGCTTCTGTCAGGACCTCCTTAGCACGGGTCATGCCGCCAGCGCACAGCGTGTGCTCGACGCCATCGCCGCCGATCCCGATCCCGTCGCGCTCCGGCCTTTTAAGGAGATTCAAACCCTCACCGCCGATCCGAGCGCCATCAACTTGCCACTCAATACCACCACCTTGCAGGCGAGTGCCATCGACCTCGCCCAGGGCGAGTCCGTTTACACCTGGCGTAAGGTGCACGGCGCGGGCAGTGTCACCTTCACCCCCAACGGGACAACAGGCAGTGACACGACCCTAGTCGAATTTGACGACGTGCCCGGCACCTATCGTTTCGAGGTGACGATGTCGGATCCGCGCAACTTCACCGAGGTCGCCAGCAGCATCGAGGTCGAGCTGCGCAACGAGGACGGCAGCCTGCCAGCAAACCTACCGCCGGTGGCGGAGGCACAGCGCGTCGACGCCACGCCCGGAGATACCAACCCGATTACACTCACCGCCACCGATCCCGAGGGCCTCCCGCTGATCTACTCCATCCAGAGCCACCCGGCAAGCGGCACGCTCACCGGCACCCCGCCGCAGATTTTCTATTCCTTCGCGCCCGACTCCACCGGGGCAGATGCCTTTACTTTTCAGGTCATGGATAGCGAGGGCCAGGTGGACAGCGCCACGGTCGAGATCTCGGTCGCTTCTGACGAGCCACTGGTTTACGAACCCTTCGACTATCCTGGCAGCAATAATAATATCGACCGGGAAAACGCAGGTGTCGGCTTTGCTGACGAATGGAGCACGCGGGACGTAGGCAGTAACGAATACGAGACCGGGCGCACCCAATTCAGCTACGGTGCCGGCACCACCGTCAACGCCACGGGCGGTCTCGAATTTCCCGATCTGCCAACCCTCGGCAGCGCGCTGACGCGTTACGCACCCTCCGGCCAGCGGGAAGCCAAGCGCACGCTCTCCGCCGAGGCCATCTCGGCCCTGACCGCCGACAATACCACGACTTGGTTCAGCCTCTTGGTCAGTGCGCCGCGCGACAATGCCTATGCCACCTTTGTCTTTGGCTTCGGGAGTTTCTACATGGAAAACAACGACGCGGAGAGCGGGACCTTTATCAATAACAGCCGGAGTGCCTTCGGTGTGACCCTCAGGGGCACAAGCAGCCAGGAGCCCGAGTCCGGTAGCGGCAGCATTAACGCCATCGCCTTTGACGGCCAATACCCCACCGTCGCGATCGGGAGCTATCAACCGCTCCTGCAGACCGGGGCCACCCACCGCGACACGACACTCGTCGTCGGGAAAATTAATTGGAAGCCCAATGGACAAGACGATGAACTCTTCCTCTTCCGGGTCGAGGATCTGGCGACCGGCGAACCCGACGAATCCACTGCCATCGCCTCGGTTCAGGCGGACATGAATCAGACCGGGGCCGATTCCCCTCTGCCTGGCTGGGGGAGCCTCATCCTCTGGGACCGCGGCGCGGCGATCTTTGATGAAATCCGCATGGGCGACTCCTACCAAGCGGTGGTGCCCGGATCCGGCGGGAGCATCGACCCCTACCTCGAGTGGGCGACCCGGCATGGTCTCTCCGGGCAGGATGCCGCCCCCGATGCCGCCCCCGCAGGCGACGGCGTGGCCAACCTCCTCAAGTTCGCCTTTGGCATGGACCCACTGGTCAGCGCATCCGGGGGAGTGCAGTTCGATAGCGCCGAGCTCATCGCCCCCGGTATGCCGACACTGGATCTGGTGCCCGCTACCGGCGACTCCGGCGATTTCCGGGCCGTCTTCGCCCGCCGTAAAGACTATGCCGAGGCCCAGCTCGACTACAGCGTCCACTTCAGCGCCGATCTGCAATTCTGGTGGGTCTCCCCCGCGGCCCCCATGCTCTGGCACGATGGCGGCGACCACGAAGTCGATTTGATGTATCTGCCGTTCCCCGCATCGATCGACACGGCCAACGGAGCAGAAACCCCCACCTTCTTCCGGGTGTCTATCGAAGCCGTCGAGTAGGGCACCTGTCCGCCGTAGCCTGAAAGGCGAAGGAGGAAGCAACACCCTTATGATGCAGTCGGGAGGCCTCGCAGGGTCGGGGCGCTCGCCTAGACCTTCGACACAGCTCAGGCCAGGACGGTGATCGAGCTATCCGCCATTCGAAATGTAGCTCATGGTCTAGGACGAGCGGAGACGCCACGGAGCTTAAAAGGTGAGGCAAAAGACTTCAGACCAACTGTGAAAGCAGCGTCCGTGCCGGCACGACAACCGGGCGCTGATACTCGAAGCAGTTGATCGCCTCGTAGTCCAGGTCAAGCACGACTTGAAAGGCGTGCTTGGCGCCGGTTGCTTGCTGATAATAGGCCAGGCTTGGAGCAAGCCGGGTCTCTGATTGTTTAACTTCTACCAGTATCCACGGGGTATTGTCACGCAGAATGAGAAAATCGACTTCTCGCTTTTGCTTGTCCCGGATGTAGCGCAACGCAAAATCTCCTTCGCCCGTATCCGTCCAGAATTCGACCGCTTTCAAAAGATGGCAGGCGATGATTGTTTCGGCCCGGCTGCCGCTGTCACTTAATCCACTCCAGTCGCGCAAATACCACTTAGGCTCTTTGCGTAAGGCTTTACTGAGATTCGCATGGTAAGGACGCACTAAAAAACCAAGGTAGCCAGCCACGAGAATTTCCACCCACGCTTTGACGGTATGGGGCGAGACCTGGACCTGTTTGGCCAAATTTGCATAGACGATCTGTTCGCCGGACCGCTTCGATAGCACCTCCGCCAGCACCTCCAACAGCTGTAGTTCATCGACGCGGCTGTAATCTCTCAGGTCTTCATGAATAAATTGACGCGTCCGCAGGCTGCGCCATCTCTGGGTGAATTTGAGATCCGCCCGGAGGAAGGGTTCCGGAAAGCCACCGTGGACTAAGAGCTGATTCCAGCGGCTGGTATCGAGTTCCTGCGGGGCCAAAATGAGGTCAGGCCCTCTCTCCGGAGCATGCAGCAGCTCGGCCACCGAAAAGGGATGCAAACGATAAGGAAAATAACGCCCCATCAGGCTATCACCACCATGGCGAAAGAAATTCAGCTTAGCCGAGCCCGTGACCACGATCTTGCATCGATCCTCATAGCTATCAAAAAAACCCTTTAGGTAGTCCTTCCATTTCGCGAACTTGTGTAACTCGTCAAAGACGATGACAGGACTCGGCGAGCGAGGACGATCCAACTCACAGATTTGCGCAATTTTCTCCGGTCCCGCAAGTAACTGCTGCCGGTGATTGACGTTGTCCCAATTGAAGTAATAACGATTCGGCTGGCGGCATAAAGTCGTCTTGCCGACCTGTCGCGGTCCGGTCAATACCGCCATTTGTCGATATGCCGAGAGATGCGTGGCCAGCATCGTTCCGTAGATTCGGGGTTGTGCTTTCATTTATACCAATATGCGTTCTAATGCATTTTAGTCTAGACTAAAATGCATAGGCTTTTATTTTAGTATAGCCATTCCGATTCCCTAATCAACAAGCCTGTCGAACGGAACGACTATCGTCGATCCGCTACGCCTGCTAGACGGGCCCGAGTTTGTTTTGAACCACGGATGTATACCGATGGACACGGATCTCTCCTTTTCTGTATTCAGTAAAATGAGCCTTTTTGCCGCTAAATCTTAATACCACTGCGGAATTATCTTGTTTATTCCGCAGTAGTATGCGTAATAATCTAATATGGAAATCATACGACGGGCCTACAGCTCCATGATTGATGCATCGCTGCGCGAACATCGTCAGATGGCATTTGTCAGCGGACCGCGCCAAGTAGGTAAGACGACTACTTGCCGGGAGATGGGCGAAGTTTATCTGGATTGGGACAACGAAGACCACCGTATGTTGATCCTCGAAGGCCCGGCTGCGGTGGCGGCGCATGCCGGTGTCGAACGTCTGAGCCAGGGGCCGATCCGAATCGTCTTTGACGAACTTCACAAATACAAGCGCTGGAAGCAGTTTCTGAAAGGGTTCTTCGATACCTATGAAGCACAATTCCGGATCATGGTGACGGGCTCCTCGCGTTTGGATGTTTACCGCAAGGGCGGTGACAGTTTAATGGGGCGCTATTTTCTCTATCGCATGCATCCGCTTAGTGTGGCCGAGCTTTGCCGGCCGGAAGGCCCCATTGCTCACTTTCCCGCTCCGATGCGGTTGCCCGATGCCGACTGGCAAGCGCTTTGGGAGTTTGGCGGGCATCCGGAACCTTTTTTGAAGCGGTCCCCCTCGTTTTCGCGGCGTTGGCAGCAATTGCGGCAGCAGCAGTTACTGCGGGAAGATATCCGCGATGGCACTGCGATTCAAGACGTGGACCAACTGGCGGTGTTGGCACGCTTGCTGGCGGAGAGCAGCGGCGGGCAGCTGGTTTATGCCACCCTTGCCAAGCAAGTGCGGGTCAGCGAAAACACGATTCGCAGTTGGGTCGGCACCTTGTGCGCCTTCCACTACGGCTTCATTGTGCGGCCCTGGCATCAGAATGTGGCCAAGGCACTGCGAAAAGAGCCCAAGTGGTTCTTACGGGATTGGAGCGGGATCGACGATCCCGGAAAACGGGCCGAGACCTTTTGCGCCTGCCATTTATTAAAGGCGGTCGAGGCGTGGACTGATCTCGGCATGGGCCAATTCGAACTGCGCTACATCCGCGACCTCCAGAAGCGCGAGGTGGACTTTGTGGTTCTTCGCGATGGACAACCCTGGTTTCTGGTCGAAGCCAAACACAGTGATGCGGCACTGTCGAAGAGCTTGGCCCATTTTCAAAAAGTAACGGGCGCGGCCCACGCCTTTCAGGTCACGATGCAGGCCGACTATGTGGCTGCCGATTGCTTCGCCCGCCACAATCCCACGATTGTTCCGGCCCGGACATTTTTTTCCCAGCTGTTTTAGGAACTGCTCAGTTTTCGTAGCGTGCAGCTTCAGCAAACGCTCTGCGCCATGCGGGCAATCCTCACTGAGAAACGTTCGCTGAAGCTTCACGCTACACTTTGATCCGAAACTTCACATGTTACACGCTACTAGTGCGCGATCAAATAAGTTTTTTCATGCCTTAGACTTACGAAGCTTGTAGCCGGACGCCTTCGCGTTCGGTCGTTTCGGACTCTCTTGCAGTTTCGACCAAAGCGGAAGCGCTTCCTCCTTCGCCAAGGCTACGGCGGACTTGTCGGCTACATGAAAAAACTTATTTGATCCTTCACTAGGTGCATTGGTCAGACCTTGTCGGACTGCAAAAAAAGAGGGGAGGGCGAGTGTCCCCACGAGCCGTGTTGCATAAGCCGGAGGCCGCGCCAGGGGCGGGGCGCTCGCCTGAACGGCGATCGAGCCATCCGCAAGCGGAGACGCCACGGAGCCCACCGAACGGAATCTTTCAGTGCAAAATAGAGCAGCAGGACTGGGAATGATCTATGAACCTTAAAAAATCAATTCTCTTTCCTCCCAAAACTCCCCCCTCTAGCGTAAGCGGTTGTAAAATTAATTTTCTTCCCATTAGACACCGAGGCCTTCTTCCGTGCATGAGTCGGCCATACGTGTATTTTTTACCACCCGCTTCCTCCTACGCCTTTCAGGCTACGGCGGACATGTCGCTAGAGGACACAGAGAGCACAGTCCCGTTTTAGATCAGGCAGCTCAACCCCGCAACTTAACGTGTTAAGCTACAAAAGTATTGCGCGCGGTCGGGAAATCCTCTTTTTTTTCCGTGATTTCAATAACTCATGGGAGTATCTCTCTCCAATCTCTAAAAAACCCAAAACCCTCACGATTATGAAAACGATTAAAACAACAACCTTACTGGCCGCTGCCTTCGCCTTTGTCGGCAGTCTGCAAGCAGATGTGATTATACCAACTACGGTAATAGCAAATCAAGCCGGGCTCTCCGATAGAGGTGTGGGAACTATAATCGACGGAAGCGGATTATCAGGTTCGGGGGATATTTTGACTCAAACCCATGTTCTTTCTGACGAGAGTCCCAATAATCAATATTACATCACCGGCGGTGCTAACACAGTCACATTCGATTTTTCTTTTGATAGCGCCTATGATGTAGATAGCATTCACCTATGGCAGTATGTCAATCAAGGTAGTGGCACAATTGGCTACCGACAAATCAATCAGGCGACGTTTACTTTTTCCACAGATGACGGTGCTACTTTTGGGAGTTCAACTGGATTATTAAGCTTTTCAGCCATTTCAAATTCAGTTGGACTGGGCAATGTGCCGGTGCAAACCGTAAGCTTTGGATCTACAATTTCCGGAGTTACTGATATTAAGATGGTGGCTGATGCCAACTTCTCTGGAAGCGACCGTCTCGCACTTGCAGAAGTTCGTTTTGATGGTGTTGCCGTCCCCGAGCCTTCCGCTTTCGGCCTCCTCGCTGGTTGCTTCGGCTTCGCCTGGGTCATGCTTCGCCGCCGCGGCTAGTTCGCACTTTAACGCCTCGGGCGTAATTTTAACACCCCAGCGGAGCCATTCGGAGCCGCTGGGGTTTTTCATGCCCGGGTTTGGAGGAGGCTTGAGACTTGAGACCTGAAACTTGAGAATAATCCTCCCCATATGCCCTTCAAACTTTGGATCTGTTCTGCTTGCCAATGACTTACGCAAATACGAAAAAAGCGCCTTGAAGACGCAAATGACAATATTGTCTTCGAGTGTCGGCTGCGCCTCGGTATTGGCCGGATTGGCTGGTTGGATCCGTCTTCACTAAAGCTACGCCGGGACAAGTGAATCGAAAACAGCAGAAGGTGATCGCTACCGAGCGATAGCGACAAGCGCAGCAATATCTGTTGGAGGAGAACCGGGTCCTGAAGCAACAGTTTGAATCGACAGGTAAGAAAATGCGTTTGAACGATCTCCAGCGCCGCAACCTTGCCAAGCGTGGCAAGGCAATAGGCTGGGCTGAGTTGCAACAATACGCGACTTTGGTTCGCCCGGAAACCATACTTGGATGGCACCGGAAATTGGTCGCTCTAAAGTATACGGGAAAGCGCAGAATCAGGACTGATCGTAAAAATTGAACGGCGGATGGTGCCACGCGCATCCGGCTCGGTGGGCTATTAAACTACTATCACCATGAAGAAAAGGAGGTGGAGGAAGTGGCGTAGAATTTTGAATCAAATATCGTCGAAGCGGCTCTTAAGATTCCCTGGATCTATTCAGCTGGGGTTGATTGTTCACCTCCGGTGGCACTGCGTGGAACGATCACGATCAGTTCGACTTTCAACAAGTGATTGGCCAGCCACCGTAAAAATATTGCATGAATGGATCGCGGGATCAAGCCTCGCAGAAGCGTTCGTCGGACAGGTTTTTCATCTGCTTGGCATTGCGCACTTAATTAGTGCTGAGGAATGCAGTTAGCCCCTGGTTTCCTTAGCTGATTATGCTAAGCACCAAGTGGGTATTTCTAATCAGAAGTAAGGTGATCCCTGATTCTAGTTACTTTAATTTTGTTTCCCACCTCGGCGAAAATCAGAATGCATCTATGCTTACCCCTCATTGACCAGTAGGTAGAGTAGAAAGTTTTTAATCTGCCGTTTAACTCTGCACGGGCAAGAACAGCCTCACTCTCACTCGCCGACTCAGGTATCTCGTAGATCAAATTGCTGTTCGCTTTTATCTGAAGCGCCTTCGTTGACGTGCCGAATTGAAAGGATATATCTTTTGAGGTCGTATTTAGCATCAACCATTTTGACGGGCTGATCTCATTGAGTTCATCATCGACGGCTTGATACTTGGTTACGCCGTCCTGATCCGTCGCTAAAATTAAGACGGACTTTGCATCGTCGGGGACTTTGATGTTTTGGGCTTCGCTATACACCGGCGGTTCTCCAATATCTTTTTCAAAGAGTGTCAGGCTCTGAGATGCTTCGACTTTGATGGCTTGGCTCGCTTGGCGCTGGCTAAACTCCAGCGCTTGGTAACCGCCTTCGGTTTTGATATACTGAGTATTTTCGGAACTCACATCAATAAGCGCCAATGTTCTCACGACTAGTGTATTTCCAAGCAATGTAACGCTGCCCAATATAAAGGACACTGATGCGAGGAAGGAGACTAAAAATAAAGGTTTCATATTCGAATAGGGTGGGCGTGCATTGCTGCTTATCCGGTTTAATACACTTGTAAAACGATCTACCTTGAGGTTTGGGAAGTGGTTTCATTATTACGAACCAGACGATCTCCAATCTTTTTGACCCTTATTTTGTTACCGACTTCATTGAAGATTACGATAGATCTTTCGTTCTCCCGAATGCGCCAGTAAGTGGAGTAGAATGTCTTTATGTTTCCGTCAAACTCCGCCCGGCCCCAAACGGGAACGCCTTTTCCTTCTTCAGCTGTAACGGTGTAATTCTTGATGCTATTTGGCTCAAGGAAGACTGGTTTCTCATTTTCACCAATGCGAAAACCAACTGCTTTCGCTGTAGTGTTGATCATCAGCCAAGTATTATACTCTGCCTTAAGGATGCTGTCGTTGATTGCGTGGAACTTCTGGCCCTCTGGGGTATTCCAGCATAGAAGCAAAACACTTTTTGACTCAGGAGGGAGTTTGATCTGGTCCGCGACCTCATATCCGGATCTGGCGTTTGGGTTAGCAGATTTTTTGAACAGCGGTAGTTGTTCGTCGATGTAGGCCTCGATTGTCTGACTGGCCTGCCTGCTGGAATAAGTGACTTCCTCAAATCCATCTTTGGTGCTTAAATACCTTTCGGGCATGCTATTCGCGCTGCCCAGCGCGAGAAGCCGAACTTCGATGGTCGTTGTTTGTGTTTGTGCGTGAGCACAGGTGCAAATCAGAAATAGTAGAAGTAGCCTTTTCATTGTACGAATATTGTTCAGCATATTAAATCTCGCTCTCATCCAGCCAGCGGAACGAGATGACTTTAAATTTACGACCAAACGACCCGGCGGGTTGTGCCAAATTTTCGTATGTAGATATGCTTGTATCTATTTCAACCGGGTCGGGTAAACGCTGAACGACGGCTTCGCACCACGCCTTGGCAATAATCTCATTATTGTTTGGACTTATAGAATCACCGTAAGCGCGAATAGTGAAAGTATCCGATCTTGTCGACATGAAAGGGGAAAGCGCTTGCAGAATATCTCCCTGGAGAAGCATCCCGGAAAATCCGGCGGCCAGGTTTTCACCGGTAACACTCGGATTGGGGTGTGTCGCCTGTAGGCTATATGCAGTGGATGGAGAATTATTTACTGTGTTGTCCAGGGCGGCCTGAAGGGCTCCTTTAGCGCCGAGGTCTCCGGTTTCCAGCTTGCGGTTCACGAAATCACCGAGACTAAGGAAAGGCCCACGTTCTATAACCTCATCAACGATTGCAGCAGCTAAATCGCGAATTTCATCGGGGGTTAATTCACGGAATCCTGTCCAAAAGCCTTCATCTGAGGGGCTTCCAGTTTCAAATGGCTCACCGTATACATTTTCTACGCGGGGAAATCGAATCGCTTCGTCTAGAGGTTCAAGACCGGAGATTAACTTGCCCGTCTCGTCCACCTTACCGTAGGGCATGCCGTAGGTGCCGGAGAGGAATGCTTCCCATGCATCGATTGAAGTCGAGTTTACATTGAATGCACCGTCCACCAAGAGGTGGCCTGCGTTGTAGTAGAACGCACTTATATTATCTTCATCGCCCACTCTCTGCAGAGTGTCCGTGTCGAAGTTGGAGCCTTCCGGCACGTATGGAATGAATCTGGGGTTTGGTAAGGCGGCATCTCTGGCAAGCAGTTGGGCAAAGTGTGCCGCATCGGGTTCGGGTTCATTTTCAGGGTTATCCGGGTCGTAATTATCGGCGTTTTGTGGAATCGTGGTGAAAATGTAACTGTCCCAGAGTGTTTCGTTCACGAGATAAGATGCATCGTAAAGCGTGATTGGCCCTAATGTGGATGGAACTCCTGAACGCCCCGGGCTGAATGTATCTGCAAAAGTAGTCTCCCAAGCATCCAGTGGAATACGTGGATTGGCGTATGAATTACCGACGATGTAACTGGGTTCATAACTGAAACGCCCCGCCCCGGCGTGTTGCAACTGGCCCAGCGAGACGAGGTCTTTTCGGGGGATGTCAAAAAGAATGACTCTCGAACTTCCAAAAGAGTCATGATCATTACCCCAATATCCCAGGCCGCCGACCAGGTCGCCGTCTTCATTTCTGGTAGGAACCATTTGAGGTGCTTGAGAATTATCCAAATCTTCTAGTTTCGTCAACTTGTAGGCTGCCGACGTATCGAGAGGTGCGTCTTCCAAGAGGGGCGAATCCCAGCGGGGGTTGAAGTAGAAGCCCCGAATATTGGCGTCGATGAGTGCTCGTACTGAGTCATTTTCATCCATGGTTGTGCGTAATTCCAGAGCGATGCCAGTCCTTGAGCTGTCTGGGCCTAGGCCTGATCCTGGGGCCTCTATTGTTATTCCACTGCCACCGGTGGATGAATTTATTTGGGCAAAAGGCACCCACATCCACTGTGTAACGTCTTGTGATTCGCGATCTTGGACACCGTGGCCCATGGCCTGCGTCGCTTCAAATCTGCCGGTTACGTTAAATGAAGTCGGTATCGTATCCACTAGATTGTAGTCAGTGTAAATCGCTTTGTCCAAGTTATCGGCGATATTCAGGGTAAAGGTTCCACTCCCGCTCGAATTTCCTGCACGTTCATCTACTCCGAACCCGCCAATTCTGGAACGGCCAGGGCCTATCATTAAATAACCATTGGCTGTATACCTTCTACCCTCGAAACTACCTGTATTTGCAGTGATTACCTCGTAGGGAGGATCACTCTCAACATTTGCTCCGCTAAATCTGAAAGCTCTGTCATATGGCGCAAAAGGAATGGCTCCATCGTCAAAAGCGAGCTTGGCGAAAGGTGTTCCCCCTGTTAACATAAGGTTTTTATTATCCCCGTAACAGCGCATTGTGATATTATAGGGATTGTAGTGCGTTGAGAATGTCTGAGCCTTGGTTCTTAGCGCGTCGACTATGTTGGTGAGGTCAGCTTCGTTTCTGTAGCCTCTGTCGATCTGTCCTTGTTCCACCCACGCGTTCGTCTGTATTCTGGTCAGGATGAGCGAGATCGGAGAGTGTTTGTAATACTGCAAAAATTCTTTCTCGTACCTAAGATTTTTGTTGGGCCTTGTCCGAAAATCGCCATAGGGCATGTTTTCATAACCACCGCCTGGACTCAGAGCGGGATCACTTGAGTCAGGGCCGATGTCGTGTGGCGCTAATACGCCGTTGGCGTAGGGCTTATTCCCGCCCAGAGTGCTAATAGGCCCTTCATATGTGATCGGGTCGAGATAGTCCATGGATTCAGAATTACCTTCTTCATTGAACCCATTCTGGCGCTTGATATAACGTTTCATGTTATAATAATCGCGGAAAATCCCCCAATGAATGTAACCATTCGCCCCGAACTCGCTCCATCTTGATTCATCCACCGCTAAGTATTTCTCCCACTCGGAATCACTGGTTTTCTCGAATACTTCCTCAAAAACCGGGTAGACTGGCCAGTTCAGGTATTCGCCGCCTTCGGGATGATAGGCCTGTTCGGGGTCGATCTCGTAGTTCTCGAAGGCAATCGTCAGGTCTTTCTTGAGGCCGCCGTTCTTCACATCGGCGAGCACGCCATAAGAACGGGTTGTGTAACTCAGGCGTTTCTCTTTCGCGATATCTGGGGCACCGCCGATTAAGGGTAGTTCATTAAGATTATTCAACTTGAGGAAATCCGCGACATCTGTGCCTGTGAAGCTATCCATTCCTGTAAGTATGCTTAGATCGTAGGATCCAGGTATGGTCGTGCCGCCCAAGCGACCAGCACTGCTATCATCGTTTCTGAGGCTGGGGTTACTGGCTACCAACTGGGCCTTCATTCCGTTGTCATCTATGAAGTAGGCATAAGAGCCGGATGCGGCGGTATTGTTATTGCCAAATATGGGGACAGCTCCGGCCTCTATTGATTCCCCGCCGGTCAAATTCAGATCGATGCTGTTTGCGCCAAACATTGGAATTTTTCTAAGTGTGGGAAATATACCACCCTCAAGCTGTTCTTTGGAGGATGCATCGGGGTCTAAGCCGGTAAGCAACCAAACGACTGGTTTACCATTCTTTAACTCTTCAATTTCATCATTTTCGTCATCCTCCTCATCCTCTTTTTGAGTCGAAGAAACGCCTGTCCACCATGCCTTTGAACTGTCGGGTTCGAGATCAACAGCAGTATCGAAGTTCGGATGTTGGCCTAGGGTCAGGCTCCTTGCGCTGATACGCTGGTCAGGCCCTAGATGGGCTTGTAATTCCCCTATCGCTATCATTAAAGCCATCTTTGCACTGGCTTGAGCTTCCGTTCGCGCTGCTGCAATCTCAGCGCTCTTGGTCGCGACTGACGACAGCGAGTAGAGTGCAACTGCGATCAGCACGAGGATCGCCATGATGGAGAGACTGGCAATCAGAGCGAAGCCCGCATTGGAGCGCTGGTGCGGAAGATGAGAGTCTAAAGATGACATACTAAAACGGGTTGTTTCTACTGAGCAGGAAACAGATCGCACTTTATAATACTTCTTATTCAAACGAATATCTATTCGTGATGCCACAATAAATCGTCTCGCCAGATTTGGGCCGGAAGAGCCCGACCTCGTGGACGCCGGGTTTAAAATAATGCACTTTCGGATCGGCGGGGTCGGGTGGGGTCGCTTCCGGAGGCAGGACGAAGAGGAAAAAGGGACGTAACCCCTCCGCTTTTAGGACTAGCTTGAGAGGTTGCTCAAGTTCGAAGCTCACGCTCTCGCCACGCCCGCGCAAAGCGATTGCATGCCGCGAAGGCACCACTTTGATTGATTTGGGGCGATCCCCCTTCAAATGGACGCTTACCGTGGACTGGCCGTCGATTTCAAAGCTGGCGTGGTGGAAGTCCTTGCCGCCATTGAAGCTGCCAAAGGCCACCGGCACGGCCTTGCCATCGACCAGCAATTCGTAATCCGGGCTCGGCTCGTCGTCGGGTAAAAGCGGCAGAGCCCGAACCAGCCCACCATGGCAGAGAGCCGATGTGCAAAGAAAGAGGATGTAGAAATGGATCTTGTTCATATAAATTGAGGCTACGCTTAATCAAAGCCTGATGGGATTAGGCTGCAGTCTTCTAGCACCCGCGAGTATTGATTGAGTGGCATTTCCACAGGCAAACCGATTGAATTAAAAACTATCAGCTTGCCGCTTTTACTCAAAGACGAGAAGTCTTTTAGGGTTAAACGCGTTAAGTTGCTATTCCGAACGGTGGCCCCTTCACTTATACGATCAGTTCAGTGCTGATGCGCCTTGACGGGCTTTTCTCAACTTTCAAAATTTGCTGACTTGAATATCCAAGTCCATATATTTTTAGCATTTTTAGCATTTTTAGCCGGTTGGATCCGTCTTCACTAAAGCTACGCCGGGACAAGTGAATCGAAAACAGCAGAAGGTGATTGAGTATCTTTTGGAGGAGAACCGAGTGCTGAAGCAACAGTTTGAATCGACGGGTAAAAAGCTCCGATTAGACAACCATCAGCGCCGCAATCTAGCCAAACGTGGCAAGGCCATGGGGTGGCCTCAGTTGCTGCAATACGCGACTTCGGTTCGTCCCGGAAACCATACTTGGATGGCACCGGAAATTGGTCGCTCTAAAGTATACGGGAAAGCGCAGAATCAGGACTGATCACCAGAAACGGATGGAGGTGATCGGAGAACTCTGCGTGAAGTTTGCCGAAGAAAACCAAGGCTGGGGATATGGGCGCATCCAAGGGGCTCTTTCTAATTTGGGTTACAAAGTGAGCATGACCACTGTTGGCAATATCCTCAGAGCCAAAGGAATCATTCCGTCGCCTGAGCGTGGCAAACAATCCAACTGGACGGAGCACGGACGTGCGGAGATGGTGTATCGAAGATGCGCCCGAAGGGATGGGAATGCGGGTGCCCTCTGGGCGGCATGAACAGCAACACTTTGGTGCGCTCTCATATCGATGTGATGTCCGTGGCGGACTTCTTTACTGTGGAGGTTTGGATGCTTCGCGGCCTCGTGCGCTATCACGTGTTCTTCGTTATGAATCTAGCACAGCGCCAAGTTGAGATCGTTCATATCGGCTGTCAGGTGA
>Ga0307981_1002614_pt1 | contig 14338 bp, 9 predicted proteins | sample OrgLakmetagen987_FD_201849 | JGI IMG/M metagenome (GOLD analysis project Ga0307981, IMG submission 201849) | Saline water microbial communities from Organic Lake, Antarctica - #987 | ecosystem: Environmental > Aquatic > Non-marine Saline and Alkaline > Saline | place: Antarctica: Organic Lake... | reverse complement strand
ACTTGTTCGTTCGTTCACGCAACCTTGCAGGAGGTTTAGCAACTTTCTCAACGTCACTATCACACTCGGAAGAGGAAGGATCGGCATATGCCTTCTGTCTCGATGTCCTCCCTGAGGAACGACGTGGTGAATCAACCGACATTGACCGCTTACGGTTTCGAGATCGGGGAGACGTTCTCTTTCTCGCTTCAATAGAAGAGTCCAAGTCGTCGCCATTATCCGAAGGAACAACCTCTTCTTCACTTTCTGATTCCTGCGGGCTTTCCAGATCTGAGTCTTCATCTTGTTTAGAACGGCGATTGCGTCGAATAGGATGGGTGGCAGTACGGGGTAGTGGACACCGTGGCTTTGAGGCGGGCTGTTGTTCTTCGACATGGTCGCCACTGTCTTCGTCGCTGAGCCCTGGAGGCGAACTCTTTTCCACTTCGACATCTGAAGGCTGGTCAACGTAGCTACCACCCCGTGACGCGGTTCGAGCAGAGTTACGCTGCTGCCGTGGAGGACTCTCGGCTGCGGAATTTCCACGAATTGCCCGAGATCGCGACGAAGCTCTAGTGCGGCGTTCCGGCTGCTGCGGCGAGCCCAGTTCGCTTTCGTCGAAATCAGAAGGCTGGTCAGCGTATATTCCATCTCGTGTGGGCGCGCGAGTAGACTGTCGCTGTGGACGCGAAGTGCTATCTACTACGGTGTCTCCACGAAGCGTTCGAGACCGTGAAGAAGTTCTAGCTTGTCTCTCTGGTTGCTGAGGTGGCGCATGACCTAGACGTCTTGCTCTCTGAGGACCTTGTTCTACTCCAGGCAGCTGCCGTTCTGACGCTCGCGCAGCACGACGCTGTGCTCTTCCGTCCGCAGAAGCAGGCTCAAGCACTGATCGGGTCGGTCTATCGACGCGACTTCTCCGTGCCGAAGTGCGCCCACGCTCAACTCCCGATCGTCTGGATCTAGCCGCTAGTGGTGCGGGTAGGCTTTCCAGGGAAGAACGAGCCTGAGCCGGGCGGCGGTTTCTAGTGCTTCGGAGTGAAAGTCTCGTCTCTACAGGGATTTCATTGTCTTGGACAGGCGCATCTCTTCGTGGGAGGTTGAAGATAACGGCTGCATCAAAGTCGCGATACGCTTCGCGTTCGGTATCAGCCAGGACAAGTTCTTCAAACTGCCCCGCAATGTCGTCAGCAAACTCTGTTAGCTCATCCTTGGCGCCGTTGTATTTGGCGGAATTCTGGGCAATTAGCTTCACGTCAGCAACAACATTCACTCTTGTAGCATAGTAGTCAGCCTCGAGGCGATTGGTGACAAAGGTCAGGTCCATGGGGACCTCAACTCTAGAGCGATAGTCCGAATAACGATTTTCGTCCACTGCTATAAGGAAATACTGGTCAACGCAAGGCAAACTTTTGACATGGTGGAGCGCGTCACGAACAGTTTTCTTCTCTTCGTCGGTCAAGCTGGGCCTGTCAGGCTCCAAACAAGCAGTGCCAGAGGCGGAGGAGATGTTGACTTCCCAAGGGCTGACATTGTCTGTGGTTCCGTCCTCCCATTCGATGGTGAGCGAGCGATATCCGCTGCCGCAAAGATTGAGGTCATTGAAAGCATTGTTCTCGTCGTCGTTGAAATGTTCTCTCACCAGACCCTGAAAAGGTAAGAATTCGGAATCGTCTGGCGCCCCCTCGTCTGCATAGTAAGCCTCGATACCCACAAGATCAGCTGTTGTATCTCTGTTCCTCAGAGCGCTTTCTAAAGACTGCAACCTCGCCGTGTAGAGCCCCATAGGGATGATAAAGTCTGTCTGGTCGTTCTCAAACACGCTCAGCTGGGTTCAACGGAACCGAGAATGTGTAAGTTCCAGAAAAGAATCAGATGCACCTGTGTTTAACCCATGACACTTACCTCGAATGTATGGCCTCGCCAGGTTTCCGACGAGAAAAAAGACGGGTTCGGCCAGTCAAACGTTCGGTCATGAGAAAGCTGTGGGATACCTGTCACCTCGAGAAAGAGAACGGCGACAACACTCTTGCATACGTTCCTGAAAAGAAGGGTGTAAGCAAAAAAAGTTGCGCGGAAGAAGCACAGGCATGCACTGCGTGACTTACCCTCCATTGTTCTGACTAGAGTAATAAGCCTTGTAAGGAAATCTGTAGCGAATGCTTCGAATGCAGCATCGCACGACAGGCCAAACAGCTTCCTGTGGCCAACTTTGCCATGGAGCAGGCAAACTAGGGAACTCTGATATTGTCTCGTAATGTGCACGCGGTATGTAGACCACGGAATCGCCAACTTGTGGGGTGTAACTCTTACGGCCTCCATACGAGGAGTTGCTTTCCATGCGGTGAAGCCATTGCCTGTGCACCTTTGCAGACCCGGACATCCGAAAGAAATGAGCGTCATAATCAGGAACGAAAGGACCAGAGGGCGCATTATTCGTGCTCATGAATTCAACATTTTCGTCTTCAGAGCTGTAATATTCCGAGTACCTTCTGTAGTCCGCGCTTCTGTCTCTATCCGATGCTCGAGGCGGCGGTACCATCTGCTCTGCTTCCATCTCTTCGTCGTCCTCGCTATCAGATTCATTCAAGAGAGATCGACCCGGACCTCTCCTTCTCTCGGTAAGCTGGAATTCTTCATCATCCGAGTCCGGCTCATCATCGTCGTTCCCCTCGTCGTCTTGAAGATCACCGTAATCTCTCCAGCGATAATTGCTTGAGAGGTTTGAATTCGCACTTGCTCTCGCCGTAGTATTGCCTGACCCGGACGCTTGAGGGACTTCATTGCTGGCGACTTGCTCGTTTGCTTCTAACAAGGGAGTACTGCCGGTCGATCCTTTACCATGCCGAATCAGAATAGTTGCCAATGGATCGTATTGCCCAACAACATTTCCTCGCAAACTTGAATGTCGTTCATTTGCAGTATGTGCTCGCGCGCGAAGCACCTGGCGACTCGACCTTGCATCGCTGACAGAGATTGGTAGCGGCCCCGAGAGCTTCTTGAACATTTCATTTACACCATCCGACCAAGGAGCACCCGAGTGAGAGCATCTTACTCCACGAGGCGCAAGATGCGGAGGTTGTTCTGAGCCTCGTTCAATACAATACCCGTGACTGTCGTAAAAGAGCTCGTAATAATCATTCGCAAAATACTGCTCCTTCATCCAGGTTGCAGCCTCCTCCCCATTACTTCCTTTTGGGACTAGAGTGTCGAAGACCGATACGCGGCCGCTGTCGTCCGTCAATACCAAACCTGTACCGTCAGCAAAGAAGCTGCCCTCCAAGTAGCCACTGACCTTGCCTCGCTCGTTGGCTTCGACAGGTCCAAAATCAACAATATTCTCATGCGAGAATGTGCAACGTCCAGTCTCCAAGTCCCAGAGCTTTACAAGGCCGTCAGCACCAGCGGTGCATAGGATAGAAGCGTCCGTTGGATGTGGAATAACAACTGGACATTGCATATTATGGGCTTCAGGAATACCGAGCAAGCAGTGACCAGTCAAACTATCCCAGAGGAAGATAAACTGTGAACCAGCAACAATCTCGCTTGAGCTTTGCTTCACAAGCTCACACTGAGAAGTCACGACCTTTGTGTCATCGGGAAGCCACGCAGCCACGTCACATGAAATCAAAGAAGTTGTGCTTCTTCTGGGTCGTCTTCCAGTGGCTTGGCCGTTCGAGCTGCTGGACGAGTTGGGGTTCGTCAGCTTGATCAAAATGTGAGAAGCCTGACCCCCGGACGCGTCTCGAGTAGATGGAGACAACAAGGTAGAAGATGGAGTACGATTGAAGTCCCAGGACCACACGCGGACAACTCCGTCTTTCTGACTTGCTGTGAGAATACGATCGCCGGCATTCGAGTACTGCAAATCTGTAATAGCACTCAAATGACCTTTCAAGGTCAAGAGTAGTCGATCCGACTGATGCGAAACTGCGTTTCAAAAGAACACGAACAAGGAAACGTTAGATATGAATCCACCACGCACCGTTACGAAAGAAGCAAACAAAAAAGAACGTACATCGAGTCATCGGTGGACTACGATGCGGCTTTTCGGTGCCACCGAAAAGTGCAGGGCTGACGAAAGGTTTGTCGGAAAGCAGCTCATCCGTCTTTTTAACAGCTGGGTCTTCTTCGTCTTGCCATACGCGACAAATACCGTCATCGGAACCAGTGGCAAAATGGCCACCGTGAGGACAGCGTACAACGCAGATCACCTTTACAGCCAACCGCCGTGAGCGCGTGCCTGGACCACGCGCTTGCTCGTCAAGTACTGCACCATGCTGTAGTTTAGCAAGAAGCTTCACGCCTTCGTCAATGCTATCATTCGCGACGAAGCCACCAGGATTAATCTCATTCTGGTCTCCTTGACCGGCAGCTTGGTTTGGCCCTACAGCAGCAGCTGCGGCCACTGGCACAGCCGCAGGGGGCGGATTTCCAGCGGCAGCGGGCGGAAGAGGAGGGAGGGCAACTGCTGCCGCCTGTTGTTCTGCACCCGCCGTGTTCGCATCTTCACCATTATTGTGACGCACAGACGCAGATCGAATAGCAGTATCTGCCGAGTTATTGCCAGAGGACCGCGTGCTACCCTGTTCTCGGTGGCGGTACTCTGGACGCTTTCCAATAACTGCACCGTAGCGTTTCAGACTAGCTTCTCTGATATCCCAGGTACGAGCGAGACCATCAGCTCCTGTCGTAACCAACCTGTATGGTGTCAGCTTTGACCATGCAACCTGTAGCAAATGGCGGAGAGAGTGACAGTTGTGAGGGTCAATTCTGGCTAGCATTGGCCTCATGGAGTGCAAAGCGACAAGAGACTTACCATGTTGGCACCACCAACATGTCCCCGAAGAATGGCAACGGGACGACCATCCTTTAAACCCCAGACTCGACAGTCACCGTCCTCGGATGCTGTTGCCAGAAAGCTATTGTCGCATGAAACATCGATATCATTGATAACTCCAGCGTGGCCTCTCAATGTATAGATCAGCACTGGACCCCGCGCAAACGTGGAAGGCCGAGTCGACGATCGAGTGGAAGCGATACTACCACCGACACAGAATACCTTGACGAGATAGTCGTCTGCTCCCGTGGCAAAGTATTGCCCAGTGCGATCGAATTTGAGACAGTATACTGGATAGGACAGATGCGTATTGACCGTGGCAGCGTGAGACAACCGGCTAAATAAGAGTGCTTTGCGTGTTTCGGACGGCAAGCATGTTGTCCGCAGTCTCCCCATGGACCGCGGAACACCCCGACCGCCCATACGGTCAATCCCAAGTTGCCGATTGACGAGGTTAAAGAGCACACGATTCTTAGATAGCACGAGACGATTGTCCGTTGATGCATTGCGATAGTTCGCCAAGACTTCTTTGGTCTCGGCAAAGGATTGCCGCGCCGCAGCTTCCGCAGTGACAACCCCGCCCTCCAGGATGTGAATTGGCTCTCGGTTCTGAAGTTGTCTTTGCAGAGTTGCCATGACTCGGGTGCAATTCTGTTCGCTCTCTTGAATTGAATCCATCATGGCCAGCTTTTCTGGAGGGTCCAGGGCTCCGTTCTGCGCTTCGAGATGGGACTTTTGTTGCTGCAACTCACTCCAAGTATTCTCTTGCAAGGCAAGGGAATCTTTCAGGGATTGCGTTTGACTCTCCTCTTTGCGAAAGATAGTTCTCTGATTCAAAAAGTGACGAACCGTGTCGGCCGAATGGGCCGTCAGGTTGGCAAGTTTGGCATTCAACGACTCCTTATCCGCAGCAACACCACCAGTAGCCGTAGTAGAAGTAACGGTACCACGAGTACCCATATTCGTACCAGCTTGCGCAGACGACGACTCCAGCAGAACCGGAGGCTGCAAGCTACTCGCCACGGTCGGTACAATCGCATCCGTCATCTCGTCGATACCAGCCGCTGCCGCATCCCCCACAGGAATGGCTTCCCCCAAGGTACGACCCGCTTCTCCCGAACGATTCCGACGACTCTTTGTTACCGTTTCCGTAGCCTGCTGCATCAAGTTGACCGCAGTCTCACGGGCGGCGGCGCAATCGGCTGTCTCTGCGGCAGCCGACGCGGCCCGGACCAAATTTGCCAACTGCGAGGGGGGACACGTGCTGGACCACTTTCGTTTCAAGTCCGCGTAGGTGGCCTTTCTGTCCGGAGCGTCCGATTGGAGCGAAACGAAATCTTGCGATGCAAGTCGCGGCTACAGTTGACGAGTAAGAGATGGAGATAGATTCAGCGAAACAGAAAAAGTAATGTCGGTGGTTGTGTTAGATACAAGGTAAAGAGGCAACAACAATGTGTCATTCTCCACAGTCCTTTCCGATAAATCCCTCCACTTTGCATTACACACTACTTACTCTATTGACAGTCCCAAATGCTCCCAGAGTCCCAAAGGCCGACGCCATGTCGGCGGCAGCCCGTCGAATCTTGGCCACAGCCTCTTGCTGTTCCCAATCGTTGTCGTGGTCTGCTGGAGAAGTAGTGGGGACCGTAAAGGATGACAACCAGTGCGTCACGAGAAAGGAAAGCTCGGCTGGATCTGGTCCACTTGCGGCAGTAGCAATAGCAGAAGACTGCACGGGCATTGCGGCTGCAGTTATCGTGGGCACTGCTTCGTGCTGTGCGCTTGGGTCGTTGTTGCCAGTCAGATCGACGGGTGGTGGACTACTCGTCGACATGTGTTGCGAGCTTTGGATAGAACCTTCTCTCTGTCTGTCTCAACTCTCTCTTGAAGATCAGTTCAGTTGTTTCACCCGGACCTCGTTTTTACTAGCGATAGGCTGCGCTGCAGGCTTCTGTAGCAGAGTACGACTTGCGATGGCCTGCAACACAAAGGCTGATGTAGGCAGTAGCAGCACTCGCTTGGTTCGGTGCTTCTTGTCTCGTTGTGCAGGCAGAGCGGTAATGGTCGCAGATTTACGGGTGCGGCCGCGAAACGGATGAAGCGCGTAGAAAGTCTACCACGGAAATTTGGCGCCAAGAGCGCGAGGCGGCTTTCTACTTTTTCCACAGAATACGCAAGGCACACACCATGGCGAGGAGACAAAGCTACCGGTAACATACAGTAGATTCCCGGTACGGTATCAGTGCTGTACGCCAACACGACAGTTTACAAGTCCCAGACTGAAACCATTTTGCTAATTATTCCCCAGGAGAGGCGACCCTTTAGCTGTATTGCTACACACAAACGTACCAGCACTTTATTCATCCATTCACAGACTGGTGCGCAGTTTCCGCAATTCCTTTTGCAACGCCACCACCTGCAGTTTGCGTAATGTAGACTCTTTCTCGAGTCGGATTTGCTCATTCAAGACGCGTTGGGCTTCAAAGTCGGCACGCTGCTTGGCACGAACAGTACTGTGCGGTTGATAACCTGCAGGTAACACAGCATTGCTCTTGGGTGTCGCTGTCGACACTGCGCTAGGAGCCGTGTTTTCCTTCCAGCCAATGCCCTTTAGCAAGTCGAGACCAAACAAGGCAGAGTTTCCAGAAGCACTCATCGAAGTAGGCTCTACGGAAGCACTGAGGAGGCTTCCGTCCGACTGCCGATGCTGCGCATGATTCGTGCTGGTGTTTGAACTATTCGGTTCGGGCTGCAGCGTGCGCCGTGCACCCAACAAAGGCGACATTGGAACCGTCACGGGACGCTTGGGTACCTTGGGGACACCAACTTGACCTGCATGTCCAAACTGACCCGTTGTTGGAGGAAGCAGTCGCGCTCGAAACGCATTCGAGTCACCGCCAGTACTACTAGAAGCAGTTGTTGCGGAGGACTTGGGTCGTTCGTCCACATCTTGCCCCAGTAGCCGCCGCATCTGACGCCGTGCACCGAGCATGGGAGAAAAGGGAGTTGTAGACGGCTTCTTTCCAACCTTGGGTACACCCGAGAGTCCACCGTGTCCTTTCAAACCAGTCGAAGCTGGAAGTGGCAACGCCTTGAACAGTCCAACGGCAGCGTTGGGATCCGCAGGTGCCGCTGGCTGCAGAGTACTGGGCGGAGGCTCGGATACACGACGCTGAGCTTGCAATGCCTTGGAGGCTGCTATTTCTTCCCGTTGTTGTCGCTCCTTGACCGCCAACGAGTCTCGAGAACGCGTCAAGTTTAGTTTCCGCCGAAATGCAGCTCCCCGAAGTCGTTCAATAAAGGCCAGGGACGAAGCGCCCACTTCTTCCTTGGCTCTTATCATTTCTTCCTCTCCCAGTGACCCTGAAGACGTCATTGAATCGTTCACCTTGTCGTCATCGTCGGTGTTTCCTTGATCTTCTTCCAGCGGTAGTAATATCTGCGGTGAACTAGTTGTAGTAGGAGTAGAGCTCTGTACGACGGGAGACTGTTCCAAGGATGAAACGGATGCCATTGGCGATGAAACGACAGGAAGGGCTGTGACTGAATCTTCAGAAGGCTGAACAGGAGCAGAGGACTCAGGACTAAAGGGACTTTGTGCAGAGGAAGAGAGACCATCTTCACTGTGTGGAATCGGGCTCAGCAGCACGCCCATGAAACCATTTCCAATTTTTCCAATGTCATCCGAAAAGTCGACTCGGTGCGATGCAGTATTCGATTCGTCGTCTTGTGAGGGTAGCAATGCTTCCACTACCACTGTATCGTTCATGCAACCTTCCAGAGAGTCATGGGAACTCAGATCGAGCGTCTCCTCGCGTTCACACGAAGCTTTATCATTGACAGTAGTAGCATCCTTAGTAGTAGTGTTGGAGGAGGGAGGAGAAAGAGCGCAATCCTCTTGCAGCCCCTGCTCAGTCGCTGCCGATGATTCCTCCGACAGATTCATCTCGGGATTGTGATAACCACTTCTCTATTAGCGTATCAGGGACTTCTTGCTTTCACGGACGACCACTGACAACGTCAATGCTCTCTACTGTAGTCTAGCTCGTCAAAAGCGCAACTTGAACTTTGTTGTACATCGTCTCGATGCGTTGCGCTCGAGACGGCTCAATTTGAATTCGAATGTTCAATCATCAGGAATGAGGATCATCAATTCGGAGTGATAAAAAAGAGCTCGAACTTGGCGCCTAAAATCTCTTTTCTCCGGTTTCTTCTCCTCCCGACGCGTGACGAGAACATAACAGGAGATGCCGATCGACAACGAGACCAGTTCTTGTGACGGTGACGAGATAGAGGCCTTTTGCTTGTTTGTTCAACAGAGTGTTACGTCTCCATTCTCGACGCCTTTTCAATTGTCTGCCAAGAACGTTACAAAGCCAACTGATTTGACGTTTGCCCCGCTTGATGCGCTACAGTCTCGGTACCCGAGCCGCATCCAGTACACTCTTTCTCGTTACCACCACTGCACGCCAATTAAGATTCGCCTCTGGAACCATCAACGTCGCAACAGCAAACTCTCTGCAGCTAATCTTATCGTCTTCCTCGGCAGTATCAACCTTGTACAGCTCGACAGTAACGAATCTTTCTCCCACACGTGCCCGAGCATTTACCACTGCCAACATGACCGAAAAGGAAACGAAAACAACCGACGCTAGTTTATGGAATGGACACGACTTTGATTCCTTGGATCATCCTGGATACTCCACAGAATCCGACCCAGACACGCATACAGGTGGATGGTTGGTCCATCGTGCCGCCTTGAAGTCGGCTGTCGCCAATGGTGACCAAGCTGACGAAACAGAGGACTGGATACAAGACGATATTGCCGACATGATTACCAAGTTTGACTATCTCAGCATGCCCATTGGTCGACCACCCAAGATTTTGGTGTTGTATGGGTCGCTTCGTGAAGCGTCCTTCAGTCGCAAGCTGGCCTACGAATTTGCCCGCCTGTTGGAACTGCTGGGATGTGACGTGCGAGTTTACAATCCCCGTGGCTTGCCGGTTCGTGACCCTCTATTGGAAGACCACATTAAGGTGCGAGAGATTCGAGCCCTCACCATGTGGAGCGATGGTCACTGTTGGGTAAGTCCAGAAATGCACGGTACCGTCACGGGTGCGTTCAAAAACCAAATCGACTGGATTCCCCTGAATACAGGCTCGGTGCGTCCCACGCAGGGCAAGACGTGCCTGGTCGCGCAGGTCAATGGTGGTAGTCAGTCGTTCAACGCTGTCAACTATCTGCGTTTATTGGCTCGCTGGATGCGCATGCCGTGTTGTACCAATCAGAGTTCCATAGCCAAGGCCTGGAACGAGTTCGACGACAATGGAAGAATGAAGGACTCTAGCTTTCGGGAGCGTGTTGTGGACTGCAGTGAAGAGTTTGCCAAGTTTACTGCCATTATGGCGCCGGCATCAGACGACCTTACAAACAGGTACAGTGAACGAAAGGAAAAGATGAAGGAAGGAAAGCTGCTCACACAGGCCGAGAAAGAGATCAAGACGACTATTGAAAAGTCGCGGAAGACGTAGATCCATCGCGTTGTATAGTCACTTGGATCTTGGTGTGTGATCTACAGTAGCTAGTAGCTAGAGGTGCGTTTTAGTCGACAAGTACTGTAAGAGCCTACATTTCAGCACTCCACAAGGAGGAAAGGAATGAATCATCGACAAAGGTCGTAAAATAATGAGCTTCATACGTATGAAGTAAGATGTACTTTTCTTACAGTATTGCAGTCGACCGATTTTATTCTTGGCGCGAAACTCCAAACCGTCTTTTCCCCCTCCGAAATGAATCTTTCCGATCTTCCCAGCAGATCCAACATCCACCCAACCATTCCACTTCCACCATCTACTGATCGGATAACCTGGCTCAATAGGCACCAGGCCCTTCGCTGTCGCGCACATTACTCCAAGAAGGGACCCATTCATGCTCGGTATCGAGAGTGGAGATAATAGTGTACGTTTCAATGGGCTTTCTCTTTGCTTTGAAGGTCTCCTCGAGCGCCCTTTTCCTCGTGACGAACGGCCGTCATGGCCATCGCGGGAGACCGAGCCGTTTCAATGCGCCAAAGAAAGGTCAGCCCATGTTTAGGTCAAACAACTTTCTTCCGAATTTTGAAGCTGTCGCAGCTGTCACGGATGAACTTGACACCGATAGCAACATCTGGAGTGGCCAAGATAAGGAGGCATTCGACTCGTTGTCACACCCTGGTTACTCTACCGAATCAGATCCAGAGACCCACACTGGCGGATGGCTTGCACATCGCGCCGTCTCGACAAGCTCAGAAGATGCATCGGACTGGATTCAAGACGATATAGCCGGAATGATTTCCAAGTTTGACTATCTCAACATGCCCATTGGCCGACCGCCAAGAATCTTGGTGTTGTATGGGTCGCTTCGCGAGACATCGTTCAGTCGCAAGCTCGCTCTCGAGTTTGCTCGGATTTTGGAGCTACTGGACTGCGACGTCCGAGTTTATAACCCCAGAAGTCTACCTGTTCGAGATCCTGTATTGGAAGATCATATAAAGGTGCAAGAAATTCGTGCGTTGACAATATGGAGCGACGGACATTGTTGGGTCAGTCCAGAGATGCACGGTACCGTCACGGGCGCGTTCAAGAACCAAATTGACTGGATACCACTGAAAAGAGGCTCGGTGCGTCCCACGCAGGGCAAGACGTGTCTAGTTGCGCAAGTCAATGGGGGTGGCCAATCCTTCAATGCCGTCAACTACCTTCGTCTGCTGGCCCGATGGATGCGTATGCCGTGCTGTACCAACCAGAGTTCCGTGGCCAAGGCCTGGAGGGAGTTTGACGATAATGGTAGAATGAAAGAATCCGATTTCAGAGATCGAATTGTGGATTGCAGCGAAGAGTTTGCCAAGTTTACTGCCATTATGGCGCCCGCATCGGACGACCTTACCAACAGATACAGCGAGAGAAAAGAAAAGATGAAGGAAGGAAAGCTACTAACACAGGCAGAGAAGGAATCGAAAGAGAAGAGTTAACACGATAATACAGCGGATCTTAGCTTTGTTAGTTGCTGCTAGTCTCATAGAAGAACATGCAATGCCACTTTTAGGATGTCGAGTTGTTCTGATTGGAGATCACGTCTCTCCAGTTCGTTATCGAAGGCGATGCAAATGGTGTGGCGGGAAAGGAGGGTGTTCCTGCATTCGACGTACTGCCGGACAACTGTCCAGATTCTCCTAAACCTCTGGCTCGTCGTCCAGATTCGCCCGAAGGCTCGGCATTTGGGTCCGGGAAGATCATCCGGTAGATTTTGTGGACAAGCCAGATCCAAAAGAAGCTCCACATAAAAGGCATTGAAAGAAGAAAGAGTACAGGTACAGAACAGGGAAGCAGAACAAGTTTAATAAGAGCGACGAGCGAGTTCTCAATGGAAAGCTGCCGAGTCTGAAATGTCTTGTATCGACAATAACCGCGGCTATCCATCGGAAACGACTGGTGCCGGGCGAAATGAGAGAGCAACCGATCTTTCTCCGCCCACTTTTTATCAAGCCATGAAGAATCGTGAAGCACCTCCTCCATGCTGTATCGCTTGACTCGTATATGAACTTCCTTGGGAAACTTTCGTCTCAGCAGATCCCACAGAGTGAACAGAGACAGCTTGTTTGAAATAGGTAACGAACCATCGTAGCCATTATATGCCATTGTAACATCATAGACAACTGGACTTGACTCGCGTAAACATTCAAGACTGGCGTGGAACCCTCTCGTCCTCGGCAGTAGCAAGTGTTTCAGCTGAGGCCTACCTTCTCTCTTTGCAAATTCGTTACTCTTTGCAAGCAGCGATATCCGATTAGCTCCGTTATGAAGCGACCATTCCTCGGGAAAGAACAAAAGGTGCACGGGTGCAGTTGAATTTGCCGCAAACGACCGTAACAGCCTAAAGAGCTGCTCTCGTTCCGAGATGTAATCTTCACCATTGATCAGTGGGAATTCGAGAAAGATGTGCAACAGCTTGGCGATAAGAGTAAGGTCTGGAGCTGCACTGGTATGATGCCCTGTAGTCCCGACAGTATTGCCTGTCGAGCCGTTCTCGTTTCGAAGGGACGAAGTCAACATCTTGGAAGAGGAACCCGAGCGTGTAATGCCGTTACTTCCGCTAGGTCTTCTCGTGTTTGCATTCTCCTCTCCATCGTTCATATCGACATGCAAGTACTCGTTACGAAGAAACACCTTGACGTTGCCCTTCAATCCCACGCATCGGCCAAGCATGAGCATGGCCCACCAGTCTCCATCGACCAAGTGATTCGAAACCATTAAAGACGTCCCTACTGGGCTAGGAATATCGGAATCGCCCGTTAGGTAAATTTTTGTATTCGGCTGAAATAAGGCAACCGCATCCAGAAAGGTAACCATCCCGAGTTGGGCAGCCAGTCGTCGATACGTGGGGAGTGAAAAGGGTCGGACCACAACCCACAGAACCGTCAAGATGGTTGCGAGACCAGCGGCACACACCGTCGTCATAAGTGCTGCAGCAATCCCATTAAGGATATCCAATGTCCCCAACTCGTCAACTTCTTCGGGTGAAAAGCGAACACGATGCTGTTCATTACGCGTAGTCTCCATCGGAACGGAACGACCATTGCCGTTCTGACCAAGACCGTTCCGGGGCGATGGTTGGGGGAACTGAAACCACCCACCGCCGCCTCCACCATTCATTGAGGTGCCATTCATCGTAAAATGAATAATGACAGGTCTTTCTTTCCCTCTCAAAGTATAGACGTTTTTTTCTGATTCTTGTCTACGATAGTATCGACAAGAGAGGATGCGGTCATGATGTTGAACTGTTGTGATACCTAATGCCGATACCAAAAGCAATGTTGATGGGCGTGACCCGCCTCATCCGGCGAAAAGAACCCGCGTCATCACGTCAAGACGACACCAAGGTATGTTCTTTTCCTTTACATTTAATGAGACAATTATGGTACAAGCGCGCAAAGAACACGGGTCGTCACAAGCCAATTTCGCTGCCGGCGATCGGTCCACTCATCATCAACCAAGAATTTTCCGATTGGTTTTACTGTATTTCGATTTATTGTGCTTTTTATTAAGTACTAAACGGCGGTACAGTGTACATACCGGTACCTAGGTACGGTACGATGGTACGACTGTGCGGAATGGTTTGACGACAGTACGTAGACAGTTGGCTGCGGAGCTGATGACGTCGGAGCAGCAATCTTGGGTTCGCTTTCGTCGAATGGTAATCTCTCTAGCTATTACGGTAGGTTTACCCTCGCTCTGTTTCTGCTCCTATTACCTGTTGCCTGCAGTACTGCAGCTTGTTTTTGCATCGCAGTTAATAATTTGGCGTGCAACCCCCTCCACCTCCACTTCTGTACGGTACGTGCAGGCTCGGCCACACAAAGGTCGACTTAAATCCGTGTTACCTGGTACTTCCAGCGGACAGCTAGTAGCAGTACAAAAAAGGAGTATTCCAGCATCGCAGCAGTTGCATCTTGCTATAAGTGTTTTTTACGCTCTTTTTGC
>Ga0307981_1002612_pt1 | contig 14368 bp, 11 predicted proteins | sample OrgLakmetagen987_FD_201849 | JGI IMG/M metagenome (GOLD analysis project Ga0307981, IMG submission 201849) | Saline water microbial communities from Organic Lake, Antarctica - #987 | ecosystem: Environmental > Aquatic > Non-marine Saline and Alkaline > Saline | place: Antarctica: Organic Lake... | reverse complement strand
AGGAGCAGTCCAGCAGCAGATCTGGAGTGATATCGTCCATAGTTTCCCCGTCCTTGAGTCTCAAGTACACGTGGGCGGACGAGAGGGAATCTACGTGAAACCACACGTCTTCCGGCAAGCCGTATTTGATCAAGCCCTCGTTCTCGTACTTGTCGCGACCCATATAGATCGTGTATTCGCCGCAACGGCTCTTGAAGAAAAAGACCATGTTTGGCTGCTGCTTTGGAATAGCTACCGGTACTACTGCGTGATGCGTGACGTGGACTGCCGGTAGTCTCTAGAAGTAGGGTCGGTGAATGATCTGTGCGGGATCTGCGGAATGGGTGTGGCACCGGTACTGTACGTGTGTGTCGTGGTAGACTACCGGTGCTGTTGGTTGCAAAAATGAACTGCAGCTGTCGCCGCAGGGTGCACGGGTGCAGGGTCGACGTTTTTTTTCGATGGTGATTCGATGGATGGATGGATTCATTCGTCGCGTCCGTTTCGCGCAATTATTTCGCGCCAAAAAGCACGTCAGCCGTAGCTCGCTTTCAAAGAAGATTCGATTCGCACAATGAGAGGAACCAAAACCAACGGAACAGAAACGAAACGCGACCATGACGCCACCAGCGACGCCTGGCATGATTGTCGTGGTATCTTGTGTCGATATTGGCACTCTTTCAACCCACAAGGTGACAGGAAAGCCAGTGATTCCAGAAACCGAACAGCGCAAGGATCAAATGGACGATTTCAATCACCCGCGCATTCGGCGAGCTCTCATTTTGACGGCCCTGCAAACCAAGTACCCCAACAATATTGTCTTTACCCAAGCCAAGGAACCCGCCAATGATCTCAGTCTCTACGAATCAGTCCACACCGCAGATGGCCTCTTGCTTTTTCTTTCCGAGGCCTGGAACCAATGGGACAGCCTCGGACCCCAAGGGCAAGATCCAATGTGCGTGTTGCCTAGTACTAGTAGTACCGCGAGTGGTACGGCCACACAAGAGCTACCGCTCCAGCAGCAATCGCAATCGCTGTCTCCACCGTTCGTTCCGGGAAATACGCCCTTGCCTCGCGACCCTTACCAACGCCCCAGCAATCACGTCATGGGAAAGATTGGTTATTACTGCCACGATACTTGCACACCCATTTTTCAAGGGCTGCTCCACGAGCTCTTGGTGGATGCGGCCGTGGTGGAACTGGCCGTTCGGACGGCCCTCCAGCCACCACCACCCGTGGCAGGAGCAGTAGCAGCAGGTTCAAATGCAGGTACAAATGCAAATGCTCCGCTCGTAGCAAGGACTGTCTACGCCATTCCCACGCATCCCGGTCACCACGCGGCCGCCGGCAGTTTTGGCGGCTACTGCTATACGAACCACGCGGCCGCCGCCGCGCGGCTCTTTCAAAAATCAGCAGCGGGAGCAGCAGCCGGCACGCGCCACAAGGTGGCCGTCCTGGACATTGATTACCACGCTGGCAACGGAACGGCGTCCATCTTTTACAAAGATCCGACCGTCTTGGTGGTTTCCATTCACTGTCACCCCGATTACGATTACCCCTTTCACCACGGCTTTGCCGATCAAACGGGCGCTGGTGCTGGAACAGGCGCAACGTTGCATTTGCCACTGCCGCCACAAACAACGTGGCAGCAACAGTACCGAACGGCCTTGCAACAAGCCGTGCAAGCGATTAGCGATTTTGGTGCCGAGGCGCTCGTGGTGTCCATGGGTCTGGACACGTACGACAAGGATCCGTGTGCGATACGAAGGGCGGGCTTTTGCTTGCAAGGAGACGATTACGTGGCCATGGGAGAAACGATTGGAGGGGGTCTAGCAAGCCACGTTCCTACCGTCTTTCTTCAAGAGGGTGGCTACCGAATGGACAAGATTGGCGAAGCGGCAGCCGACGTTGTCTACGGCTTTACTTCCGCACGAGCACAAAAGTAAAAGAGCAATACGAATACTGTAGGGCACTTTCTTCAAAAACCAGGGAGCTAGCTAGCTAGGAGTAGTAGAGTAGTGGTATCAAAAAGCTTTCTCTGAAGCAATATTTACCCCAGCATCCTCCTGCGGATGCGATGGTAACGTGATTGCATCCCTCGTGTATTCATCCCACGCGTATTCAGCGCATTCATCCATTGGCTATTCGTGCGCCAGCTCTTGCGCTTGCTCGTGTTGCGCCAGCTCTTGCGCTTGCTCGTGTTGCGCAAAACCTTCTGCAAGTACGACAAACTAGTTGCAAAGCATGTAACGAACGCTCGGGCTCTAGCGCCAAAGAGCACGGATCAAGTTCCAGCGCTGAACACGGGAGGAGAGGGGAACTGGACAGGAAAGCCTCTCCATGAGGACGCTCTAGCTCTCGTCGACGTGTTCTTTGCGACGGAAGGCCGTGATGGAAGGCTTACGAAATCACACGTGGAGAGTATGCTTCCAGTCTGGCAGCGCACGATGCCCGAGCGATTTCACTTGAACGATACGCTCAACATCATCCTGGCGCCGAGAGTATGCGAGGTGCAGTGAGCAATCGCCGAAAGTTCCTTGCCGAGCAATGCCATTAATCCGGTGTTATACAACTTTCAAGCAGCTTCATATGGGACTCTACTTTCCAAAGAGGTGTGGAATTCTTTGTCAACACCATCCACCAAGTGACCCTAAATGCTGAAGAGTCAATCACGTGCAATGCGGACGGAAGACAACCGGTCAAGATTCTCTACTCTCTACTGCCCGGACAGCTTCAAGCAGTTTCTGTTGTCTGAGCAGCTCCAGCATTTTGCTTTAGCTCTACAGTAATTACTCTATATGGTTGGTCTTACCGTTGGGAATCATTGTTGTTCTGGTTGTTTGTTGAAGGTGATACTAGTACTAGTGTTTTCACAATATAGTAGAGTAATATCGTAGTGGATTAGAATTGCTTGGTGAGAACGTACGAGTTCTGGCAGATCTGGGCAATCGTTGGCCGAAAAGCCTGATCGTAAGTCAAGCAGGCCTGAATGAATTGCTTACCCTCGTCTGAAACACTGGGCTTGTCGGGGAACTTGACTTCGTGCGCGTTCAGTATAGTATGGTCCGACAGAAGCTTGTCTTGGGACTGGCCGTCTCCAAAAGGACGCTTTCCGTACAGCATCTGGAAAAAGATGACTCCAATCGACCAAACATCTACCTTGTTGCTGATTCGAACATTCTCCGTAACAACAAAGCATTCGGGTGGCAGATACCAATACGTTCCCGCACCTTGAGAGGTCAATTCCATACTTTCGGCCGGATCTGGCGTGTCCACAATCTTTGATAATCCAAAGTCAGTAATCTTGGCGTCGCCATACTCGTCGAAAAGTAAGTTATTTGGCTTCAAATCGTAGTGAATCACCCCTTGCCGGCTTCCATCGGTAGACGGGTGGCTTAGGTAATGCATGCCCAACAAGATCTGCAACAGAATAGCTCGCGCATCACGTTCGGGAAGCCGCTTCTTTTCTTTTAGAACTGCGTCTAGGTCAGTACCGTTGCATAGTTCGAGAACAGTTGCGAACGAGTTGTTGTCAATCTCAAAGACATCAAAGAGTGAAACGATGCGAGGGTGGCGCACGTTGCGGTGGATCTCGTATTCACGGGAAACGTGTTTGGTGTAATTCTCCTTCTTGGCGTCGGGCCACCGCGGGTCGAGCTGATGAATCTTGACTGCGACCTCTCTCATTTCGACCAGATCGTAGGCCTTCCATACTTCCGAAAAGCCGCCTTTCCCTAACAATGCTCTCAACACATACCGATCATGCAGCTGCACAGTTCAAGAAAACCAAAGAGTTAGATACACTTCGTTGCGCATCGACCCAAATAACACACTATTCCAACAATCAATCAATCATTCGTACCTTGGGTCGAGACCGAAACCGGGACGAATCTTCACTCGCCACTCGCTTCAAGGCTCGAATGTGCGCACACTTTTCGTCATTAAGGGCCAATTCTTCTGCCACCAGTTCCTTTTCTTGCTTGCGCACGTTACCCAGATGTAACTTGACCGATTCGACCGCTTCCATGGCCTCCAATGGCGTTCGCACCACAATGCCCCCCACCTTGTCGGCCTCGTCATCAATACCATCATCATCCTCGGCAGCAGTGGCAGTAGCTGCAGTCGCATTCTCTTTGGTTTCTTCCATTTGCTTCACGGCACGCTTTGCTGCCGTGTGTCGCTTTTCCAAGGCCAATCGCTTTTCTTGCAGCGCTTGGCGTTTCAAAGCCACCGATTTGCTTGCGTGTCCGTCTTCCCACGTTTCCACCGACCGCATACCCGCTCTCGAAAAGACAATCCGTCCCAAGCGCGCGCCCGCCAAGGCCAAGGCTTCTCTCACGGTCACTGCCTGCACGGTGGCATCGCGTCGCACCAATTCTTCCATGACTGGCCGGGCCGCCCGTTCATGGTCTCGCAAGGCGGATTCGGCCGCCACGAGTTCAGCTTGGCGCTTTTGCAAAGCTTGTTTGAGTGCGGTATGCACAATGGTGCGGTTGTTGGACACGGCCGCCAATTGTTCGTCCTTGTCCTTGCAGGCCCGTTCCAATTCGAGGCATTTGGCTCGCAATTGTTCATTGTCTGGCAGTGTCAGTGGCGCAGCTTGTCTACTACTGGTAGTACCAGTCGGTCGGGACGGTGTGTGGGGTGTTGTCGTGGCAGTAAGCTTGGACTGTTGTTGTTGTTGCGCGGATATTCGTTTCGAGGGCGAGGACGACATACTGGTGGTGGTGGCTCTGGGCTTTTTGCCAGTTCCCTTGCGGCCAAAAAAATCGTAGAGCGACGTATTGTTGGCGGCCGTGGCCTTGCGCAATGCCGGACGCGCTACTGCGGCAGTGGCGGCGGCATCCATGGAACCGCTGCCGCTACCCGCAGTTTCTACAGCAGTCTCGGCAGGAGTCTCGGCGGGACTTGCCACCGTGGTGACAATTTTGCGGTCGGTAAAGGGCAGTCGCGTTCGCTTGCGCGAGCGATCGTGTTGGTCAGCGTTCGTGGCAGCGATAACGGCATCACCAGTACCAGTAGTAGCAGTTGTTGTAGCAGTACGATCATACTCCCGGTCAAAGTTCTCCTTGACCGAAGGCAGTTCGCGTTTGGTAGGCAGAATGGACTTGCGCTTGTCGCTGTGGAGGTTCTTCTGTGGGAGTGAACGAAACGTGTGTGCGTGTGTTTTTGAGTGGGAGTGTGTGAGGCTCGGTATCTCGAGACCAATAATACGGCACGAGACAGTCAACAAGTGTTGTGGGACAAGTTGCAAAGTGTGTATGTATTCATTGGGTGGGTAATAAACGTACCATGGCGCTGCTGGGCTTGGCACTCGTGGCCGTGGTTGCTGGACCAGCACTAATGCTTCCGCTAGCACTAGTTCTACCAGCACGCTTGTGGGGTGTAACGGCTAGAGGCGGTGACTCTTGCACCACCTTGCACGACATTGTCGCTGTGACGGGCGGTGGTTTGGGACGCAAGTGTCCCGTAATCAAGGTTTGGTTGGATTCCGTGGCGGCTGCGAGACTGGCCGAGCGACTTTCCTCCAAGGGTGGTATTATGGGCGAGGACGGCAAGGAGGAGGATAGCGACAAGGAGGATGCCGCCACTGCCACTTTGCGCATGTGTCGTTCGGCCGCTTGCGAGACTTGCAGTAAGTTGTTTGGCGCCCACGGGGAATGCCTCTGCCGCTTGCTGCGAACGGATCCAAGCGGAAGCGGCTGTCCGTTGCTGTCTGTATGTTGTTGTAGTGTAGCGGTGGTGGCACTCCGTGTCGATAGATTGGAAAGCGACGGCGTGCCAAAGCCAAAGGAATGAGCGCTTGCATTGGGAGACGAGAACGGACCCAGTGTGGCTTCGGAAGGACTCCTCGGATCCACCGGTGGAGCTGGTATGGTAAAGCGAGCTTCCAGGAGTTCCAGTTTGCGTTCTAGAGACGTTTGTCGAGGCATGCGAGTAGTAGTAGCGGCTGCCGTGGCTACCGGCGTCTTTTTTCCCCGCCATGGCGCCGTGGCACGAGGTTTGTTCGGGGGCGTTGACATTCTTCAGGCGATCGACCTGACTGTTACTGTTACTGTTACAGTGACTGTGACTGTGACAGAAACTCTGATAATCACGCCGCTGCTGCAGTCAGCCCGATGATAGAGAGAGGCCTCCGTGTGGGTGGTCTCTGTCGAGTGAGAGAGAAGAAGAATGGCCATGGCGCTTGTCCCCTTTGCTGGCGGATTTGTTTTTTGCGCGGGCTTTACAGTTCCTATTCAATAATTTAAGTAAATTGCCGCCGGGCGCGTTCAGTGACATTTTTCATTTCCGTATTAGTATCAGACGTCGTACCGGTACCCTGGCTCGTCGTTCCATAACAGTTTAATTTGTACACAGAAAGTTAGTTGCCGTCGAACCATTGCAGCTAAACCATTGGAAGCGAATCATCATCATCATATTATATCTTCGACCTTCGATGGTGGAGGTGGGGAACAGTTGAATTTGCTAGAGTAGTGCGCCGGACGATACCTTCGGAAGAAGCGCCATTGTTATTTTTGGCAACCAGCTCTTCGAGGAAGACTGCGTGGTGAAGAAGGAATAAGCTCAGAAACGTGCTGTTGATGCTGTTGATGAAACTTAATACTATCAACTAAACAACAGACTGTACAGGTACAGTAGACTAGCAGGCAGCAGAGCAACACGAGTCAGTCGTTAGTCTCTAGTCGTTATTAGTCTAGACTATTGTGTCTCCTTATTTCACAAAAACTAAAATTAATACAAATCACAACAGATACACAATTGGCTATACTCGATGTCGACTATTACTCGTAAGAGTACAATTAAATATCTCCCGACAGATCTTCGATCCCCCCCTCATTTCAACAATTTCAGCATAACATTTGGACCATGACGCTTCGATGATCGCGTCCCGTTCGATCGCTTCCAGCCGCGCAATACGCTTCACAATTGAAAAGACATGGACTTTTAGATATACACCAATCTTTGCTCTCCGAGAAGCGATCCACTATCCTGCTGTTACCGTGAACGGCTCTGATGAATACCGCTCGAAATGTCGCTTCTTTGCGAGTGCCAGCGACACAGCAACAGCTTCTGCAGACCCTTACGATCGTTACCGGTCCCATGCTGCTATCTACTCCGAGGATATAATGAAGGATCTTTTGGAAGAATCCAAGCGGACTCTCCAAGCCACGGATCCCCAAGTGTACCAGCAAGTCCTTGAGGAAATCAACAGAGCTGCGGCTACGACCGTCGCGTTGGATGTGCCCGAGTTGGGCCCCACGGGCCGTTACCTTTACTATTACGAGACTGCGGACGAACACAATATTTCCGTGGAGGCACGACAGTATCGACGGCGCAGTCAAAAGAAAACCCACTTTTGGAAAGAGTCGCCGGCAGAGGATAATTTGTTGGATGCGTCCGAATCCGAATTGGTGCTCCTCGAGTCGCGAGCAGGTACCAGCTTGCAGGCCGTTTCGCTGTCGGTCGACGAAAGCATGGTCGCTTTCATCATGCAAGATGAAACCAGTAACCAGATGGAGTCTCAGCTTTGGGTACGATACATTACCACGGGCGAGCAGATACGAGTCGACACGGGATTGTTAGTGCCTTGGGTGGTCGAATTTGGTCCTCAAGAGCAACACAATGGCAAGCATGGATCGCACGCGCTGAGTTGGGTGACCGTAGATGAAGTTGGGCGGCCAGCTACCGCTCACGTTGCTTGGGTGGACTACTCTGAAAGGCTTACTTGCTCCTCGAGCAGTGTTTTGTACCACTCCACGGACCCTTCCGTTCACGTGGACGTGCAACGATGCAAGGGATGTCGATACTTGGCTGTTCATGCCAGGTACGTATTACGCAGTGATTCACCAACGGTTGCAAGAAGCCCTGTAAAAATTGGCCGAGACTCGTAAACCTCATTTTTTTTGTTACCTATACCTTTGCATATATTCAGAACACAAACGGCCAATGAAACATATTTGCTGGGCCCGTCCTACAAAGAAACTGGTATGCAGTTGGTTCGGGCGTTTGAGCAGGGTGTCCAGTATCATATTGATGTTGGTACACGGAACGATGTTGTTCTACTTGTCAGTCGAGATGAAAAGGACGAGTCAATTACTGATAGTAGTTACCTCAATTTGGAATACTCGCTTGGGGAGACGACTGTTGACTTCTTGCCCATTGAGGACGATTGGGGTCGTAACTTGGTGGTTCTAAAGACTGGCTACGTGATGACGGATATGGACCTATTTCAAGACTTTGTCGTCGTGTACGAGCGCTCAACCTTGGATGCTCGACAGCGCATTCGTCTAACGGAGCGACTGTCTTCCAGAGAGGAATGGATTGTGCCCATTCCAGAAGCGGACGCCTACGTTGCCGTCCTCTCTCCGGCAGGCAACATGCACTACGAATCAGACAGCGTTCGCTTCTTTTTGGAGAGCCCAGCGGAACCTCGAAAGACCTACGAATACCATGTACCTTCCCGGAGGCTATCGCTCTTGTCGAAGGATAGAAGTGGGGAAGCTGATATTGTGCAAGAGCGGACTGTCGTATCGAGCCAGGACGGAACGCTGGTGCCTCTCACTTTAGTGTACCGCAAGGAAACGCAAAACTCCAAGGCAACGGAAGCTCTCCCGGCTGTTCTAATCGGGTATGGAGCCTACGGTCAGTCTGTCAATCTAGCCTTCGATCCAGCAACACGGCCTCTCCTTGATCGGGGCTTCTTGCTGGCCTACGCACACACCCGCGGTGGTGGAGAGTTGGGCAAGTCTTGGCATCGTCGAGGGCGACTGTATGAAAAGGGTCGTGCCGTCGATGACTATCTCGCGTGCGCAGAAGCCTTGACCAATTACACCCTGGTCGACAAACCGGTTCGACTTGCCGCTAGAGCATTCTCTGCGGGAGGAGTTATCGCTGGAGCAGCTGTCAATCGTCGGCCTGATCTTTTCTCTGCCGCTGCGCTTACGAACCCCTTTCTCGATGTCGAGGCCACGCTCAAGAACGAGTCCCTTCATTTGACGCGGCATGAATGGGATGAATATGGGAATCCCTTGGACGACGCTCTGGCGGCCAATACGATAGCATCCTATTGCCCAGTCGCAAACGCCAACGGTGGCCAACACCTGCCGAAGTTTCTCTTGATTGGAACGATGGACGACAAGGAAGTCCCAGTTTGGAATCCTGTGGTGTTTGGGAAGAAAGCTCGGGAACAAGCTCGAGGTCGCCCCGACACCGATGTTCTACTCTACATTGTAGGTCAAGGTGGTCATCGACTGGTTGGAGCTCGATCGCATGTTGCAGCTCTCGAAGTTGCCTTCATCCTTCGGTCTATGAATACGGCCTCATATAGCTAGAGAGAGACAAGACAAGGTCCTTTTTCACATTCATTATACTTGTTACTACTATTTGCTTACGATCGAGTAATAGTGGACAACCACTACACGAGCACAGCTGCACCAAACACCATGGCAGCCAACATGAAGGGCACCATCACCTCGGCCTTGCTGGATCCAGAGCTTCCGAGACCCTTCTCCAACAAGAACTCGACATCAAAGTCAGCATCCGTAACTTCTTCACCGCTGATCTCCTTGAGATCACGACCAGTCATCACAGGAGCGCGGAGGCGACGAACCTGGCCGTTGTCGTCAGCGAAGATGAGAGTGCACACCCCGGTGGCATCGATGCTTCCAGGAGCATCTTGGTCAAAGAAAACGGAAAACAACTTGGTACGAATCACAGCCTTCTTGCCAACCAACGTGACAATGGTCAAGTCACCTGTCTCACCGTCTTCGACGGCGTTCTGGGAAAGCAAGCCCTGCGTGAAGATTAACTGGCGGATAGATTCGATCTCCACGTTGGTGGCGTTGGTTTCGACGCAGATGAGAGCATCGGAAGCCTGAGTGAGCGTGTCGGTAACACACTCGAGCTGTTCGTTGCATTGACAAGCAGTCATAGTGTACTCGAAAGACGCACCGACATCGACGCTGTCGTTCTCACGGACCAGGACAATGTTCATTACCGAGAAGTCTGCGGTCATATCGACTGTAATAACGAGATTCTGGTCGTAAAAGACAACCGAAGACGCGCCATCTCCCGCCTGAAGAAGGTCGACGCGTACGCAGAGGTTGATGGCGGCTGCTTCGGCATCGATCTCTGAAAAGATGGGACTCTGCATGACAGCGTCTTGCTTGATGTCGAGGATGACTTCGAGCGCATCCTTCGTGATGGAAATAGGAGCGCGGGTTGTGCTGAGGCCAATAATAGATGCATCGACTGTGGTCTTGCAATCTTCTTCGAAGACCTGAACCAACGCATCACGACGGTGAATGTCGAAGGTGATGTTGATCTCCTGGTCGGCGGAGGATTCAGAAAACTGGACTGTGATGTTTCCGGCCCGGTCAATGTCCCAGTCAGTCTTTCCGAGGAGGGAGATTGGGGTAACAGCTGGAGCAAACGACGGCGCGGCAGTCACGGTCGGGAAAGCCGTGTCGGTACCCGACGTCGGCTCGAGAGACTGTGTGGCTGTTGGTTCAGCAGTGGGAGCAAACAACGGCGCGGCAGTCGGGTCGAAAGTCTTAGCGGTAGTGGGTTCAAGAGTCTGGGTCACTGTGGGTTCAGGGGTGTCAGCTGGCGTCGGCTCGAGAGACTGGGCTGCTGTCGGTTCAGCTGTGGGAGCCACAGTTGGCGTCAATGTAGGAGCAGATGTCAACACGAGTTCGCTTGAGTCAAACACACGGACTTGGCCCCCATCACCAAAGAGCGGCGATCCAGACGCAAAGCGAGTTCCGTCTCCAGTCATGGTGACACTAAATCGTCCAAATCCAAAGCGATCAACTGGGTTTTCACCGTCAATATCCGCCCCGTACTGGACCCAGCTGCCACCCTCGAGATCGAAGAGACGTAGATGACCGCTAGAGCGGTCGTGGGTGTAGGAAGACGCGATAAGGCGAGAGCCATCGTCAGAGACGGAAAGCGAACGGCCGAAGCGATCTCTCGCATCAACACCGGGAATGGGATCGCCCACCTGCGTCCACGTCCCATCGAGTGACTCGGTAAATACGTTGACAAGGCCCGTGTCGTCAAGGTTGCCATTGTCGCCACCAGGAGAAGCGGCCACGAGCGAAAGTCCATCACCGCTCAAGTCCATTGAAAAGCCCATCTGATCGAACGCGTTGGGACCCAGGATGTCCGGACCAACCTGTGCCCATTGCAGGTTATTGTCATAGTCGAAGACTCTCACCAACCCACGGTTGGATAGAGAGCCATCAGCACCGTCGTGGTTGGGAGCAGAGACGGCAATGCGCTGTCCATCGGTCGAAAAGGCCGTAACCCATCCGAAGAAGTCGCCTGAAGTCGACCCGGAGATAATTCCGATGGAAGCCCACTCAGTTCCCGTCCATTCAAAGATCTCGACAAGTCCGGTGTTGCCATCAAAGTTCTCACAGCTCACAGCAAGACGCATACCGTCCGAAGACAAAGTCACAGTGTCGCCGTTGGCACCACAGGACACAGCCTCGCCCATCTGGCTGTAGCTTCCGTCTGGATTAATGTCGTACACCTCGGCCGAGTCCGGAGCGTCGCGTTCGCGACGAAGCGCAACCCTCGAGCCATCTCCCGAAAGGGACAAGCGCTCACCAAGGCCCTCACCAGGGTCCCCAGCAAGAAACCAGAGAAGATTCCAGTTGGAACCGTCGTAATTGTAGAGAAAGGCTCCACCACCGCTGTCGTTGACAGCAGACTGGTCGGCTTCCGTCGCGTTGTAGTCATGCATGGGAGCACCAACAACGAGACGGGTTCCATCCAAGGATGAGAGAGCAACAGAGGTACCAAAGAGCACATCCTCGCTGGCGTTGATAGAAGGGATACCAAGCAGATCTTGACCGACACTGGCAAACGTGCCAATCTCGAGCTTGCGATGGGTCGTGGTCGCCTGCAGGTGGCGAGTAAAATGAGAAAGAGAGACGGTTAGTTGGAACACGTTGCAACAAAGGTGGCGCAAAGCCCGTGGAAAGGCCGACAGGATGAACTTACCGCGCGGTCGGCATCGACAAAGACTCCAAGAGTCAGCATGGCAGTAAAGATGGGAAACAACATGGTTGGAGTTGAGAGGTAAGGACGGGATAGACAATCGATTTCAAAGCGATACACGAGATCGTAACAATAAAATTATGAGCTCGAAAAGTGTTGCGACTGCCAAGGGTACCCTCTGTTTAAACACCAGAGTAACGCACATCCAGTCCAGTCCAATCTTTTCGAACGAGAGAACTCATCTGGTGGACCAACACGCATTTTCCCATGGTGAATTTGGTCGACCGTTTCTCTTCGGCCGTTTCGTTTGAGAAAGACGTGCTCAATACCGGCATGATCGAGAAACGACTGGCGGTAACTCCAAAAAGAGATAAACGAGGTCACGAAGCTCGGGAAGGATTGCGAATCGTGCTTCGCTTGCAGTAGGCGGTTTCGCCGGAGAAACGCATCCGCGATACCTGCGTCTAGAAACGGCAAGAGAGAAACTCTGTTTCCCACCTAAAACTGGTACTCTAGTAGCATTGAAATTGTAAGTTGGAATGATTTCCGATACAGGAGCTGGGTAGCTAGCTAACAAACTATGCTCAGGCCAATTTGGAAAAGTCTTCGTAGTCCACGCGGTCCAAGGTAGTTCCGTCCGACAATTCCAAGACGGCCTGGCATTTTTTCTTGTCGAGTTGTTGGAGGAGAGCCCGTTTGCCGCGATATCTTCCCACTAGCACGCGCACTTTTTTGCCCTCCACCTTGGGAATTACCGTCGCCAAGTCGTCCTGATCGAGTTGGAGCACATCGCCTCCGTCGCGGTCCTCCGGACCGGAGTCCAACACAGTGATACGCGCCGTATAGTCGTCCACGAGACTGTCCACGACGGCCTTGCGTTTAAAGTAGAGACCATTGCGGAGCTTTTTGTTGACAATGCGAACGACAATGTCCCGGTAGAGCCAAACCGTGGATGCTGACTTGTCCGCGTCGGCTCTTTTCTTTTCAGGTTTGCTGGTACTACTGGAAGCCTCGGCAGCGGGACGGGGTCGCTTTTTGGTTTGGTCGGGACGAGATGCAGGCGCAACTATTAACGGTAGCAGTGGAGGCTCGGGCTCCTGTGGAGGTAGCCCTTCATTATCATCATCATCATCATCGTCTCCAAAGACGGATTGCACAGCCCGTTTCTTCTTCTTGTCTGCCGCAGTACCACCACCAGTACTACTACTGCTGCACCCAGTTTTGAGCGCCAACTGAATCATGGCGTCGGGATCGGTTCGCTCCAAATTGGTGGCGACTGTATGCACCGTTCCCCCCACTCTATCTAGCGCAATGGCCGCTTGTACACGCTGCTCCTCCATGCGATGACTCACGGCCGCTTCAGCCGCCAACTCGGCCTGTTGCCGTCGCGCCACGGCCTCTTGTTTGGCCAACTTGCCCACATTGCGCTCAATGTACGAGACATACCAGCCTCGTTCCGTTTGCTCCACCACACAATGGCCCGTCTTGCCTAGATATTGACAAAAGTCAGTCAAGCTAGCCCACATGGTTGCGTTCATGTGAATGTGCTGCTTGTCTTGAATTACTTCTTGATAAACACTGTTGGCGGCGACTCGGCTGGTCCCATGCCGCATGCGCAGCGTTTCCATGAACATTCTTGAAAAGTCCTTGCTGAACTGATCCATTGCCCCTGCCGCATTTTCACTAAACAACTTCATTTGCCGCAGGTGCGAGTCGGACGTTAAATGGCACTTGAAGCCATTGGCATCGCGGCACTGCTTTTCGCACATTTGACAGTAGAATTTGAGTTTCTGCAAGCCCTTGGCTTTGATACGCTTGCCAATGTCCTTGGGCGTTCCCTTTTCGGCCTTGGCCATGACAGTAGAAAGTTACTACTATAGCTCTTGTTGCGAGGCTTGTTGGCTCTTGTCTCAAGTACGGTATGCAGCACTTGTCGGCGGTGGCGCTACTGTAGAACGATATCGACGATTGTACGCTCTGCTCGCTGTTCTCCTGTGGACAAGGAGCGAGTCCCACACTCGACACTCTACTAGCGAGCTCCTCTCTTTTATTTTATTTACGAAAGACACGACCGTATTGTAGCAAGGGCGATAGTCTATAGAGCTTCTGTGGAGTACGGTAGTTGGGGGATAACAAGTAACAAGAAAGCCTCTCTCAAAGCGCGTTTCGGGGGCGATCGAGTGAGTCGAAGCAATCCGGGTTCGAATCCCGGGCAGGTTTCCATGTAACGGTGTAAGCGGGGAGCTTGCACGTGTGGTGGATTGTTGCTGGTGGTGTTGTGTGTTGGTCTGGAGCAGTTGTTGCTATGCTGTGACGAGCACTGACGCACGCTGCCTGACCTCACTCACGAGTCTTGCGTACGGGACTGATGTCCACGGAC
>Ga0307981_1002609_pt1 | contig 14385 bp, 13 predicted proteins | sample OrgLakmetagen987_FD_201849 | JGI IMG/M metagenome (GOLD analysis project Ga0307981, IMG submission 201849) | Saline water microbial communities from Organic Lake, Antarctica - #987 | ecosystem: Environmental > Aquatic > Non-marine Saline and Alkaline > Saline | place: Antarctica: Organic Lake... | reverse complement strand
CAGCCTTGGGTCGGCGGAGAACACATAAACGAGTCTTCGCCAAACAACCAACCAGTCGAATGGGAACAAAGGGCGGCAGAAAAGGTTTCGCCGGATGGTTCGGTCGTCGTCGTCTCTTTCACGCAAGGAGAGTCGCTCTTTCGGGCCCCTTGGTTGTGGAGCAATCGTCCTTCCTTGACTCACCCTTGGTCGGGTAGACCATGTTGACGAACCCAATGATGATGGTGCTGCTCTATCCACAGCTAAAACCCCTTGGTCACTGTCATTCAGTTGGAAGCGTTCCAATGCAAGAAGAAGAAGAGTATCCTTCCTTCAACAAGACCACACCCACTTTGTCTTCCAGCCACTCTGTCGACCTTTAATGCTCGAGAAAGCGCCGCAGCGATGTTCACGATGTTCTCTTCGACGCGGAGCGATTCATTCGTCTAGAGCTCGCAGTTCAGCTCTCTGGTAGTTTCGAATGCACCTATCCACGCCTGGAGAGAAGTAGAGTGAATCGAATTGGTGCACGACATAAGCAAAGCAGCGAACGTACAGGTGGTGCTTCGTTCGATCTTGAAAGGTGTTCATCGATACCAAGAACAACGTGCTAATACTAGAGTAGATCATTGCTTAAAGAAATAATCGTCGTATACTCTACAGCTATGGCAGTATGCGTTTTAGCTACTAACTCAGGTCTTGTCGGCGTCTGCCCAGTAGCCCTTCCACTGAACGTCTTCCTTCGTATCCAGCGGCGCAATTGGCGGCGTTTGGCTTGTCGCGCCGTTCTTCTTTGCAGCCTCGTCAAGAGCTTGATAGCTACCCTTAACTTCTTTAATAGCAAACTGACCTTGACGTCGCTTCTCCTCTTGGAACTTTTCCTTTGCTTTCTTTTCGTCCTCTTTCGAAGCATATCCAAGCCACTCTCGGCGGTCGGCACCTTCGTCAATAACTTCTACTGGCTCACGCAATGGGGACTCCAAACTCTCCGCTCGGATCGTTTGCCAAGCTGCAGTGCAGTGAAGAGTGCGCACCTTGAGGATGCGTTTGACATACACCTGCGTCTCCTCCTTCGGGTCTGTTGAGAGTTTGATGGGGCTCGACTTCGTGAAGCTTGCGGAGACCACGTCAATCGATTTGACGATTGTACTCTGGCGAAATCTAGACGTGCTGATGAGTCTGTCTTTCAACACGTTGTAGCATGTACTCTGAGGGAGGATCAAGAGAAACGACTTGAGGGCCTGGAATAGCATCGCACCACTCCCTTCGCACTTAGGATCGGCGTCGCGTTCGAGCATGCGGACGTGGATGTGTCTGTTAAAAGCACAAAAGAGATGAGAGTTGAGTCAAAGATCACGAAGTGACGATAACAGGAGCCGAAACCGAAGCACTTCGAGACTCACCGGTATAAGGGTCGTTCCAGCAGCTCGACCAGTCTGTCGGCTTCAAGGAGAAGCATAAGGTCAATATCGAGGGGATCGATGCGAGTTAGAAAGATTGATGCCGTTTTATACGCTCCGGACCAGAGACAGAGCGAAAGAGTCGCTATCAGATTGTGCGAGAAAGAATGGAGAAGGATGTGAAAAAGCCGTGACCGCTGAAGATCGGGTTCGCTTATGTTTTTTGCCCCGATGCAGTCTTTGAGAACGAATCTAATCTGCTTTGTTTCCTGTGCATTTAGCAATACGTGGTTCATATGCTGGACGAAACACGACACAAATCGAAGGGCACTGGAATATTGATCCTCCTTGCCACTGGTCTCAACCTTCTGGGCACTCTCTGAGCTGGCCTTTCTTCGCATGAATCGATCTAGCTCCACAGCAAACGCGACGAGCACAAACTCTGGTGGCTGTAGCATACACATGTATGTGATCACTCCAGAGAGATCGCCAAGTAGCTGCTCATTGTACGAATAGAGCTGGACAAGCGCAGCGAAGACCTCTCGATCACGCGACTTTTGCTTTCGACGTTCAGCGCTCAATATGTTTAAAGCAAAATCGACGCTAGTATCGGTCATCGGAAACAACGACTCGCTGCTCGCATCAGTTCCAGGCAGCGCCCAAGCAGGATTGCTGAGGCCCGTGAGAGAAGTAGCATTCATGGCGTGTGACATTCTCGGATCTTCACCGGCAACTGGAATCGTAATTTTGGCTAGGACTTCGAGACTCTTGTGGACAATAAGCTGCGGCGGATTATCCACCAGCTGATGGATGATAGGAAAAACGAATTCTCTTGCGTACTGCCATGAGAAGAAACGAAGAGATAGTCAGTCGACAGACACAAATCGCCACCGCAAACGAAACCACAGCGCAAATACTTACATCTGCTTTTAAAATATCAGGCACGACGCACTCATATAAAACGATAACCCAGTGAAGGGCGCACAGCCTTGACATGATCATTGAGTTGTCGTTCTTATCCTTTGTATCATCGCTCGCACGGAACCACCCTCGGCTTTCGATACCAGTTCCATCTTGAGCCACATCCATTCGGTACGGAGTGCGCTCAACGGCCGGTGGATTCCGTGCGCTCAATCCACCGGGGGAATCCAGCTCTTCGCGTAAGGCAACGATAAAACCGTCCAAATGTTGAACGTAAGCTTGGCCTTCACGCCGAACAGCTTCTTGCAGACAGGTATTGGTTTGTTCGGCGAGAGCGCGGGTCGTTTGATCTGGCAAGAACGAGTCTTTGGCAGAGCTACTATTCTGGAATGTATCACCAATACTGCGAAAGAACGATTATAAGAAAGGTAAGCAAAGGTAAAGAAATGCCGACAAACCGATCAAGCCGTCGATAAAGGCTTACCTCAAGAGGATTCCTGGCAGCACGTGTGGCAAGGAATTTCGAACGGATATGGAGGTAGAGCTCAACGGTAACAACTCTTCCTTATCGTCTTCCTTCCGTGTACTGGCGGTTCCATCGGGGTTCACACTCTCAAGTGCACCCGATTTCGCACTCATGTGCGCCTTAACGATTCGCGACATCCAATACATGGCAACTTTTCGGACAAACGGATCGGGGTGTTCCATAGTAGTCACCAGTGACTGCAGGAGCTTGTCAAAATCGACCCTCATTCCCTGATCGTCCATATCAGCAATGGCTTCCGAGTTTTTCACCAATAGCTTGGGCAAGACAGACTGAAGAAAAGCCAAGGCCGACTGTCGAATCGCTAGCGACGGATCCCCCACCATGTCAAAGATCCCACCCAAAAAGAGATGCAGAAACTCCAAAATGGGCGCTGTAACGGACAAACGGCACTGTGAGTTAAAGTGCTGCGTTGTCTTCCTTTCTGGACGGCTGGATCGGATCACTTACCTCCAATCAGCTTCTCATTCAGTTCTTGCAACCAAGTCAAGGTCAGACGCTTGGTCGCTTTATTTCTCATGTACACAAAGCGGGCAAAGACTGGAACGCAAGCATCGGCCGTAAACGACCCCGAATTCATTGCAATGACAATCACTTCCTTGAGCTTCTTGTCCAACAGCTCGGCGCCACTCCGAACATCTGGATCGACATCCGCATACAGACTTCGGAGAATTTCAAACAGTATAAAAAAATGCTGGACTGCCAAGGACGGAATGACCTTGACTACATTGAACAAAGATTCCGTGGCGTAGTATCGGACCCGTTGCGAATGGTCTTGACAGGCGTGTACAACGCTGGCCAAAATCAAGTCGCGGCACTCTTGCACGGTAGCATCTTGGTCGTTGGCCTTTTTCAAACCAATCGCGCAAGCGGCCAGTGCCACGACACCTCCCTTGCGTGCGTCTTCACTGTTGGATCGAACATAATCGTCACTCAACAAGAGCAAAATGGCACGGATGCGGTCCAATTCATATTGTTGGACCAAACTGCGAACCACCTTTTCAATCTCCATGGCACCAAGACGTCGACGTTCGTAGCGCTTGTGAGCCAAGCTGACAAGGACTGCGGCCGAAATGGACTGCTGTGAAGATCGTTTGAGGGATTCTCGTGATTCTTGCACCATGGGGTCGTCGTCTTCTTGGTTGGCCGCCAGCCGCATCATGTCGGTATCAAAGAGTGACAGCGACTCCAACTTTTGCCGCATATTCATGAGTACATCCGGTAGAACGCCCGCGCTTAGGTCCTCATTGTCAGCTGGATGCGGCCGCATGGTTGGACCACTCGAGGAGGTTACAGTCGAGCCATTTGTGTTGACAGAAGGTCGGGTGGTCGAGTTACCGAAACTGTTCATTGTGAGTCCTGTAGTGTGTGACGCAAAGGAATGATTCTGCCGTATTGGTCCAGTAGCAGTAGCACTAGCAGTAGTGTTTGAATTTGACCGAGGCAGCGGCGGAGCTTGGGAACCTTGTGGCTTGGCTCGTATTGAGGCAGTAGACTTGTTGCTAGCAGAAGTAGTGGAAGTAGGACCGCCGGAAGCGTCTCCTGCAATGGATGCTTCTCGCAATACGTCTTGGTCTGCCATGGATAGGAATTCCGAGCTATCTCCACTGTGACTGGGCGCCGCAAAGAAGTCAGAAGCGTGTCCCTTGGACGGTCTTCCCGTCTTGAGCGCCTTGTCCCATTCAGACGGGTTGTATCCTTCTCCAGAGCCAGATCTGGAGCCAGATCCAGAGTAATCATCCGAGTATTCCGAACCGTCATCGTCCTCGGAATGCCCATGGAATTTATCGTCGTCATCATCGTCATCATCCTCCTCGTTGTCGTCGTCATCACCCTCGTCGTTATCATCGTCTTCTCCAGAAGACGAGCTAAAGGCCTCCTCGTTGGGCGGCTGCGACGGTCGGTGCGTAATTTGGTAGTTGTTTTCTTCCTCGGATGCGTGCGCAGAAAAGTAATTCAGCGGCGTCGCCACGTCCAATATATCATCAGCACTCGGAGTGAGCCCTAGAGACGGCGCCACGGCGTCCTCGTTGCCGTTGTTGTTGGGCTGCGCCATGGTTCCATTGGCTCGTGAGCAATTGCAGCAACCTTTGGGGCCTCGCGACTTTCCTCGTTTTGCATTTCCCCCCAAAAACGTGAAATGGAAAAACGCGCGAAGATCGAGGAACGAGGAATAATTAACGAGGAATCAATCGACGATGATAGACTACCGAACAGTTGGCTGCAACCATAATCCATAATCCATAATACCATAATCCATAATCCATAATCCCAATTACCAATTACCAATTACCTATACACCGGTACCGGCACACACCGCACCTTCCATCACACAGCAGCAATACTAAGAAAGCAAGCACAGCATGTCAGGAGCAGACACTGGCACAGCCAATCTCAAGAGCGGCGAAACAGATCATGTCGTTGGACGATCCACGACGCATCTCGCCGACGCACGCTACTCGTTCCAACCCGAAAAGCTCCAAGAACTCCGCACGGCGGCTCCTTGGATGAAGGACCCCAAGTACTTTAAAAAGGTTGCTCTCTCCCCTTCAGCCGTCATGAAAATTATGATGCACTGTCACTCCGGTGTCGAAAAGGGTACGGCCAAGGGTGGCAATCCCATTGAAGTCATGGGAATGTTGCTGGGCCGGCCGGATCCGCTGACACCAGAGACGCTAGTTGTGACAGACGCCTTTCCGTTACCCATTGAAGGCTTTGAGACTCGAGTCATTGCTGATGATGAAAACGTTGTCAATCACATGATTGCCTTGGGGGAATCCTTGGAACGCACGCGCAAGGAAACATTTATGGGATGGTATCACAGTCATCCCTTTGATATCGGCGATCACTCGCACTGTTTTCTGTCGCAGACTGATTTGAGCACACAGTTGCAGTGGCAACGTGCCGAAGACCCACACGGGAACCCCTTTGTGGCCATTGTCGTGGATCCGCTCCGCTCCGGACACCTCCAAGAACCCGAACTCAAGGCCTTTCGTGCCTATCCGCCCGAATACAATTCGCCCGTTGTCAACGAATGCCCCAACGGATCCATTGTAACTTCGGAACAAGCGCGTTTGGAGCATTGGGGAAGCTGTTGGAATCGATACTACGAATTGCAAGTCGAGTACTACATGTCCAACACGTCGCGCAAGGTATTGGAACAACTCACGCAGGACTACCTCTGGATGCGCACACTCAACAGTCAGCCCGCTGCTGGCGTGACTACCAGTCTCACTGCTGCTAGCAAGCAGTTTCAGACGGCCACGTCGACCGCTGTGCCAACCGTTCCGAGTGCCGCAGCTCCACCAGCCGGGGCAGGCGGCCGTGGCTACTCGCGGGTGGCTCGCGGTGGTGGTGCCGATCCAGCGGCCAGTGCTGCGGCATCCGTGGTATCGCAGCAGCCAAAGACCAAGGAATTCACCAAGGCAGTGAATATGCTGGTGGACGCCGCGTCGGATCAGCTATGCGAAACGAGTTTGCAGCGCACCAAGGAAAAGGTATTTTCTTGACGGGGAGGCAGTTCTCTCCTCAGTTGCAAAGGCTCTTGTCGATAGACCAATTGCATAAGTTTAATAACGTATTTTGTTGACGTTTTGTTTTGTCTATTGATACCACTGATTGCACGCCAGTAGATGGAGATGTTGAGGGGTTTTATCAGACTATGGTCTAGTAGACTATCACCATTCACCATATTTGTCGACTAAAGTGATGGAGTCTGGAGTCTAGAGCTAGAATCTACTAGAGAGTAGAGAGAGATGTTGATTCTGTTCGCGCGCTTTTACAACTTCGATAGATTGTCCGTTCTAGAGGTTCCATATTCCGAACCAAAAAGACTGGCGTTGGTTTCGGTTGAAGCGACGACGAGGGACGATACGAGGCAGGGGCATCCGCTGCAAAAAGGTCACAAACCAAACGAAATCGAGGCCGTATCTACGGCTGTTGCTTATAGCTGTAGTGGTTAACACATTGTTTAGTTGCACTCGCTCAGCATTGAGAAATTACCATGTCAAACGCAAGAAAGTTGCAAAGTAAGTGGAAAAGCACATGTGAAAAATGCCCGCACCAGCGGTATATTCTCCTGGTGACGGATCGCTACGCGAGGGTAATGTAGAGGTTTTATACTCACCGCATCAACACCTCCTTTATCACCTTTAAAGCCGAGATGGATCGGGTCATGAAGAAGGTCGACGAGGGCGTCGAACTCTTTGATGACATTTGGGAGAAGGTTTACTCGGCGGAACAGCAGAATCAAAAGGAAAAGTACGAGATGGACCTCAAGAAGGAGATTAAAAAGCTGCAGCGATTACGAGATCAGATCAAGACGTGGATTGGAAGCTCCGATATTAAAGACAAGTCACCATTGCTTGAAGCCAGAAGGCTGATTGAAACCAAAATGGAACAGTTCAAGATTTGCGAAAAGGAGACAAAAACAAAGACTTACTCGAAGGAAGGTCTGGCACGACAAGATAAACTCGATCCAACAGAGGAAGCAAAGCTCAACACGACGAATTGGCTGGGAGAGTACATTGACAAGATCCACGAACAGGTGGAAGAAAAGGACTTTGAGATTGAAAAACTCTCTGCCGGAAAGGGAAAAAAGACCAACAAGCACCAGATTGAACAGTTGATGCAACACATTGCCAACCACAAGTTTCACATGAACAAACTGGAGGGAATCATTCGCCTCGTTAACAACGATCGAGTCGATGCCGAGACTGTGGATCTAATCAAGGATGACCTGGATTACTACCTAGATTCGTATGAGGAAGAGGACTACATGCAGGCTTACGACGAAGAGTACATTTACGAAACGCTCGGACTGGATGAATTGGATGTCGTCAACGTTGACCGAGTTACTCAGATGGAAGCGCCAAAGAAGAGCGACGATACGGCATCTGCGTCCGGTTCCAAGGGTAGTAGCAAGAGCAAAAAGGGCAACAAGGCGTCTGGTCTAGGGGTGATTCCCATGTCTATTGGACGGGCGCGAACGATCAAGGAAAAAGAGCCAGAAAAGGAAGTCGCCAAGCCAACGCCAGTCAAGGTTGGGGGATCTCCTTCCACTTCGTCTAGCCAATCGGTAGGCTCGAGCGCTCCTGTGGTCACCAGAGCGTCAGTTTTACCGCCTTCTCCAGCTGCTGGCGGAACGAGTATGGCAGCCATTCTCAAACGGGAAAGCGAGCAGCAAGAGAAGGAAAGGCAAAAGGTATGTAGGCGGTGGTGGTAGTTCACGGCTTGTTTCCCATGTTACATTTCGTGGCTTGTTCTCACACTTATTCTGTTGTTTCCTCCAACACATAGCTTTTGCGAGAGCAACAGGCAAAGCAACAAGCCGAGCAGCTACGCCAACAACAGGTCCAACGCCAGCAGCAGGAAGCTCAGTTGCGCCAACAAGAAGCTCTTCGACAACAGCAACAAGCTCAGCAAGAGGCAGTCGCGAGACAACAGCAGGAGGCCCTCCGTCAACAACAGGCCCAGCAGGAAGCTGCCGTCAAGCAGCAACAGGCAGCGCTCCTAGCACAGCAGCAGGCTGCGGAGCAGAATGCCCAAACGCTAAAGAACCAGCAGATGCAGTCCCCACACGGTCAAAACAGCGCGCTCGACATTCTCACGTCTGGTCTAGGAGGCCTGGGTCTGGGTGGAGTCGACAACCGCAGCGAGGCTGGTCCTAATGCGCTTGTTGCACCAGCTCCTACCAACCCAACAGGGGATGCTGGCACTTCCTACTTGACGGCATTGAACGACTCGTTTGCCACGGCTCCCAACGCTGTTGACAATGAGCGCAATCGTCCATACACGCCACAGAATCCGTATCCGACGCCTGCTTCGTACCCTTCAACGCCGTCTTCTGTCTTTGAGAATCCGGCTGTCTTTGAGAAGCTCGGAACCGACTGTCTCTTCTTTATCTTTTACTACGCCCAAGGAACGTACCAGCAGTATCTTGCTGCTCGTGAGTTGAAGAAACAGAGTTGGCGCTTCCACAAGAAGTATATGACTTGGTTCCAGCGACACGAAGAACCCAAGGTTACAACGGACGACTACGAACAAGGCACGTATGTGTACTTTGATTACGAGACGGGCTGGTGCACAAGGATCAAGCAAGATTTCCGTTTTGAATACTCATTTCTGGAGGACAGTCTTTCGTAAAGAGAAATTCATTTAGTAGAATAGGAGGAGTCTCTACTAGTATGTAAGAACGAACGGATAAACTAGCAACAAGTCGCTTGATACGAGATGAATTATATTGCTTTCGTAGCACAACTCAATCTATGCTTGGTCACTACCTTCTCCGTCCTCGTGAGCAGCGCCACGAAGCTGCCGCCGTGCCACGACACCTCCACCGGAACCAACCTTTTGGCCGTCCAACTTTACAATAAGGGCCGTCATGTTGTCTTTGCTACCCATGCCCAAGCAAAGGTCCAGTACCTGCGCACGCGCAATGAATAACGAGGCAAACGGTTAGCGATTATGTGTACTCGTAAAGCGAGACTACGCATCCGTCTACCGTGCGTTATTACACATACCTCTTCAGACAAGAGACCCAAGTCTGCTTCACCTTCGTCAAAGAGCTCTGCTATCATTTTGACCGCCTCATAATTCGTCTGCACGTCCCATATACCGTCGCACGCGACAATAATAAACTCGTCCTGGGAGGGATTGCGATTCTGCACAATGACATCCGGAATAGGAGATACCTTTTGGTCTCCTGGAGTAAAGGCTGGCCGATTACCACTCTCATCAGTACCTATATTCTCAGCCATACCCGAGGAACCAGTCATTACCACGTCCAAATTCTTGAAACGAAAGTCACCCAGTCCTCTGCTGACAGCCAGGTCACCTTCGACACGTCCACCCGCCACGTATCCACCCGCGGCACGGATTCTTCGTTCTTCTTCCACATCGTCAGGCTTGTGATCGTAACTGAGGGGGACAGCCTTGTTTCCAAGTCTGCTAATGACTGCACGCGAGTCTCCAGCGTTGGCACAAACAACCCATTCCGGAGTCAAGAGGACGACACAGGCTGTCGTTCCAGAATCACCTTCCTCCTCCAGTAATTGCAGCGCCGAGTCCGTTGGGGAAGCCTGCGAGTCAGTCTGTGAGACACCTTCCATACCGTCATTTTTCGCTTTTGAATCGCCACCAGAGTTACCTGGTTCATCGTCATGATACGACGCGTCCGCATCAGCAACCTTGGCGCCCTTCAAGGCGTAGGCAATCTCCTTGTCAATTTCCACAAAGGCATCCTTGAGAGCGCCCTCCAACAGATCCAATCCTTGTCTTACATAAGCCGCGCGCTCGGCAGCCGTCATGTCCTTTTCTTTCGAGGGCCTATTCTTGGTAAAGTTGGCGTACTCGACAAATTTGGGCTGACACGACAAAACGCGACACATGTTTCGCCCCGAGTACATGGCCGAGTAGGTACCACCGTGGCCATCAAAGACGGCAAACATGGCGTGTCCTGCCAACTCGATCTTGGTTGTACCATCACTTGCGTAAAGACGTGTTTCGGTAATGTGCGCATCCTCCATGTGGACGCGCCATCCTTGCATGGAAGAGACGCCGTAGGGCACCGAGTCGGAGGTGGTGCCAGTGTGCGTCTCCTTGTCGGTGACGGGAGCTCCAAGTAAGTTACCCATGTTGATTCTCTAGACGATGCGTATCTCAGGAGTGGTAGTTGTAGTGTAAGTCGTTCTCTCTCTCTAGCAAGCGAATGGAGTTGGAGTTGGAATAGCGCAGTCAACACTACAGGCAAGGGGGGAATGTAAAGGTGGGGGTAACGGTAACGGACAAATGGCGATGGTCTCGGCGCTGCAAAGTTCTGTTGCGAATGAGGAATCGTCGATCAATAGTGGTGCAGTAGCATGTACGTATGTAGGATCGCCGGTAGGTATTCGTGCAATGTCCTGTTGTTAAGAGTATGATTGGCGGTACGACATTATCCAACCTCGCGCCTTTTCCAGACTGGAAAGACATTCCTCTCGGAAAATGAAAACCGGTTTGCTCTCTTGATGGTCATTCATGCATAAGAAGCCGCATCCGTGGAACAAGAAGCAGGGGATAGCGACGACCAAGTGCATCACAATCCACAATCACAATCACCGCTCACCACATATTTTTCCCGGAACATCGTCCTTCGTCCTTCCTCAACGTCCCCGCCCGCACAGCTCGCACAGCACAGCGGCACAAAGCACCTTCCACCCAGTCTCCTTAGATCCCTTACTCTCTCCCGAACGAGAGCATACATACTAATTACAGTATAGGTGATCTCACACTTAAAGAGTCACTTCACACAGAGTCACACGGTCACGCAAGATGACCGACGTAGAAGGAAAGAGCGCTCAGGCGCACCCTCACCCGCCACCGCGATACGTAACGGCCAATAGCATGGAGCTCACGGCCATGGCAATGCATGCATCTCATAATGGCGTCAAACAGCAGCATACCGGTCGTGGATCTCGTCGCAGTGAAAAGAACGCCCAAACACCCGTCCCCGTCGATGAGGATGGCGGTGCCAAGAGCAACAACGATGGGCAAGACGGTGGAAAGGGCGCTCTCGCTCACCCTCCACCGCGAAACGACACTGCCGATAGCATGGATCTCACGGCCATGGCCATGAGCGCAGTCCCTGGGGGTACCAAGCTGGGAAAGACCCGTCGTGGGGCTCGTCGTAGTGTCAAGAACGCCCAAACATCCGCCTCGGCTGATGCGGGTGCGCGAGCCGACGGAAACGGTGCTCTCGCTCACCCTCCACCGCGAAACGACACTGCCGATAGCATGGACCTCACGGCCATGGCCATGAGCGCAGTCCCTGGGGGTACCAAGCTGGGAAAGACCCGTCGTGGGGCTCGTCGTAGTGTCAAGAACGCCCAAACACCCGCTTCGGCCGATGCGGGTGCACAAGGCGACAGAAACAGTGCTCAGGCTCATCCTCCACCTCGAAACGACACTGCCGATAGCATGGACCTCACGGCCATGGCCATGAGCGCAGTCCCTGGGGGTACCAAGCTGGGAAAGACCCGTCGTGTCAAGAACGCCCAAACACCCGCTTCGGCCGATGCGGATGGCGGTGCCAAGAACGAGAACGATACGCAAGATGACGACGACGAAGATGAAGACGACGAAGATTTTCAGCCGCTCGAGCGATCCAACACGGCCAATAGTATGGACCTCATGGCCATGGCGAAGAGTGCTGCGAGCAGTGGAAAGTCACGTCGCGGTGGACGCCGCGGGACTTCTATTGCCGACGCAGGAATCCCGACAGACATTGGTGGTGGTTCCCCTAATCCTGCCACCGAGGGAAGTAAGAGCGAATAAGTGTGTACTGTACTATTCGTGTTCACTGTAGCATAATATAATCGTAGTTAAGCGTCTTAACTACTAATGCTAGTAATCTCTATCAGAACTTGTCATATTATCACATCCATTTAGAAATAGTTAAGGGAAAATATGCCACCGGTAAGATCGAAAAGGTGGTCGCATTCCATGAATAGTATACCGCTACCGAGAATGGTACTTTTTAGTCAAACAAGTGGTCGTCTAAGGGATTGTCAAACATGTCGTGTCGTGGAGCCGCCAAAAGAACTGGCCGTCGATTTTCAAACAGCGTTAGCTTGAGCATGTAAATAAACAAAAGGATACAAGTCACGACAGCAAACACAAGTGTCTCATTTACAAACTTGAGCTTTGCCAGCGAAATAATGACAGCCATGATGACAGCAAAGATAATGGCCATACCAAAAGGCGGAAGACCGGGCATGGGTTGATAGTCGCCGTAAATACGGGCCTTTTGTTGCGCCTTAAGTCGCTTGGCAACGACAAGGAGCATCATAGCAGTGATAAAGAGAGACATGATGGACAGCAACAAAATGTCGGATCCCGACCACTGGTCCGTTCGAAAGAAATCCAAGGATCGGCATTCTTCGTCGCACCAAACGCCGTACTTGAAGATACGTTGACACATGTTCCACTCTCCAACATCGTAATAGTTGTCGTACAGCGAACGGTGCATCTGCATCTCATCATACTCCTTCCAAAACTCATCATGATAAGCCTGTATGTTGTAGCAAGAGGAGGCGAAAGTGAGTGAATCTGCAGTAACGAAGTTTGGGAATGCGAGCCAAGCAATACAGGTACATGACTTGCCTTGACAGCTGTAGAGGATACTGCCAGTGATCGACTGCGTCCGCCATCATCATTGTAATAGTCGTCGCCGTTGTTGTACTGGTTGTAATTGCTGTTGTAGTTGCCATTGTTGTAGTTTCCATCATCGTTGCTCACATCATCATTGTTGGAAAAGTACTGATCGTCCACGGCGTCGTCGCCATTCTGCCCGTCGTCTCCATCAGCTTCGTCATCGTTGGCCTTGGCATTGTGCTCACTAATGTAGTCGTCATCGTACCAGTTTCCATTCTTCTTGTTGAACGTTCCCGATACAGACTCGGGAGTGCAGGTCAAGCAAGAATAAAAGGGAGGACGAAAGGAAACGCTAGTGGAAATGATAGTTCCGTTCACATCGTAGCCCTTGACTGCATGCTTGCGAGCTGTCTGCTCATCATCGTACGGTTGCGAGCATTGAGCGTCCGTGTACACGCGAAGTTGCAACTTTGTCGACGTGAAAGTCTCGCGTTCCATGCATCCAATCTTTCCGTATAAGGGCTTATCAGATACGGTATAATCCAGTTGAATGCACTGCAAAGAGGGACGTGGAGAAAGGGTTAGTAAGAACACTGTCGTCGACGGAGAATGCAAGAGGGCGTTCGTCACTCACGTTGAGATACGCCGCATCATCCGGTAGTGTAAAGTCCTTTCCATCGACAAGCGCTTGGTAATTGAAATAGGCTCGCATATAGTGCGCAATGGAAACCACGAAGGTCGAAATCTCGGCAAAATGGCACTGGTAACTGTCGGCCGAATCAAAGAGTTGGAACTTGATCATGTGGCCATTGTTACTGATACAACGAGAAATTAGCGAATTGTTTGGTGTAAGAATATGAAGCGACAGCGAGAAACACCAACTATTGGAGATACTTACTAGTTGATGCAAGATACGGGCATGACGCTGACTCCTTCAAAGCCAACATTGGCGTTCCAGTGAAAGGTATCATCGTCTCCTCCATTCTGATAGTTCTCTCGTTCCTTGGCGTATCCGTCGTCAGCATTTCTGTACTGATTATTGTAGTAATCATCGCCATTGTCGTCACCGCCTTGGTACCCTTGGTTATAATTGTTCGATTGTTGGCCATTGGCGTAATCGTCGTTGCCATTGACATTGGCGTTGTCGTCGGTGTAATAGTCGTCTCCGTTATTATTGGCTGCCACTACCATACCATTATTCCAGCACGGAATCGAAAGAAATACCAGCAAGGAAGCCACCAGTATAAGGGCGTGCTTCCGTGAGCGAGAGGACTTGCTGCAATGTACACGTCGAGGCTTTCGCTTGGACGTCACGCTGCTTTGACATTCTCCCAGAGTACTCGGGCTTGCCATGGAGCAGCTCGAGCTTGTGACTAATAATTGCTTCGCCATGGTGCTTGTAAGGAAAAG
>Ga0307981_1002607_pt1 | contig 14387 bp, 14 predicted proteins | sample OrgLakmetagen987_FD_201849 | JGI IMG/M metagenome (GOLD analysis project Ga0307981, IMG submission 201849) | Saline water microbial communities from Organic Lake, Antarctica - #987 | ecosystem: Environmental > Aquatic > Non-marine Saline and Alkaline > Saline | place: Antarctica: Organic Lake... | reverse complement strand
CTAGGCTGGTACAAACAATCCAGCAGTTACAGAACAAGAACCAAAACCTCTCCAAAGCACTTGTTGATTCTAAACAACAGACCATCAGCGCTAAAGGGAAGTTAAACAAAATTCGCTTGGAACTCGAAGCACTCGGCACCTACCCACTAGGGACGGACGACGAGCGCCTCATCCAAGCAGTGGCCAACCGCAAGGTGCTCGAGGATCGCCTCGCTAAGCTGGAAACAGCCGCGATGACTCTCACCGCTCAAGTACGAGAATACCTAAAGCACGCCTTTGTAGCCGATGACCAGCAACGCCTAATCCTCGAAAAAGAAATCAGAGGACTTGACGTATTGCTGGGAATCATAGATAAGCCGCGTCCGCAGATAGATCTAGGCACTCTTTACGAGGCCAAAATCATCGGTATAGATGGCCAATCTGGCACTCTCATACTGAACGCTGGGGAGAAGCAGCAAGTCCGCATAGGTATGACATTCCGTATCCTACGTGGTAAGAGCCAAATAGCAGAAGCAAGGATCGCCGAGGTAAGACCAGAGATATCTGGAGCCCTAGTGATCCGACTCGATGACACTAACAACGCGGTTCGCCCAGGCGACATCGCATCAATCAAGACACAAAATTAACAATCAACATCCTAAAACGATGGAAGTAAAATCAACTTATAAATTCGCTCGCGTCTCCGCTAAAAAAGCCCGTGATGTTTGCCGCGCTATCCAAGGTCAACCAGTTTCCTCTGCCCTAGACACGCTGAACTTCACTCCAAGAAAGTCAGCATTTCTAATCGGTAAGACACTCAAGAGTGCAGTAGCCAACGCAGAAAATAATCATGACCTCGATGCCGATGATCTCATCGTCTTAGAAGCCACAGTCGGCGTAGGCCCTACATTCAAGCGCTTCAAGCCTCGTGCTAGAGGTTCAGCAGGTGGCATACTTAAACGCACAAGCCACATCTACATCACCCTCGCTCCTAAGCCAGTCGAGGCATAATACACTAACAATACAACTATAACATTATGGGACAAAAAGTAAATCCAATCGGATTCCGCCTCGCACTCAGTAAAGACTGGCGCTCAAAGTGGTACGCCACTGGAACTGACTACGCAGACAAACTCCACGAAGATCTAAGTATTCGTAAATACATCAAAGGTCGTCTTCAGTTTGCAGCACTATCACGCGTCACTATCGAGCGTGCATGGAACAGCGTAAGAGTAACACTCCACACCTCACGTCCGGGACTAGTCATCGGACGTAAGGGTTCAGAGATCGAGAAAATGACATCAGACATCGGCAAGCTTTGCGGTGGATGTTCTGTCAAAATTGATATTCTAGAAATTCGCAAGCCAGAGCTAGATGCTCAGCTCGTGGCAGAAAACATCGCCGTTCAGCTTGAGCGCCGTATTGCATTCCGCCGCGCTATGAAACGTGCTCTACAGACTACCATGGAATTTGGAGCAGATGGCATTCGTGTTCGTTGTGCTGGCCGCCTCGGTGGTGCAGACATCGCACGTGCAGAGTGGTATCGTGAAGGCAAAGTGCCTCTACAGACGCTCCGTGTGCCTATCGACTATGGATTTGCAGAAGCAGCCACAACATACGGCATCATCGGTGTCAAAGTGTGGATCAACAAAAAAGAAGAAAAGCCAGGAGCACCAGGCGCGAACAACCGTGGAGGCCGAGGAGGTCGTCGTGGTGGTGGACGTAACGAGCGCGGTGGACGCCCAGAGCGCCAAGGCTAGAAACAATCATCATTAACCACTAAATTTAGGAAGAAATAATACTATGCCTTTAATGCCAAAACGCACCAAGTTCCGCAAGACTCAGCGAGGAAATCGCGGAGGAAATGCGCAACGCGGAACAGACGTAAGCTTCGGAGACTTCGGTCTCCAGTCACTCGGACGCTCTTGGATGAGTAACCGCCAGATCGAAGCATGCCGTATCTCAATCAACCGTTTCCTCAAACGAAAAGGAAAAGTTTGGATCCGTGTATTCCCACATAAATCAGTCACAGGCCGTCCACCAGAAACTCGTATGGGTAAAGGTAAGGGAGCTGTTGACCGTTGGGTAGCAGTGATCAGACCAGGAACCATGATCTTCGAGATCGCCGGTGTCCCTGAATCATCCGCTAAAGAAGCACTCCGTCTTGCATCTAATAAGCTCGGTTTCCGCACAAGATTCGTAGAGCGTAACAAGCTAGCGAAGTAAGCTAATTCAATCACCAAACAATAGAAACAACTACTATTATGGCAAAATTCAAAGAACTAAGCGAGCTCTCAACAGATGAACTCTCTATCAAACTCCGTGATCTCAAGCAAGAAGGTCTCAATCTCCGTCTCCAAGCGGCCACTGGCCAGTTAGAGAATACCGCCCGTATCAAAGCAGTCCGCCGCGAAATAGCTCAAGTAAACACCATCTTTACTTCACTTCGCAATAAAGCTGCTGCAAAATAATCACATAGAAAAACAATCATACTATGAGCGAAAATACACATTTACGTAAGACACGGGTAGGTAACGTAGTCTCCACATCCATGGACAAGACCATCGTTGTAGAATACGTAGCCCGCGTGCCACACCCACGCTTCAAGAAAATCGTTAAGAAGACTAAAAAGTTTTACGCACACGATGAAGAAAGCAAGGCAGCAGTTGGCGACAAAGTCCGCATCACTGAGACCAAGCCTATTTCTAAGAAGAAATGCTGGGTTCTCTCTGAGATCCTAACTCACTAATCATTAAACCACCGCCCCAAGCGGTGCAGGTTAATTCAATTAACCAATAACAATTAACTAATAACTAATAACATCATGATCCAAATGGAATCAAGTGTAGCAATCTGTGACAACACAGGTGCTCGCTCAGCAAAAATGATCGGTGTCCTAGGAACTCGTTCCAAAGTAGCAAATGTGGGAGACATCATCACTGCACACGTGCGTGAAGCTATCCCCACTGCTTCTATCAAAAAAGGCGCAGTCATCAAAGCAGTAGTCGTAAGGACAGCTGCTCCTATCCGCCGCAAGGACGGTTCTATCCTTCGTTTCGACGGCAACGCAATCGTTGTAATCGACAAGGATAATAACCCTAAAGGCACACGTATCTTCGGACCAGTAGCTCGTGAACTTCGCGAGAAGAAGTTCATGAAGATCGTATCCTTAGCTCCTGAGGTACTTTAATCTAAAACTCATAGCAAATAAATCATCATGAAGACTCACGTTAAAAAAGGCGACAACGTCACAGTGATCGCAGGCAACCATAAAGGCAAGTCAGGCAAAGTACTCTCAATCAATGAGGCGAAACAGCAAGTCATCGTCGAAGGTGTCCGCAAGATCAAAAAGGCAGTCCGTCCTACACAAGAAGACCAAGAAGGTGGCATCAAGGAGCTAGATGGCCCAGTGCACCTCTCTAACGTAAAGAAGTCATAGAGCTCCTTTGAACAACGTTCAAAAGATAAGCGACTCCGTGAAAGCGGTGTCGCTTTTTATGTTTAATGATTTGATAGACAATATCTAGTGATTAGTTCCACTAGCATCTTCGATCATACTGACCCTGACTAAGCTAGACTAATTATTCGTTTGAAAAAGCGTAAGATTTGATTATGTTAGTTCCGTGATTAAAAACATTAAATTATTACTTATTTTGTCTTCTTTAGCCGCATACACCGGACTTTCATCGTGTGTTCCACTCGTAGTCGGTGCTGCTGGTGGGTATATGCTTAAGGATGAGGGTTATAAAGTTCAGTCTCCCATCAAGAAAGAATAGCGTTTATTCCATAACGACTTCCAATAAATTCAAAATTTATTTATTTTGATAAAGATACTTTTGCTCAGGTAGAACGATATAGGTAGGGTCTACCTAAGTTGTTTATTGCTCGGTTTTACACAGGTCACGGCTCTGATGGTGATGAACTATTTCATTCGCTAGCGAATCCTCCTGATTGTTTAATTGTCATAAGTTATATAATTAGTAGGCTAGATTTACATAAAGATTATCTAACCCTAACCCAAACAAAATAATGGAATTTAAAATCACGATCAATAAAGTCTCAACTGTGAATGAGATCATGAACTACTGGAATAATGAAGACTACAAGAATCTACTTGAGATGTTTGAATTCCCAGAAGTTGAAACTATACAACCTGATAATTTGAAGGAGATGTTACTCATGGCAATCACAGATTTTGAGCCTAATACGGCCGCCAACAGGCTGCTAACTTACAAACTCTCGGATCAATTAGGAGCCGGACAGATTGACCAAATATCGAATGACATGCTAGTCGATAAAATGTGTGAAGAGTGCCCAGAGATAGAACTCCATTACATTCTCTTTAACATCAACCAACTACTCTTCAAAGCCTACAACGGCAAATTTCCTAATGCAAAAGCATCCATTGTGGACTTCACCATGACACCAAAGGGAGAATTCCAAAATGAAGTCACTAAGGACGTTGTTCTCAAGTCACTCAGTAACGGAATAGCCGATACCTGCGTGATTAAAAGACTATTTGGCGATCAGCTGATCTCAGAAGCACCCTTCGAGCAAGCCGAATCAATCCTCTGGGAGTTGAACAAAACGGGTGACGACCAGTTCACTCTCATCACCTCAGAGTATTGGATGGATAAAGAAGATATGCTTGGTGCTGAGTTTACAGGCGAATATCCAGAGGCGGATGAGTAAAAGCGAAGTTATAGAGGACTTTAACTACGTTATAGCATGAATTGAACTTACCATTTTTTAGTATATGAGAATCTTTCTAATGTGAGGTAAATCTTTGAGATAGAGACGACGTGTTTGAGGGGTTTTTCAAACGGGGCCTATGTCCGATGAGGTAAGACTCATCTGGGTCATGTCGTTATCGCCTCTGGCGAGTTCACATTGATCGATAATTTATAGATGTTTGACGATGGAGAAAGGTATCTTTTAAAGCTCTTTGTGTTAGGAGGTCTGGAACCTCTTTTATGGTGAAAAAAATCGCCTTTGGGCTCGAGGCTCAAAGGCGATGGAAACCATTTAAATTTATGAAGAGATATTACTTCTTAATATCTTTCAATAGTGGGATAGATCCTATTGATTTTGTTCCGTCTGGTTTGGCTATTTCTAGCCACCATGCGGCTCCTTCTGGGAGTGGATCAGGTGCCATGGTGTGGATGTCATAGTCATCGTGGGCAGCTGCGTATTCGCCTTTGCCTGTGGATGACATGGTGCGGTCTGCGGTGCCAATCCAAGAGCGGGTGACAGTTTGTCCATCGTCTTTGTAGTCTAGCTTGATAATGAGGTGACCTTCTTTGCCTGCTTCTACATTACCATGACCTTGAGCCGCTTCTACCATGATGCCGTCGATATCGAACTTTCCTAGCTCTGCTTCATCGCCATGGTCATGATCTTCGTGATCGTCATGATTTTCTTCGGTTTTTTTAGCTTCGCCTTCGGCATGTGCTGCTTCTTCTTTGTGATCATGACCATGATCGTTTTTCTTTTCACCACAGCTGACGAGTAGGATAGATAGTGATGCGATGGTGGTTGGTATGACGTTGTGTATTATTTTTAGTTTCATGTTTTCTATTTTTATGTTGTTGGTTTGGTTGTTATTTTTGTCTTAGGATTTGGTTGTTTGGCAGATACGCGGTGTATGGCTGCGTAGCCTGCCGGGACTATGATGAGATTCAGGAAGGTCGATGTAAGCAGACCTCCGAGAATTACGACGGACAGCGGTGCTAGGATTTCGTTCCCTGGTTTGTCGCCTTGTAAGACGATGGGGACGACTGCTAGTGCCGCTGTTAGAGCTGTCATGAGGATAGGGATGAGGCGTTCGGATGAGCCTTGGACGATGGCATCGAACATTGTTTTCCCTTCATGTTTGATTAGGTGATCATAGTGATTTACTAGTAAGATGCCATTTCTAACTGCGATACCGAACAGGGTGATGAATCCTACCATGCTGGCTATGGAAATGACTGGTGCAGTGTAATGCCCACCTAGACCGAATAGAGCTGCCGTATTGTCGATAAGGCTCGGAGACTCAGCTAGGTAAATAGCTACAATACCGCCGATCAATGCCAACGGGAGATTCACAAGCACTAGTAGTGCGATACGAAGTGACCCGATAGCGAGCTGGAGCAGGAATAGCATGATTACGATCACCAAGCCTCCGTAGAGATAGATCGTTTTACTTGCTGCCTGTTGAGCCTCGAACTGACCACCGTATTTCACCGAGTAGCCAAATTTCTGGACGATAGGATCTACCAGCACTTGCACTTCTTCGACGAGATCTCCGAGGTTATAGCCTTCTGCTACGTTAAGCGTCACGACCGCTTTGCGCTGAGCGTTCTCACGAGCAATAAGATTAGAGGTCATTTCTGGACCGATGTCCGCGACTTCGTTAAGTCTCACAAGTGCTCCGCCTTTTCCTCGCAATATTAAATTACGAATATCGCGCATATCATCTCGCTCGTCTTCTTTTAGTCGAACAGCCAGTGCATATCTGCGGACACCTTCATTCACCTCGGCTACAGTGACGCCAAAGACGGCATTTCTGACTTGTTCAGCGGCTGAGCGAGGGGTGAGACCATAAGCGGCTAGATCGGCGGGGCGGTATTCAATCGGTAAAGATTGAATCATCAACTCCCTGCCTGCAGCAACATCACGAGCACCTGGTAGTGGCTTGATTACGCCTTCGATTTGTTTAGCTATTACTCTCAGTTTATCCAGATCATCACCGTAAACACTGATGGCGATGGCGGCTGGTGTGCCTGATAAAATATGACTAAGTCGGTGCTCGATGGGTTGACCAATATTCGTTGTGATTCCCGGCACTTTCTCCAAGATAGTGCTGATTTGCTTGCGCACTTCTTTATCATCGAAACCGGCTTTCACGGTGATTTCGATTTCTGAGTTACTCACTGGCTCGGCGTGTTCATCACGTTCAGCTCTACCAGTTCTACGAGTGGCACTTTTCACTCCATCGAGTGCTAGGACTTGAGCTTCTATTGCTCCTGCCATCCTATTACTGGCTTCAAGAGATGTTCCCGGAGGTGCGAAGAGCATAACGGTGAAGGTCCCTTCTTTAAATTCTGGAAGGAATGATTTACCAAACGTAGAGCTAAGAACGAGTGCCATTGCTGTTGCCACGAGAGCGACTGCAATCACTGATTTCCTGAAGCGAATCGCCCATGTTACTATAGGAATATAGACGGACTTTAGCCAGCGAACTAGGGGTGGGTCTGTGGATTCGCCATGATTAGATTTCCCTCGCATCAGGTAGCGACACATGGCTGGTGTCACGGTAAGCGCCACGATAAGCGATGCTACGATGGAGACGCCAAAGGCGATTCCAAGTGGGCGGAAGAAACGCCCTTCGATGCCCTCTAGAAACATTAGTGGTAGGAAGGCGAGCACGATGATGATCGTTGCAAATACCATCGCTGGGCGGATTTCATTACTCGCGTCTAAGATGACTTCTAGCCGTGGCTTTTGTTCCGCTTTTGGAATGGCGGCGTTCTCATTGAGCCTGCGGAGGACATTTTCCACATCGATAATAGCATCGTCCACGAGACTTCCCACGGCGATAGCTAGTCCGCCGAGGGTCATGACATTGATTGACATATTCAGCCAGTCAAAGACCATCAAGCCTACTGCGAGCGATAAAGGAATCGCTGTTAGGGTGATGATGGTGGTCCTGACATTGAGCAAGAAGAGGATGAGGATGACGGAAACAATGATGGCTGCGTCACGTAGCGCATGGGTGACGTTAGAGACTGATAGATTGATAAAATCTGACTGGCGGAAAATCTGCCGATTTATGTGTAGTCCCGCTGGGAGAGATTTCTCTAACTCGTCTAACATTTCATCAACCGAGTCTGTGATCGCCAGCGTATTGGTTCCAGGTGCTTTCTGGACAGTGAGGATAACAGCACTATGGCCGTTATCCGCGCCCGTTCCTCTCTTAGGAGCTGGGCCGAGCTTTACTTCTGCTACTTGGCCTATCGTGACGGGGAATCCATCGCGGTATTTGATGACCGTTCCGGAAATATCTGCGACCGAGCGGACGCGTCCACTTTGTCTAACAGGTAGTTCGAGTGAACCAACATTTGGCAGGTAGCCAGCACTCAATGTGCTATGAGATTCACCAGCGGCATCGATGACGTCTTGGATAGTTAGATCGTAAAGCCGTAGGTCATCTTGGCGCACAAGCACTTGATATTCTGGAAGTTCACCACCGATAACGGCTACCTGTGAGATGCCAGCGATAGCGAGTAACTTGTTCCTCAAGTCATACTCAGCAAAAGCTCGGATATCCAGATCACTCATCTTCTGATCAGGTGATGAAACGGCTAACAACATGATTTCTCCGGTGATCGATGAAATAGGAGTCATCTCTGCGTGTGCATCTTGAGGAAGAGATTCACGTACGGAATCTAGCCGTTCGGAAACGAGCTGTCTTGCCGTGTAGATGTCCGTTCCCCAGTCGAATTCGACGTAGGCGATGGATAGTCCAATGGCGCTGGACGTGCGTACACGTCTGACTCTAGGCACACCATTCACCGAGCTTTCGATAGGAAATGTTACGTATTGTTCTACTTCATCCGCAGCAAGCCCGGGAGCTTCTGTCATGATGACTACTGTTGGAGCATTGAGTTCAGGAAAGACATCCACAGGTGTTTTCGAGAGCCGTAATGCGACGAAGGCGAGTAAGACGCCAGCTAGAATCAGCACCAAAGAGGCGCGTTCTAGGGAAAATTTGATTAATTTACTTAGCATGATTTTAGAGAGTTAGAGAATTAATCTTCTTCAGCGTGGAAAGTGCCGTCACCATGGAAGTGACCACCTTTTTGAGATGTTCCGCTCTGGGAACTTGCGAGTTTAAGCTCGTAAGCACCATTGAGAACTACTTCGTCGTTTGGTCCGAGTTGACTTCTGATTTCAACCCATCGCCCATCGTTCACTCCCATATCAGCTTCGACCCGGATTGCTTTGTTCGCATCTAGTGGATCGCGCTTAAAGAAAACGTGAGTGATTCCATCTTTGACAACCGCAGAGCTAGGGATCGCGAGAACGATTCCATCGCTGGACTGAACGGCGATCTCTAGAAATGCTGAGACTCCTGGACGGCTCCACGGTTTCAATTCTTTAGGTGTTGCGAAAAGGCTTATTGTCCGTTGTTGTGGATCGGCTTTTAGGCCGAGTTGTAGGGTCGCTCTGATTGATTCATTCATATCATTTTGACTAGCCTGTGGCGTTACGATGCTGACTTGTTGGTCATTTTTAAATTTCAACAAATCGCTTTGTAATCCCGTTGCATGAAAGCGAACTTTGGTAGGATCGGCTATCGTTAGGATGAGTGATGTCTCTTCTACGTAGGTGCCATTAGTAGCAGCTAGAGATTCAACAACACCGGATTCTTTGGCTAAGACTTCTATCCAGCCATCGGCTGTTTCTTTCATTTCCGTCTGTGTCGCTTGCTCGAAGGCAGCTGATGCCGCTTTGAGTTGTGCTTGGCGCCGTTCAATGTCCGTTTGTAGCTCGGCTACTTGTGCGTCTAGGTCAGCACGTTTGACATTTGCTTTTGTGAGAGCCGTTTTTCTAGCTTTTGCTGTTTCAAATTTCGATTGAGCTTGGGTGAGTCCAGCTTCTGCTAGATCTACAGCCCGACGTAAATCGAGTAACTTGAGTGAGCGGAACTTGAAGAGCGGTGTTCCTTCCTCTACTGAATCGAACTGATTTACTAGATATTCGATATTTCCAGGCAGCATCATACGGTATTCATTTCTAGCGAGTGGCTGGAGTTCAAATGAGCCGGGGACGCGGATGGTATTGGCTACATTTCTGCGCTCGACCTTGGCGAAAGTGATAGCTAGGTTGCTACGGACAGTGGCGGGAATGGCGATACGGTTTGTGGGTAATTCAGCTTCTTTTTCTTCAGAAGCTGTAGATGTTTCACTAGCGCTATCGCGAGAGCAAGCAGGTAATAGTAATAGAAGCCCTAAACTTAACACGGGCAGATGTTTGTAATGTAAATGTTTCATTATTTTATTTTTTTGAAGTTGATTTATAATTGGTTGGTCCAAGCAAGCGTTGGATTTCAGTTTTGACTTGGGACTGCTGGAGCAGGACGTTGATGATTTTCAGCTTTGCTTCATATCCTCTGGTGAGGCTTTCGAGTAAAACCAGCGTTCCTCCTTCTCCTAGCTGAAGGAGTTTTCCAGCATCTGTAGCTTGGCGTTCTACCATCGGGATGAGATCATTCTCAATGGTTGATTGCTGTGAGCGCAGGGCTTTTAGACGAGCACTTAGTGTTACGAGTTGTCCTACTTTACGTTCATATTCTGTCTCGTAAGCAGCTTGCGCGACCTCGCGTTCAGCCCGTGCTTCCGCGATGCCTCCCTTATTCGCGTTTAAGATGGGTAGCGGGATGCCTCCTAGGAGTCCGATACGTATCTGTCCTTCTTCCTCCTCGCCTTGTAGCCCGATTTGAAGATCTGGGTATTGCTTGCGGATCTCTCTTAGCAGAGTGCGCTCGGACACTTCATACTCGCGTCGTAGCCGGTTTAGCGTTGGGTTATTGTTGGCTAATCGAGTTTCACTAGCTCGTAAACTAGCCACGCTAACAGTAGGTATTAGGCGAATAGGAGCACTTGGAGAGAGTCCGAGTAGAGTTCTTATTTCTTGTTCCTCTGCATCGACTGTGCCTTTTAAATCAGCTAGTTCTACTTTGCGATTCGTTAGCTCGATGGTGAACAATGCGGCTTCTGTCTTAGGAAGTTCGCCTAGCTCGGCTAGTTCATTGGTAGATTTAACAATGGAGCTGAGTGCCTTGATGATTTTCTCATTTTGCTCTAACTTCGTCTTTTGTGCAGACCATGATACCCAAGCGTTTTGTAGATCATTGGTGACTTCCCACTCAGCTTCAACTATCCGATCTAGCTCTACGTGCATCGCTGCTTTAGCGCGCCCTTTTTCTGCCTTGAGCCTTCCGGATAGTGGGACGGTCAGAGATAGTGAAGAGCCTACAAACCAAGGTTTAGGAACGCTTTCGGCTAGTTTCATCACATCTAGGGATAATTCAGGATCATCCCATAGTCCTGCATAGTCGGCAGTGGCTTTTGCGACACCAGCTTTAAGTCGGGCTACGCGTAGGTCTGGATTATAGACTAGTGCTATGGTTCTGCCTTCATCTAGCGCAATTCCATTTGATGGATTAAACGAGGAAGATTTGTTAGATGAAGCTGCTAGTTGTTTGGCAAAGTCTCTGACTTTTAAATCTGAGGGACTTTGGTTTTTCCATTTTACTGAATGACTTGCGAGGTCTAGCGGTTTACTGTTAAAGGTCTGGCAGTTTGCCAGTAGTAATAGACCAGTGGATGTTACTGCGATCCGTGCCATTTGAGTGATTTGGACCGGATGCGGTTTGTTATTTTTCGTGATAGATTTCATGTTGCCTGATTGGCTAATAATAATAATTTTTTGTAGTGCCTCTCTCAAGGATCGAGGGCACAAAGAAGTGCGAAAGTGCTTTTTCAAGAGAAAGACGATGAACTTTGAGGCTGTTGATGAAATCACTTCTGTTAGTGATCAACAATTTACCTGGGTCGGTAACTACATGGAGTGTGAACTTAAAAAACTAGACACTTCGTCTCTCGAACTAACCTCGCTGAGGAGGTTTCGTGAGATCGTAAAAAGGTCCATCAGGACGTAACACTGATACAGCGGCGAATTTAAAGGTCGCAGATTGAAGCAAGGTGAGTTTGGGAGTGTTTATAGGATTAAGAACTTGAGGCACATCAAATGAAACAAAGTGAGAGTGGCTATGAGAATGTGAGTGTCCATTTTCTTCATCATCACCGTCAGAGTCATGATGATCTCCGTGGTGGTGATCATGATCATGCCCTTGATCGCATTCAGAGGTTGTAATATGACAATCTCCTTCGTGAACCACTTCAATAGCAGCAATATTCCCGATTCCGTATGCAAGCATTACGGAGAGGACTAAAACAGTTTTGAACGTGTTTTTTATGGCTGATGAGATCGACAAGGTAATATGAATGTTATATAAATCCTGTATTTGTCAATTTAAAAATAAATCAGCGTTTTCTTGACTTTGTGTTCATATGAGTATATTAAGTTTATTCAACCGTTATGAGTGAGCAAAGTCCATTATCAGCATTATTTATAGATTTCGATGCGTATTTCGCATCTGTAGAGCAGCATTTTGAGCCTTCACTGCGAGGTCGTCCAGTGGGTGTGGTTCCTGTGATGGCAGAGAGTTCTTGTTGCATTGCGGCGAGTTATGAGGCGAAAAGGATGGGGGTCAAGACGGGGACGCGGGTGAGTGAAGCGAGGGAGATCTGCCCAGGTATCGTCATCGTGCCATCGCGACCTGAGTTGTATATCAAGACACACCATAAAACGGTGGAAATAGTTGAGCGGTGTATTCATGTGGAGGGTGTTTTGTCGATTGATGAGATGTGGGCGTGGCTGCCGTATAATTGGCGGACGGAGGAAAAAATCTCTGAGATCGCGGCATCGATCAAGCGTGAGATGTTGCGAGAATTTAGTTCCGCCCTGACCTGTTCGATTGGTGTGGCGCCAAATCGATGGCTGGCTAAGATGGCATCGAAAATGCGGAAGCCAAATGGATTTATGATCATTAATGATGAGGACTTGCCAGACATTTTATACTCGCAAGGTCTTTCAGACATTCATGGTGTGGGGAGTAGTATGAAGCTGCGTCTGCATGCCGCTGGCATCCACTCTGTGCAGCAGCTCTGTGCATGCACGCGGCAGCAGCTCCACGTTATCTGGGGTAGCGTGGAGGGAGATAGGCTCTACCTCCAGCTCCGAGGTCATAGCGTGCCAGATACCGTCACCGAGAAGCGTAGTATCGGGCATTCGCATATCTTGCCGCCGGTGAAACGCAGGCCCAATGAGGCTGAAGCGGTGCTGCATAAGCTGACCCAGAAGGCGGGGACGCGATTGCGTTCTTATGAGATGCTGGCGGAGGCTTTGGTGGTCGATCTTCGCTATCTGAATGGAGAGCGGTGGTCTCAGGAAGCTCGTTTTGATCCTAGTTCGGATGCGTTATTTTTTGCTAAATTAGTGTCGCAGCTTTGGCGCCAGCGCAGTCTTCCGCAGCAACCGATCCGCCAGCTCGGGGTGACGATATTTAGGCTCGTAGAAAAGACGAATTTCACTCCTTCGCTATTCACTCCTGCACACAGAAACCGTGATGCTCTCAATTCTGCGATGGATTCCTTGCAACTCCGTTTCGGCAAGCATGCCATGCACCTGGGCTGTGATCATTCGGCTCTGGACAACGATAACATGCGTATCGCCTTCACCCATATTCCAGATCTTAAAACTGAGAATTATTAATGATGGTAAGGAATCACAAACTTCAGAAAGGTAGTATTCTCTTAAAGAGAAGATTATTTCTTGAATAAAGACACTTTTCCTTGATAGCTTCTCAAAACAAATTATGGGACAAGAAATTCATGAGAAACTTATAGAGGCTGCAAAGCGGTGTGGTCTTGATATTGCGGGTGGTGTGGTAAGGCGTAGTTCATCTCGGTTTTGCTTTGGAGTGGAGCATGGTGATTACAATGGGATGGAGCTTTTTGGGGTGGGGACGGATCGCTTTATCTGGTTAGCATTTAAGCCAAATACCACGGGCCGCGTGCGTATCTTTAGTGAGAATTTCCCCGAGGATGGAGTGGTTGATTTTGCACTAGGTGAAGACTGTGATTTAGAGAGTAATAAAGATAGCTGGGAACGTTTTCCGCGTGGAGTGGAATCGATTTTAAGACGTGAAGGCTATCCGCTGACGACTGGATTTGATGCCGTCCTGTATGGAAATATTCCCGGTGGTGGGATGTCGCGCTCGGCCTCACTGGCGTTGAATCTAGTCCTCACGTTCTTTGAGGTGAATGATATCGTGGTGGATGATGGCATGCGGATAGTGGATCTAGCACAGATGGTGGAGACTGATTACATCGGTTCACCTTGTGGTAACCTAGACCAGATCATGATTTACTTCGCTAAGGCCGGGATGGGCACTTATTTCAACCCGGTTAAGGGAACGATCGATCATATTCCATTCGGCGGAAATGCTGAAGACTTTCGTATTGTCGGCTTAGATACTGGGACAAAGCGTCCTGGCTTGGAAAAGTCGACATATAAGATTCGCCGCGATGAATGTGACCAGATGAAGGAGCTGCTTAGTGAGAAATTTGGTTACGCCTCATTGGCTGAAGTTTCTACACCGGAGAAATTCGCCGAAGCGACTGCGTATATCCAGACGGTAGCTCCCGCTAGCGTAGGGAGATTGAAATACTTATATGAGGCGCAGGTAAGGTTTTCTGAAACTCTTGAGGCGTGGCGTAGTGGTGATATTGAGCAAG
>Ga0307981_1002606_pt1 | contig 14387 bp, 14 predicted proteins | sample OrgLakmetagen987_FD_201849 | JGI IMG/M metagenome (GOLD analysis project Ga0307981, IMG submission 201849) | Saline water microbial communities from Organic Lake, Antarctica - #987 | ecosystem: Environmental > Aquatic > Non-marine Saline and Alkaline > Saline | place: Antarctica: Organic Lake... | reverse complement strand
ATCAGAGTGGAAAAGGCAACGTCGATGGCATTCAGCCCGGCGAGGGTGAGTTTCACCACCACACCGCGTCCATCCTCAGGATCGGAGGTGCGGGTGACAAAGCCGTGGCTTTGGAGTTTGCCGAGCCGATGGGTCATGGCGCCGGAACTGACCAAGGTTTCTGCCAAAAGATGTTTGGGGCTCAACTGATAGGGCGCTCCAGCCCTGCGCAGAGCAGCCAGGACATCAAATTCCCAGGAGACCAAACCCGAGGTTTTGAACGCCTCTTTCCGATAGCCTTCCACCCTTTTGGCTATTCGGGTCACCCGCGACAGCACTTCTAAAGGGGAGACATCGAGGTCTGGTCGCTCCCTCTGCCAGGCCGTCACAATGCGATCAACGTCGTCTTTGGCCATAGTCATCACACTAGTATCTGTCTGGCAGAATAAGGATGGCCCTTGGGCCTTTCCGCCTTGGTGTAACGGCAGCACGACAGCCTTTGGAGCTGTTAGGTCTAGGTTCGAATCCTGGGGGCGGAGCAGGGAGGGATTCCCGTAACTAAGCGTGTCGAGTTCCTGTAACTCAACATCGGCGCGCAGTGCCCTGTGCCGGGTCGATCTCGAATGACGAAAGGCCCGCCCGGTGCAGCTTTCGCTGACGCGGGCGGGCCTTTCGTGTTTGTGGGTTAGGGGGCTGATCGGCCGTCGAGTTGTTTGCGGATTCCGCCGATTTTCTCCTCGCCTAAGCGGCGGCTTTGTCGGCGTGTGCTTTTCTTCATGTCGATGCCTTCGGCGGCGCGCACGTTGTGGGCGACGACGAGCATGGCAACTTGTCAGGCGTGGGGTGTGTAGCCGCGGGTTGGACGTGTGCCGGCGTCATCGAGGGATTCGAATCGGGTGTGCTTCAGTCGCGCGTTTTTGCGTTCAAGTCCCGACCTCAAAAAGTAGGCGGTCTTCCAGGCGTCGGATTTGAGGGGGTGTTTTTGTTGCCGTTTCAGCCCCACCGTCATGGGAATGGTGACGGACCTTGCTCGGATTTCCGCGAGCGCTGATCGTGGGTTGATGTTGTCGATGATGTTCGGCGTCGTCACGAGCGGCGATTATCCGCGAGACCTTTGGGAGCCGCAGGGCGTTCCTGTCAGCCTTGAAGGTGATCGGCTCCCAAGAGCAAACCGAGGAACGAAACCCAGGGCGATTTAACGTCAGCAAACCCAACAAGAATGCCGCGAGGGCTGCGAAATACGCCAAAAAAGGCGAGAAGGTTCAGGCTCGATCGGGAGCGTCTACCTGCCAGCGTCAAGCACCGGTGCGGGCGGCGCGACGGGGACAGTAGGGAGCCCATAAGCAAATATGGGCTCCAAAAGCCTGATTGCTTTTTCGGGAAGCGCGTCTCCGGGAAAGAAATCGCCCAGGAGGTCTTTTGCCGCGTCAATGTCGCGTACGTCGCAGATTGCGAGCAAGTTGGCGATGTCGTAGTCATCCCGGCCTGCGCGAGAGGCATTCAGCTTCATCGCGAGCAGGGCGCGAGGCGAAGCAACTTCCACGGTTATGTCCTCGAAGGCATAAATTGCTTCCCATTCCGGGTCGGCTCCGTAGGCCGGGATAAATTGGGCCGCGTTGCTGTTGAGCCAATCGTGCGGCCAACCGTTTTCTCCCGCGACTTCTGCGGCTATGGCAAGGATGGGAGCTTCGGGCTGCAGCCGTGCATCAACATCAGAGGTTGTCTCGCGTTCGAAGTAGCGCAGCGCGAGTGCCGCACCACCGATGATGCGAATTCCCGCAGGCTGCCGGGCCGCCCGAAGTTTCGCGATGACCGCGTTGATGCCACGGATGAGATCTTCGCGTTCGAGCTGTTCGCCGGGAATTAGAAACTCTCCAAAGTTGCTGCCTCAATCAGGATTCCGCGGCTCAGGAACTCTGCGGGCACCTGGGCTAAGTCAGCAGGAATGTTGTAGACAGTGGTCTTAGGGCGCCACGGCGCGCTCGGGTTTCCGACACGGGCGCTTATCCATTCGGGCACTGGCAGGGAGCCCGCGTTAAGGCGGTACTCGCAGATTGCGGCAATCGCCACATCCCAGTGCTCTGAACCGGTTGTTGCCGGCTCGGTGAGTGTGAGGCCAACACGGGTGGCGCCGCGTTCGGCAGCGAGATTGTCGGCAAGCTGGATGAAGCGCCGGAATGCGCGGGCCGTGGTGATTACTTCCGACGTTGTGCGTGCCGGCACAGCGTTGGCTAGCACAGTTCCGATCTGGTCGGCAATGTGCGCTGCGTCGGCTCGCACCGTGGGGATCGTCACCACGGTGCGCCGGGCTGCAAGCAGCAGTGACTCCAGGGTCGCGGCCGTAGGATCACGTTTGCCGTGCTCGATCAGAGAAATAGATGATCCGGCGGTGTCGGAACGCAGCGCAAACTCGCTCTGGTTTAGACCGCTAGCGGCTCTGGCAGCTCGTACAAGAATTGATGCCGACACGGTGATCGCCTTTCTTTTTACTAAGTCGTAAAATCTTAGCACGGTCGCCGTGGAATATCCGTGCGCCAACGGCTTGGGGCGAAGCCCGAGCCGCTACACAAACTCTGATTTCGTAGCTGGGTACGGCCGCTCCCGGCCCGGGTGGACAGCGCCGGCGAGTCTTTGGACGCGTCAAGTAGAAGGGTCCACGGGGCGGTCGTTTTCGCCGCATCTAATGGGTACGCAGACGCCAGCCTGGTCCGGGCTTTCTTGCCGCTGTAGAAAGTTGGTGCTTAGCCTGGAGAAAGGCGAAGAAAGGCACGGGCGTTAACCCGTGCAAACACTGGGCTTCAGGGGGATACCGGAATCCTTCGCAGGGAGCGATTCCCGTACCCAAGCGCGCAAAGAATGGTAACTCAGCGGCCAAGATGTGCCCGTCGTGGCTATGAGCCTCCAGTTAGCTCCCAACGGGTGAAGTGCAGGACGCCGACGTGGAGGGCAACGGCTGTTGACGCGGCCGTCAACGACGGGTATTCAGCGGTGCATACCCACCAGCCGCACCGCCCGATCACGGAGGGCAGGATCGATCTTTTTGGCATGACAATATATCCTGCCAACTAAAAAGGATGCGACATCAAACCTGGGGCGCTTGAATCCGTTCGCGGGGATCGGCAAACCTGGGCCCCTCAAACACGTGGGTGCCGGCGCGTGGTTCCGCCGCATCGACAACACGCATCGGTTGGTTTTTTAAGTCGAGGATGACTCGTTCATCATCCTGCACGCTCGCAACCGCTGCGGACCTGAGGTCTGCAGGCCCTACACGAGGTTCCGCGTCCGGACTCCAAAGCGCTGTGCAGTCGACCGTTCGTTGACCGGTTTGAGCCGCCGGGCTCCTACAGAGAGTTGGGGCTTGACGAGCTCGTCACACCTCGGGTGAGCTCACGGAGGGCTCGCGATGCGCGAGTGGCCAGCATCCCGGGGTCAGACATCGAGGGGTCCTCGACGGCGCACGCTTCGAGAGCGACCCGGGGCGCGTCAGTGGCGGCCGCGGCGATCAGGCGCACGGTGAACGGGTCGGCGTCTGGCCCGGCCAAAGTCACGACGACCTCGCGCAGCTGCGCCTCAGATTCACCGTTTACGCGATGCCAAACCTGTCGCAGGGCCGCGTCGACGGCGGCGGCGCGCAAAAGCCCCAGTGTGTCGCGCAAGCTGTCAAGCTCTGCATCATTGTGGGGTGTCAGCACTTCGACGATCGTGCGCTCGAGCGCGTCGATGAGATCTTCGTCGGGGTCAGACGCGGCGAGCAGTGCACGCCAGTGGCCCGCTCCCACGGTCAGTAGGGGCGCCACCGCGTCTTCTTTGCCGCTGAAGTAGCGATAAAAGGTGCGCACGGCGATGCCCGACTGCTGAGCGATCTCTTCTGCGGTGACGGCTCCAGCGCCCCGGTCGGCGAAGAGGCGCGCGGCGGTGCGCGCGATGTCGAGTTGTGTGGCTCGCTTGCGACGTTCCGTGAGGCTCGGGACTGTGGGCTGCACGCCCATGAGCCTACGCCGACGCGGTTCATTCTGCGTATTCTGCAGTAGTGGCAGATCGTGCCACGGTGGCGTACAGTGTAGAAAAATTAGACACCACTGAATGTTTCACGAAAGGTGCATCATTATGGACCGTTACATCGGCCGTCGAGCCATTGTCACCGGCGGAGGTTCTGGCATTGGCCAGGCAACCGTGCTTCGCCTGCTCGCCGAAGGTGGCACTGTCGCCGCCGTTGACGTCAGTGAAGCAGGCCTCGCCGACACGAAGTCAAAGGCCGGCGATGCTGCCGACCGACTCACCACTGTGGTGATCAACGTCGCCGACGAAGAGTCGGTGAAAGCAGGCGTCGCCGTCGCCGTCGCCGCGCTGGGTGGGCTCGACGTGCTCATCAACGCCGCCGGAATCCTGCGTTCATCACACACGCACACCACCAGCCTCGAACTCTTTCAGCAGGTGCTCAACGTCAACCTCATCGGTACCTTCCTGATGATTCGCGAAGCGATCCCTGCGCTGCTCGAAGGCGAAGGCTCGGCCGTCGTCAACTTCAGCTCAACTTCGGCCTCATTCGGGCATCCTTACATGTCGGCCTACGCAGCCAGCAAGGGCGGGGTGCAGTCGATGACCCACGCGCTCGCTGCTGAATATTCGAAGAAGGGTATTCGCTTCACCGCGGTACAGCCCGGATCGATCTCGTCGGGCATGACCGAAGGCATCGGCGAAAGCAAGCAGAGCATCGGCCCCGGCATTCCTGAAGACGCCGACTATAGCCTGTTCATGAAAATGAGCCCAGCGATCAAAGAAGGGTTCGCGGGCCCCGAGGTCGTCGCCAGCGTCGTGGCGATGCTCGCCAGCGAAGACGGCGCGTTCATCACCGGCACCGAGGTTCGCATCGACGGCGGCACCCACCTATAGGGCTGTCGCCGTCTTCCGGCAGCCGCTTTCGGTGGTTTAGAAGACAACGTTGCGCCTCACAAGGGAGATGAGCCCGGCTCGTCGAACCGGTTCGACGTTGGGCCAGGCGTCTTCGATAGCGTTTTCCATGGCCGCGGCGAGCGTTCGGATTTCGTGTCCCACCCGGTCGGCGTCGCGCCTGGTGGTGCGGGCAAGCTTCCGCCAATGATCGAGGCTTACCGCGATAGGGCGCCGCGCTCGATCATCGTTCGCCTTGCGGGGTTGGCAGTGCGGTTGGTTCAAGGTTGAGGGCGAGTAACACACGGCGCATCGAACGGACCGTATCTGGGCTTGCCTGCTCAATGCGGCGCAACTGCTGGGGGGTGACGTCGGCTTTGGCGGCGAGAGCGTGAATGCTGAACCCTTGGATGGTTCGGTCGGTGAGAACAGTTTCGGCAAGGTCTTCGCGGAGGCGAAGATAACGGGTCGGGTGGCAGCGCAATTGCTCCCGGACACTGTCGTGGTCTCCGGCAACGGCGCGTGCCGCCATGCTGCTGGCCGCGTCGACAATGGCGGGTGCAACGTTGCCCCACCAGTCGGCAAGTAGCGCGGCGGGATTGTCCGCCTCACGCAAAGCTCGAACTCTTTTCGCCGTGCGGGCCCGAAGTTGCCCTTCGAGGGACGCGATGCTTTGCGTTTGGATTGCAGCAGACAACGCCTTGCGGGATTCAGCCGACAGTGGGCGACGCGATGGTGCGAGTTTGGGTGCAGATCCAGAATCAATCTTCCAGGCGCGGGCATGTTTCGTGGCATGGACGGAGCCGTTGGCGATGAGCGCGCGCACGCGACGTTCGCTTATCCCGCGCTGCCTAGCGAACTCTTGAACATTCATGACACAAGGGTACCGTGGGTACGTGATTGTGCAAGCCGCAAGCCGCAAACCGTTCAAAGCGTGCCCACCCCAACTGAATTCCCCCAGCGTTTCCGGCGACGTGATTCCTTGGAAGGATCAGTCTCATGGCACGTTCCACCGCATGGCCGCGCGAGATTCGGATCGCGCCGAGCCCGATCGAAGCTTTTGATCGTGAAATCGACGAGAGGCTCGGTCGCTCACTCCCACGTCTGGCACGGATCGAGTTTGGCCGTTACGAGTGTGACTCCGGGAACGTCAGTGGCCATCCGGCAGAAAAGCGTGCAAACTCGCGTTAACAATGGTTCGGCAACTCAATGTGGGCCCTCCTCGCTACGCTAAACAGCATGACCCCCACAACCCGCGAAGCCCAACGCGCCGAACTCCACAAGGCCATCTGGCGCGTAGCAAACGACCTGCGCGGGTCTGTAGACGGCTGGGACTTCAAGAGCTACGTACTTGGCATGCTCTTTTACCGGTTCATCTCCGAGAACCTCACGGCATACCTCAATCGGCAAGAGCGAGCCGCGGGTAATGAAGCCTTCGACTACACGAAGCTCCAAAACCCCGACGCTGAGTTTGGCCGCGCCGAAACGGTCAAAGAGAAGGGCTTCTACATCCTGCCAAGCGAACTCTTCGCCAACGTCAAGAGCACAGCCGCAGCGGACGAGAACCTCAACGAGACCCTCGGCCGCATCTTTCAGAACATCGAGGGTTCAGCCGTCGGCTCAGAGTCCGAAGACGACCTCAAGGGCCTTTTCCAAGAGCTCGACCCCAACTCGAACCGGCTTGGCTCCACCGTCGCGCAGCGCAACCAGAAACTCGTCAAGCTACTCAACGCCATCGGCGACCTCAACCTGGGCGACTTCGAGAACCACGAGATTGACGCGTTCGGCGACGCCTACGAGTACCTCATGCAGATGTATGCGGCCGACGCGGGCAAGTCCGGCGGCGAGTATTACACGCCCCAAGAGGTCTCTGAGTTGCTCGCCCAGATTGCCAGCATCGGCAAGACCGAGCTGAAGAAGGTTTATGACCCTGCCGTCGGTTCCGGCTCGCTGCTGCTGAAGTTTCAGAAGGTGCTGGGCCCCGGCAAGGTCGGCGGATACTTCGGCCAAGAGATCAACCTCAACACTTACAACCTGGCGCGCATCAACATGTTCTTGCACGACGTGCCCTACGAGCAGTTCCACCTGGCTCACGGCGACACACTGTTGCACCCCGAGCATTGGGATGACGAGCCATTCGAAGCGATTGTCTCGAACCCTCCCTACTCGATCAGGTGGGAGGGCGACTCCAACCCGTTGCTCATCAACGATCCGCGCTTTGCACCCGCCGGCGTGCTCGCACCCAAGTCGAAGGCCGACCTCGCCTTCACGATGCACATCCTCAGCTGGCTGGCCGTCAACGGCACGGCGGCAATCGTCGAGTTTCCCGGCGTCATGTATCGGTCGGGCGCAGAGGCGAAGATTCGCAAATACCTGGTCGATAACAATTACGTGGATGCTGTGATCCAGCTTCCCTCAGACCTCTTCTTTGGCACCACAATCGCCACGTGCATTCTCGTGCTCAAGAAGTCGAAGCAGTCAAACGAGGTCGTCTTCATTGACGCCTCGGCTGAGTTTGCGCGTAGCGGCAACAAGAACAAGTTGACGGATGCCCACCGCGACCGCATCCTGACCACTCTCGTCGAGCGCGCCGATGTCGAGTACTTCACGACCGTCGTGCCGAATAGCGCCATCGCTGAGCGTGACTACCTGCTGTCGGTCTCCTCATACGTGACGGCTGAAGACACGCGCGAGGCCGTCGACATCACCGCGCTCAACGCCGAGATCGCCCGCATCGTCGCTCGGCAGTCCGAGTTGCGCACCGCGATCGATGCGATCGTCGCCGACCTGGAGAGCGCACGCTCATGACGGACATGCCTACCTGGGAAGAGTTCATGATCCCGACGCTACGAGTGCTGAGTGACGGTGTCATACGTCACTGGCGTGAGTTCCAGCCCCTCGTCGCTGACGAAGCGAACCTTACTGATGAGCAGAAGATCGAGATGCTCCCGTCGGGCAACCAGCTCAAGTATCAGAACCGCATCGGCTGGGGGGGTCTCCTTCCTGACGAACGTCGGCGCGTTGGAACGCCCGAAACGAGGCCACTACCAGATCACCAGCGCAGGTAAGCAGCTCGTGCAACTCTTCCCAAATGGAGCCAAGGAGCGCGACGTCAATACGCTCGGCAGCGACCCGAACTCGCCGATTCGCGTCTATCAGTCCACCGGCCCTCGTGCGAAGACCGTCGAGACAGCGGTTGGAGCTGAGGCTTCTTCGATGACCCCAATCGAGCAGGTTCAAAGTGGGATCGAGCGTATCCACGAGGAAACTGCAGTTGAGCTTCTTGAGCGACTCCAAGGCAAGGAACCGGGTTTCTTTGAGCAGGCCGTCGTGGAGCTTCTACTCGCGATGGGCTATGGCGGGACAACTGGTACTGGCAACGTCACGCAGCTCAGTAATGATGGGGGCATTGACGGTGTGATCGATCAGGACATCTTGGGCCTCAACCGTGTTTACATCCAGGCCAAGCGATACGCAGACGGCAACGTAGTCAGTCGCCCTGACCTACAGGCCTTCGTCGGCGCCCTCAGTGGCAAAGCAGACAGCGGAGTCTTCATCACGACAAGCCGGTTCTCGGAAGGGGCTCAGACGTACGCGGAGAATGTTCCCACCCGCATCATCCTGATCGATGGTAAGCGCCTCACGAGCCTCATGATTCGCTACGGCGTTGGCGTGCAGGTCAGTGATACATACAAGATCGTCGAGATCGACGAGGACTTCTTCGCATGAGCCGCGTCGACGAACTTATTGCAAAGTTTTCTCCACAGGGAGTCGAGTTCAAGACACTTGGAGACATGGGAGAGTTCATCCGTGGGAATGGCCTGCAGAAATCTGATCTCACCGACCATGGCACGCCTGCTATTCACTATGGTCAGGTGCACACTCATTATGGAATCTGGGCTACTGCGACGAAGTCATTCACGAGTCCGGCTCTAGCAGAGAAACTTCGTCGAGCCAAGCCGGGTGATCTTATTGTCGTCACGACCAGCGAGGATGACGCCGCTGTCGCCAAGGCGACCGCGTGGCTCGGCGACGGGGAGGTCGCGGTGAGCGGCGATGCGTACATCTATCGACATTCCTTGGAACCTCGGTATGTGGCGTATTTTTTTCAGTCGGAGCAGTTTCAAGGACAGAAGACGCGCTATATCTCGGGGACTAAGGTGCGACGAATCTCTGGAGCGTCGCTCGCGAAGATTCGAATCCCCGTGCCGCCTCTCGAGGTACAGCGGGAGATCGTGCGAATATTAGATCAGTTCACTCAGCTTGAAGCGGAGCTGGAAGCTGAGCTGGAAGCTGAGCTGGAAGCACGCCGCCGCCAATACGAGCACTACCGCGAAGTCCTCTTAATAGCCGATGACGCCAAATCGCGCCGCACACGATTGGACGAACTGTTCGACCTGCGCGCCGGAAAGTTCATCACGGCCTCGGATATCGTCCCAGAGTCGGACTATAAACACTCCATCCCGTGTTTCGGCGGAGGGGGTCTGCGGGGGTACGTCACGGCACCAAATCGACAGGGCGATCTCGTGCTGATTGGTCGGCAAGGTGCCCTTTGTGGGAACGTCAAACGTGCGAGCGGTGAGTTTTACGCCACTGAGCACTCTGTCGTCGTCACACCGAAAGATGGCGCCGACATCAGATGGGCCTTTCACCTGCTTACAAGTATGAATCTGAATCAATATGCTTCGAAGTCGGCGCAGCCGGGGCTGGCCGTTGGAACCCTCAACCAACTTGTAGTCGATGTCCCTTCGCTCGACGAGCAATTGCGTGTTGGAGCACTTCTCGACAAGCTGGACGTCATCGTGAACGACCTGAAAATCGGCCTCCCTGCTGAGCTTGCCGCTCGCCGTAAGCATTACGGGTACTACCGCGACAAGCTGCTGACCTTCGAGGAGTCGGTCTGAGCCTCCCCTCCGGAGTCTTGACTCTCAATGAAATGGATAATAACCTCCATTACATGAGAAGTGAACCTCCGTTGGTTGCGCCGGTGTTTCGGTCAGAGGCTCAAGCGCGTCTGCTTTCAAGCATTCTGCTGGCCGGCGATGAGCTGAGCCTCACCGAGCTGGCTCTCAGAACCGAAACGCCCTACGCCACGGCGCACCGCGAGGTTGCCCGGTTGCTCGACGCGGGCATCTTCACCGAGCGCACTGTCGGGCGCACGCGGCTGATCAGCGCCAACCCCGAGAGCCTCCTTGTGGCACCTCTTCGCGAGATTCTCGCCATTGTGACCGGGCCGGTTATTTTTCTGACGCGCGAACTATTAGCCATCGCGAACATCGAGGCTGCTTTTCTCTACGGGTCTTACGCAGCGCGCAGCACCGGGGTTGCCGGGCCGCCACCGGGTGACATCGACCTCATGGTGGTCGGCACCCCCGACCGTGACGCGATCTACGACGCCTGCGATCGAGTCGAGCGAAAGGTCGGCCGACCGGTGAACCCCACGATCATGACCCTTGCAGAGGCACAGGCTGAATCTCAGAGCGGATTCATGAAGACTGTCACCTCGCAACCGACAGTGCCTTTGATCGGGGTGTGGCCATGAGCGTGCAGCCGTTGACGGCGAGCCAGCTGGCAGCCGTTGAAGCTCTCGTGCGCGCGGCACACATCGACGCCATTCCGGTAGACGAGGCCCGTGCTTCGGCATTTTTGCACAAGGCGCGCATCAAGATCGCCGACATCGTCAACGCTCAGCACGCCGAGAATCGTTTCGATCTTGGCTATGGTGCGTGCCACGACGTGGGGGAGGCGTTGCTCACCACCTACGGCTACCGCACGCGCCAGGGTGCTGGGCAACATGTTGCGGTGGGCAGGTTTCTCGCTGCGGTGATCGACGTACCGCCCGGCAGCATCGCGGCCGGGCGGTACGAACGGCTTCGGCGCATTCGCAACAACCAGGACTATCGGGCACAGCCAGTCTCTGAATCCGAAGCCGAAATGGCAGCCGAGTGCGCCGACCACTTGCTCGCATCCGCAGTATCGAAGGGTCTCGCATGACCGACGCCTCCGCAACACGGTTCGAGCCAATCGCGATCAGCTCGGAGAGCACGGTCGTTGCTGAGTTCGTGCCCGACTCCGCTACCTCGGTGGCGCACCAGTCGGTGGCGTACCAGTCGGAGGCGGAACTGGAGCGGGAGTTCATCCGGTTGCTGCAGGGTCAGGCGTATGAGTACGTGACGATTCGGTCAGAGGTTGAGCTGCTGGCGAATCTGCGCGTGCAACTTGAGGCGCTCAACACTCTGACATTCACCGACGACGAGTGGCAGCGGCTGCTGGCCGAGTATGTGGTGGGCGCCAACGATGGTGCGGTGCAGAAGACGGTGCGCGTGCAGGAAGATCACGTTTATGCCTTTCGACGTGATGACGGCAGTACGAAGAACATTGCGCTGATCGATAAGAAGAGCATCCACAACAATCGCCTCCAGGTGATCAACCAGTACGAGGTTGCTGCGGGGGGCGCGGATGCCGGCGCTGTTGACGGCGCTGTTGACGGCGGCGGCATTGAGGTCGGTGGTGGCGGAAGGTACGCGAACCGCTACGACGTGACGATTCTGGTCAACGGTTTGCCTCTGGTGCATGTGGAGTTGAAGCGGCGCGGGGTCGACATTCGTGAGGCGTTCAATCAGATCGACCGCTACCAGCGCGACAGTTTCTGGGCAGGTTCTGGCTTGTTTGACTACGTGCAGTTGTTCGTGATCAGCAACGGCACGCTGACGAAGTATTACTCGAACACGACGCGTCGCCAGCACATTGACGATGCGTCGGGGCCGGCTCGCACGCGCAAGTCGAGCAACTCGTTTGAGTTCACATCGTGGTGGGCAGATGCCGCGAACACTCCCATTCGCGGCCTGGTCGGGTTCACGAAAACGTTCTTCGCCAAGCACACGTTGCTCGCAATTTTGACCCGGTATTGCGTGTTGACGGGTGACCGGCAGTTGATGGTGATGCGGCCCTACCAAATCGTCGCGACCGAGCGCATTTTGCAGCGCATCGAGGTGGCCTCCAATTACAAGAAGCTCGGCACGACGGCGGCTGGCGGGTACGTGTGGCACACGACCGGGTCGGGCAAGACCCTCACCTCGTTCAAGGCGGCGCAGCTCGCGTCGCGGTTGCCAAGCGTTGACAAGGTGCTGTTCGTTGTCGACCGCAAAGATTTGGATTGGCAGACGCAGAAAGAGTACGACCGCTTCGAGAAGGGATCGGCGAACGCGTCGACCTCGACGGCAATGCTGTCGGCGCACTTGGCCGATCCTGAGCGGCGCATTGTTATTACGACGATTCAGAAGCTGGCGCGGCTGGTGCAATCCGACAAGGGCCACAGTGTGTACGACGGCCACGTTGTGCTGATCTTCGACGAGTGTCACCGTTCGCAGTTTGGTGACATGCACTCCTCGATCACCAAGGCTTTCAAGCGTTACAACCTGTTCGGATTCACCGGCACCCCGATCTTTGCCGAGAATGCCGGATCGGGCGGCAACCCGCAGCTAAAAACTACCGAGCAGGCGTTTGGCGAGAAGCTGCACACCTACACAATCGTCGACGCGATCACCGACAAGAACGTCTTGCCGTTTCGCATCGACTATGTCAACACGATCAAGGTCAACGACGGTCTCGCCGATAAGCAGGTGTCAGCCATCGACACCGAGCGGGCGCTGCTTGACCCGACCCGCATCGGCATGGTCGTCGAATACATTTTGGAACATTTCGACCAAAAGACCCGCCGCAGCGAACACTACGCGCTGGGGGAGCGCCGAGTGCGCGGCTTCAACTCCCTGTTCGCGACGGCCTCGATCGAGGCGGCGAAGCGCTACTACTCGGCGTTTCGGTCGATGCAGTCGACGATTCCGGATGCTCAGCGCCTCAAAGTCGGCATCATCTACTCGTTCGCCGCCAACGAGGCCGAGGTCGACGGCTTCCTGGAGGAAGAGAGCTTCGACACGATGGCGCTCGACTTGCCGTCGCGGCAGTTCTTAGACGAGGCAATCTCCGACTACAACACCATGTTTGGCACGCAGTGGAGCACCAGCTCTGATGGCTTCGCCGGCTACTACACCGACCTTTCGATGCGGTTGAAGAATCGCGAGATTGACGTGGTTATTGTCGTCAACATGTTTTTGACCGGGTTCGACGCGACGACGCTGAACACTCTGTGGGTTGACAAGAATCTGCGCTCGCACGGGCTGATCCAGGCGTATTCGCGCACAAATCGCATTCTCAATTCGGTGAAGACGTATGGCAACATCGTGAGCTTTCGCGACCTTGAGCAGCAGACAAACGATGCGATTGCGCTGTTCGGTAACAAGAACGCCAAGGGCGTCGTGGTGCTCAAGCCGTATGGCGAGTACGACACGGAGTATGCGGCGAAGGTGACGGAGTTACTCGACCGCTTTTTGCCCGGCCAGCAGATCATGGGGGAGCAGCAGAAGCGCGAGTTTGTGGCCCTGCTCGGCGCGATTTTGCGTCTGCAGAACATTCTGACCTCGTTCGATGATTTTGAGGGTAACGAGATTCTCACTGAGCGGCAGATGCAGGATTACCGTTCGGAGTACCTGAACATTTACGCCGAGATTCGGCGGCCGACCGATGAGAAGGAGTCGATCAATGACGACATTCTCTTCGAGATTGATCTCATCAAGCAGGTCGAGATCACGGTCGACTACATCTTGCTGCTGGTGCAGAAGTATCGCGACGAGCGCGGTGACGGCGACGACCGCGAGGTTCGCGCCGAGATTACCCGCGCGATTGACGCGTCGCCCAGCTTGCGCAATAAGAAGGACCTCATCGAGGCCTTCGTCGAACGCCTCAGCGTCACGGGCTCGGGCGACGACGAGTGGGGCGCCTTCGTCGCCGCCCGACAGGATGCCGAGCTCACGCAACTCATCGCCGACGAGGGCCTTAACCCCGACGCCACCCGCGACTTCATCGACCGAGCTTTTCGCGATGGCACCATCCAGACCACCGGAGTCGCCATCACCCGCGTCTTGCCCCCGGTCTCGCGCTTCACCCCGGGCGGCGATCACGGTGAGAAGAAACAGCGTGTGCTCGACCGCTTCTCCGAGTTCTTCGAGCGCTACTTCGGGCTTGGGTAGGAACCAGAGCGGCCGGCGGGCCACCCCCGGGATTGCAGCGCGCGCAGCGGACGCTCACGCAGCAACCGGGGATTCAGGCCAATACGACGCTTTCCGAGCGTGCGGTGGCGACTCGGTTCGCGAGTGTCGGAAACTACGTACCACTGCAATGCGCGGAGAAATCAGGGGATGCCAGCGCCCGCGGTTGTTGCACCCGGTGCCCCGTTCGGGCCAGCTGGGAGGGGAGCGGCGCTGCCCCTAGTGGCTCCGAGGGGCATGCCTGCAGGGGTGCTTGCCGTTGTTTGGTTGAGGTGAGTTACCAGAGTCGCTGAAGGGGTGTGGTTTGGGGTATGACTAATGTGCGCTTAAATAGCGGTATGGCGCTAGAGGCACTCGCAGTCGTCGTCTTAGCTGCCGGGCAGGGCACCCGGATGAAATCCGCCACGCCCAAAG
>Ga0307981_1002605_pt1 | contig 14391 bp, 15 predicted proteins | sample OrgLakmetagen987_FD_201849 | JGI IMG/M metagenome (GOLD analysis project Ga0307981, IMG submission 201849) | Saline water microbial communities from Organic Lake, Antarctica - #987 | ecosystem: Environmental > Aquatic > Non-marine Saline and Alkaline > Saline | place: Antarctica: Organic Lake... | reverse complement strand
TATTGTTGTGATTTGTTTTCATTCATCACTGCCCAATTCTACACATCAAAAAATTTGTACAATGATAAAATCATTTATTTTTACCAACCGTCAGATAAAAACACACCCAATAAAACAAGATCGCTGGACAGACAATCTAACGAATGATAATAGTTGCAGATGATTCATCCTTTAAATCATATGAAATCATGGATATAGAGATTTTAGAGATTCAAAAATAATCTTCAAACTGCTTCGTGGCAATGCTTGAACCAGTATTTTAGCATCGTAATAAGGAAGAACCCAATCACCGAACTATGCAGAATGAGCGAAAGGTTTCACCTCATTTTCCAGATCCTTGAAGTTGGCATGGTAGGCTTTGCGAAAATCATAATCTGCTTGAAGCGCCATCAACGTCTTTGCCGGAAATCCAAAACAATGCTGGAATCTCAATGCAACATCTGCACTCACGCCTCGTTTGTTTTTGATCGTCTCGTTCAGTAAACTTGCGGCCACACCCATTGCTTTCGAAGCAGCAGATTGAGTGGTTTTATGATGGACTATTATATCTGCGATCACTCCAGCAGCTGGATTTGATAACGGCTTAGGTATTTTGTTTATGTCTCTTTTAATCATTAGCTTGTTCCTTTCTAGCGTGTGTCTTCGATTTCAACCAATTCTACATTGATCATCTCTTCATTCTCCCATTGGAAGGTAATCCTCCAAGGAGAGTTGCGTGCATCGGCATCGATACTGTAACGGTTACTTGCTGACAAACTATGATAACGGGATCCTCCGTGCAGCATCAAATATTTTTCAGCGGATAGATCTAACAGGATTAATCGTTCCATTGCCTTCAATAGATTTAAAGCCCCCACTTTTTTACGCTCCTTTTTAGTAAGCTTATCACCATTGAATATTTTTTCAGTCAACGCATCTGAGAAACTCTTTATCACATCATCAATATTCACATTTATGTAAATAAGCCAACCTTAAATTAACGAAAATGTGAATGATTATCTACTCACCGATCTACTCCAACTTCAGCGAAAGCCACTTTGGTAGAAGAAGCTTAACCCACAGGATGCCAGGTGGTTTTGATCTCTTCGGACATACTAAGGGACGACACACTAAGGGACCGACACACTAAGGGACGGACACTTTTACGTTTTAGAGTGGTTTTATGATGGACCATCATATCCTCTATCACTCCAGCATTACAACTTCGATCGTTTCCAATGTAACCTTTTCCTTCATCTTAGCTCTTGTATTAATTCACCATTTGGTGAAAAATAAATATTGCGCTATTCACTATTTGGTGAAACATTAGACTAATGATAAAAAGCTTCTCAAATACGGTCACAGAAAAGATCTTTAAAGGAGAGTTGCTTACCCGTAAAGAAATCCGTTCATTGGGTGATCTAAATTTCGAAAAAGCCTATGAGCGTCTCAGAATCCTAAACAGAGTTACTCAAACAGATTTGCTCCAGCTTCCTCCTCTCAGATACCACACGCTCCATAATGGAAGATATTCTATCGATGCAGGTTCTAGGAAATCAATATGGAGGATCACATTTGAATGGTCTAACGATGAGCTCACGGACGTAGAATTAGTAACAATAGAAGACACTCACTAGAACCACCACATCATCATGACTAAATTACAGAAACTACCAAATCCAGCTACAGGTCTCATCTCAGATACTCTGGATCATTTCTCACTCACCAAAGCAACCTTGGCAAAGGCATGCCAAGTATCTGGAGGGCTCATCAGTGACACCCTCTCTGGGAAAAAACGTATCAGTACAGAGCTAGCGCTCCGCTTCGAACTCGCACTTGGCATCAGAGCCGGACTTATCCTTGACCTCCAGCAAGAGCATGAAATCGCTATTCTAAGAAATCAAATAATACCCAAGCTAGAGAAGGATGTAGCCACTTTGGTATAAAAATCTTAACCCACGGGATGCCACGTCGTCTTGATCTCTTGGAAGTCTATGATCGGATATGGGCTGAGTTTTCCTTTGCTGGTGTCGTGGAAGACGGTGCGTTTGACGTTTTCTGCGCCGAGTTCGCGGACGGATTTGCGGAGCGCGTTATCTGATGAACAGAGGGCGATGGCGTTTACGTCCATGTGTCCTGAGAGGGTCGGGAGCATGTCAGAGACCTCGCCGGTAAGGATGTTTACCACGCCGCCGGGGACGTCCGAGGTGTGGATGACTTCGGCGAGCTCCATGGCGACGGTCGCCCATTTGCTGGGGACGACGAGTAAGGTGCTGTTGCCGCCTACGATGACGGGTGCCAGCTGTGAGACGATTCCGTAGAGTCCAGCCTTGTCATCTAACACCACGCCTACAAGACCAGTCGGGACTGGTGCACTGAAGTTATAATGCGGACTACTGACTGGGTTGACGCTACTATAGATGGCTTGGAACTTGTCACTCCAGCCAGCGAAATACACCAGCGCATCTACTGATTTCTCAACTTCTGTTAGAGCCGCTTTATCGCTCATTCCAGAATCCTTCAACACACTGACAAACTGAGACTTCCTGCCCTCTAGCATTTCTGCGAGACGGTAGAGAATCTGACCTTTCAGATACGGGCTAGCGCCCTGCCATCCTGACTGCGCCTTTCTGGCGGCCACCACGGTGTTGCGGAGATCTTTCTTGCTCGCCATGGCAATGTTCGCGATGACGGCACCTTTTTTATCTAACAGAGCATGAGTCCTGCCAGATTCTGATCTCGGAAACTTACCTCCGATGTATAACTTGTATGTCTTTTTAACTTCTAATCTGCTCATCTCTTTATGCGTTAAATTTTACGTAAGGATACAGTCCATGAAGTCCACCTTCACGACCGATGCCACTTTCTTTAAACCCACCAAATGGGGATGCGGGGTCGAATGCATTGTAGGTGTTCGCCCACATGATGCCTGCGTTGATATTATCCGTGAGCTTAAAGACCTTCGCGCCTTTATCACTCCAGACTCCACCAGAAAGTCCGTATTGGGTGTTGTTGGCTTTTTCTGTTGCCTCATTCACGGTTCTAAATGTCTGGACCGTGAGGACTGGCCCGAAGATTTCCTCCTGCACTACGGTGTGACTCTGCGCACAATCTAAGATCAGCGTGGGTGGGTAGAAATTCCCTTTGCGCGGGACACTCGTCTCTGGCTGCCAAACCGTCGCTCCCTCTCTAGTCGCCGTCTTCACTAGCGATTTGATTTTCGCTAGCTGTCCCTTAGAATTGATCGCACCGATGTCGGTGTTCTTATCTAGCGGGTTTCCCACGATGAGTGACTCCATGCGTTTCTGGAGCTTTTTCACCACTTTATCGGCAACTCCTTCTTGCACCAGTAATCGAGATCCGGCACAACAGACGTGGCCTTGGTTAAAGAAAATCCCATTAACAATGCCCTCAACGGCTTGATCGATCGCGGCATCATCCATGATGACGTGCGCTGCTTTTCCTCCTAGTTCGAGGGTGTAGCTCTTGTCAGAGCCTGCCACTGATTTCAAAATTTGTTTGCCCACAGAGGTCGAGCCAGTGAAGGCTACTTTATTGATATCCGGATGGCTGACGAGATGCTTACCTGTGTCCCCTGCTCCCGTGATGATGTTCACCACACCAGCGGGGACGCCGGCTTCTACGATGACTTCTGCGAGAAGCAGCGCTGTCAGAGGAGTTGTTTCCGCTGGCTTGAGCACCACGGTGTTTCCACAGGCGAGTGCTGGTGCGATCTTCCAGGCAGCCATCATGAGAGGGAAATTCCAGGGAATGATCTGCCCCACGACTCCCACCGGCTTCACCTTCTGACCATTGATCCCTGCACCAGGAAACGCGTAGTCTAGCTTATCTGCCCAGCCTGCGTAGTAGAAGAAATGCGCTGCTACTAGTGGGATATCAATGTCGCGGCTCTCACGGATCGGCTTTCCGCCATCCATGCTCTCTAATACTGCGAATTCTCTGGCGCGCTCTTGCAGGATTCTAGAGATCCGATAGAGATACTTCCCTCTCTCGGCACCACTGATGCTGCTCCACTCACCTTCGTAGGCGGTGCGGGCTGCCTTCACTGCTGCATCCACATCTGCCTCGCTGGCATCCGCCACCTTAGAGAGCACTTTCTGGTTTGCAGGGTTGATCGTCTCAAAGGTTTTCTTGCCCTTAGCAGCCACCCATTTACCTCCGATAAAGAGGCCGTATTGCTCCTTAATATTCACGTTCGCCGTTGATTCTGGCGCTGGCGCATAGTCGCTGCCATTTATAAAATCATACATATTCTTTTTGTTTAGATTTCCTATTTAAATTAAAATTAGTCCTTTGAGAAATAATCCCCACCTTGGTAGAGACCTGTGCGCTGCTTCTCTAGCTGCATCAGTAGATCATTGGTGAGCGAACTCGCTCCAAATCTGAACCACTTATTGGACAGCCATTTCTTACCTAACATTTCCTTCACCATCACTAGATACTGAAGTGCTAGTTTAGAATCTGAGATTCCACCAGCGGGCTTCATTCCTACCATGATACCAGTGCGATCGTGGTAATCTGAGATAGCCTGTAACATTACTAGGGTAAATGGCAGCGTCGCCGCGGGCTGGATTTTACCTGTGGATGTCTTAATAAAGTCTGCACCGGCAGCCATCGCTAGTTCGCTCGCTATTCTGATGTTGTCCAGGGTTTCTAGCTCGCCAGTTTCTAGGATCACTTTTAAATGTGCATCGCCACAGGCTTCCTTACATTTCGCCACTTCATCATAAATACCCCGATAATCACCAGCCAAAAACTTACCTCTAGAAATCACCATATCGATCTCATCCGCACCTTCTGACACCGCGTATTTTATTTCTGTTAGACGCTCACGCAATCTGCTCTGTCCGCTGGGGAATGCCGTAGCAACACTTGCAACCTGCACCCAGCTATCACCCACAGCATTCTTCGCTACCTTCACTAGTGTCGGATACACACAGACCGCAGCCGCAGGCCCAATGCTCGGGTCACTAGCCATAGGACACATTGCCTTGCGGCACATCTGCTTCACTTTTCCTGGGCTATCTTTTCCTTCCAGCGTGGTGATGTCTAGCATCGTTACAGCTAGCTTGAGAGCAGAAATTTTCGTCTCTCCTTTTAGGCTACGCGTCTGATAGCGTGCAGCACGTTCTCTCACGCCCACCTCATCGATGGGGGCTAAGTCTTTTAAATTTGGATATGCCATGATGTTATTGCCACAGATTGAAATTAGAGTTGTTATCTAAAAAAACGAGCGCTTATTTGCTCTAAATAATAAGAATCTATCTCATCAAAACTATTCTTCGATGTCGAGTCAATATCTAATACTGCGATGATTTCGTCACCTGATCTAACAGGGATCACGATCTCGCTGGCTGAGGCTGCATCACATGCTATATGTCCAGGAAAAGCATGCACATCTGGCACCACTTGAGTCTCCCCCGTTTCAGCCGCAGTGCCACACACTCCTCTACCGACTGCTATTCTTAGACATGCTGGCGTTCCTTGGTAAGGACCAATAACCAACTCTCCAGCCATCATTCTATAAAACCCAGTCCAATAAAAAATTTCAAATGACTGATGCAGCACCGAGGTGATCGATGCCATCTTCACGATTTCATCATGCTCCCCTTCCAACAACCCAGTTAACTTTTCCAAGCATTGGTTATAAATAGCTACTTTTTGATCATTCATTATCAATGAATCAATACCACGATAAACTCTGCTTGTGAAATCGAATATTAAACGGTAAATTCAAGCCATGCTTCAACCAGTCACTTCTACCACTCCACGGATCCCCCATTGGACTTCTCAATGGCCTGCAGATGGTATAGCTCTCGATCTACCCCAAGCTCTGGATGCAGCTCAGCATGGAGATATTTCAGCTGACATTTCCGCGATTAAGCGCAGTTTAGAAACAGCCAAGAAGCTCAGCCAGCATCCTATCTTGGCCGTGACTGGCCAGTTAAATTCTGGTAAATCAAGTGTTGTGGCTAGTTTCCTCAGCCCAGCCGGTAAAGCGCGAGTGCCACGTGGGTCATCCAGCTCCACAGGCACGCACCGGTTCGTCTACTGGGTGCCGCAGAGTTGGCTGGATACCAAAAGTTTCCGAGATCTTCTATTAGATCTGATCGCCACAGCTCATCCAAAAGGAGTGGAATTTCTAGACACTGATCCAGAAAAGGCAGCAGAACAATACCGCAGCGGCAGAGATGATTTAGAGACTTTATCAATCCCATTGATCGCTGGAGACCCAATGTTAGATGAGCTAGGCACCGGTCTGTTAGACTGCCCAGACATCCAGACGCATGATCAGTCAGATGATCAGCACAGCGTGTTATCGTCAGAGAACCCTCGGCTAGAATTCTTGTCGGCAGCAGCCAGGGTCTGCTCGGCATTTTTAGTCGTTTGGAATAGAGCGGCGATTCGTGACCGACTCATTGAAATCATGCTAAGTGCACTTCGCCAGCGCATGGCCTCCGCCCCGCTTTACCTCCTTATTAATATGATCCGCCCTGAGGAAGGTCAGCCACAGAGGACGATGACGGATAGTGATGTTACCAGGTTGTTAGAGCAGTTCAGTATTTCAGCAGACCATGTTTACGGTGCGTTTGACTTCGCTATCGAAGATCGCTCAGAACGCCCGGGTTGGAGGAGTTACACCCCTGATCGATTAGTCGTGAATTTCGACCAGATTGAAGCACCTCAGTTCTACCCACTAGCAGAAGGCATTCATTCTAAGGACGACCTGCACACCCTTTCAGAAAACCTTGATGTTGCAGAAATCCAACGCACCAAAATTGCTGACCACCAAACCGAGCTGAGTAGCCTGCTCCACCAAGCCAACACATCGATCAATCAATGGATGAATGATTCTGAGGACGAAATCTCCAATATCCACGCCGGCCTACTCACCACCTGTCATCGCATGATGTCCGATGAAACCACTGGCGAGCCATTGCAGATCATGTCTCCACAGTTTGCCAGAGCGCTGCATGCTAGCCTAGTAAGAACAGCTCCTCTCGCACTCAAGCTTCCGCTTAAACTGGCGAACCCATTCGACAAAGCCTATGATAGCGCTAAGAAATTCATCCGCACGCTGAACCTTAAATCCCTCGCCACTGATAAAATCAAGGATTTAGAAGGCGAATTAAAACAACATTTCAAGCTAGGCTCCATCAAGATAGCCAGCAGTGATGCCCTCGCACGCAGGATGCAGAGTCAGCGCTGGTGCCCTGCAAGCGCTCAGATACCCGATCTAGAAAAAGCATGGAACGGGGTGTTCGATACTTTTCAGAAGAATCCTATCGAGAGCTTTGACACCGAGTTGTTAGATCAGTCTTCTAAAAATCGCTGGGATGGATTCACTATGACACAAAAATTCACCATCGGGGGGAAGGCGCTCTTAGGAACGATCGGCGGGCTTGCGGCCTTGTGTGGTATTGCCACGCTGGCAGTTGACGGAGGGGCCACTTTTTTTGCTGCTACCTCGGTCTCACACGCCATCAACGGCAGCATCGCCGCAGTCATCGCCGCCGGCGGAGGAGCTGTCGCTATGGCAGGATTCCAAGAATCACTCTTAAAAGACAACACCTTACCCTATCTCTCGCGGCTATTCTCAATCACTTGCGATTGCTTCCACATCCCACGCGCTATCAGGAATAAGCCCACAGAGGTGAATTTTAAAATAGGCGATCGCAGAAAGGCTAAGTATAAACTCTCCCCTTCACCTGAGCTCCCTATGTTCCCAGCCATCACCCCGCTCACTGATAAACGCATTTGGAATAAAGAAGAAGTTTAACCATTTCTAACAGAATCTAACATGAACAACAACAAAATCATCACCATCGATCTGGCAGACAGAGCAGACAGTGCCGTGCGCCAACTTTTCGGTCACGACGCACTGCTGACGCATTCTGTCTCAGAGATCACTGATCACTTACGCAGCGATATCCAGCGTATCAGCTCTGGGCAGTCCGCCGGACCCACCACCCTCGCTCTAGTCGGCCGGGTTGGCGAAGGGAAAAGCTGGCTCACTCGCACTTTTATCGCTGAAGATGATGCTGCGAACCAGATGATCCAGTCAGGTCAGAATGCTGCCGAGCGCAGTATGGAGCTCAGCTGGATTGGAAGCCAGCAGCCATTCACCGAGCTGACCGATGGCGAAAGATTCATTAAGACCTCACCTCAGAACATGTTAGATCTAGGCGCGCCTTATGTTCTCGCAGATTCTCCAGGCTACTCGGATCATAATCCTTCACTCGAAGCTCTCTCCAGTGTCGCGCTGGCCTCCTCTAACATCAAACTTCTCACAACCTCAGTTTCTCACATCAGAGACTCCTCACTGGTATCATTTATAGGCTCCATGGACGGATCACTGATCCTACCTGTGATTAGATTCAGACCAGATGAGCAGACTCTGTCTCCTAGTAATTCTGTGAGAAATGATTGCCTCAAAGAAATGCAGAACTGGTCCGCGCACGCCCCATCAGCACGTATCTTACCTGCTATTTTTATTCCTGATGCTGGTATCACTGGTGAAGAGGAAGCACGCGCCATCGCTCGCCAGCTGATCTCCGCCGCACTGACTCCCCTGCTCGCAGAACCAGCTACGCTAGCGAAGCATCGCGAGAGCCAGCTACAACAACGCATCCAACTCACTCGGTCACATCTAGCCGATACTCTAACAGATTTTCGCCAGCGCATCGGCGCACCAGTTGAAAAGCTAGATCAGCTCTCCGCCTCGCTTCCTGAGGTTGTGCAGCAAGAAGTCATCGGAGACACCGCTCAGCTTCACATTGGCATCCGTTCTCGATTCCGCGCAGATGCTATTGAGCGCACTCCTGCATTACTCTTCCCCTATCGATCACTCATCGGGATATTAGGGCTCACGCATGGTGCTTGGGACAAGCTTGTTTTCACCACTCTCGGCAGTGTCCCATCGCTCGTCATGACCGCCTTTCACTCAGTGAAATCATGGAGTAATACAAAGAACTTCGAACAAACATTACGCGATCAGTCAAGACAGCGACTCAACTCCCTGATCAATGATGCCTACCGTGAAGATATTAAGAACTTCTCCCACGCACTGACTGCCATCACCAATGACACTGAAGAGATCTCACTCAATGAGAAAGCGAATGTCATCGAACTACAAGGTCTCACTGGACTTGAAATAGAAGCCCATGAGATCATCAGTAAAGCGATCAAGAAGCGCCGTATTTCAGGCTTCACTCTCTGGCTCGGCGGCATTCTATCATTCATCGTATTTTGGGCGATGTTACTAGGTCCAGCCATCGCACTTTATACAGACTACTTCAGCTCACTCAACGAGACAGCCAGGTCACTCTCGGATGACTGGGGTCATTATCCAACCCCACCCGCATCACTCTGGCTCACCAGCCTCATGCTCTCGTTGATTCCTGCAGGCATCATTGCCATGGTTATCATGTATCTCACTTGTCGCCGTGGTAAAGTTAGCAAAACAACAAAAGATATCGAAACAGAAATCGCCAGTACCATCCGCAGCAGGATCGACTCAGACAAACTACGCCTCGTCATCAATAACCCAAAACTGGATGCCGCTAAGACATTGCTTAATATGTCTAGAGAGAAAAAGTAGACCCACGAAGGGTCATCCAGCTAGGAAAAAAGAATGATTTTAGGTTTTAAGACTCTGAGAGCCAGATGCCTGTAGCAGGTAGCAGCAAGCGTTTTTCGTAATCTGCTCTCTAACCGACATAATTCGCTTGCGGCTACCTGCTACAAGCGAAGCGGGCTACATGCTACGTCCAGCAAAGCCTCATAACATAGTCATTCTAGTTAACCCCTAGGGATGAACCTGATCCCAGTGAAAGCCAACCAAAAGCATCTAAAACCTGAGAATGAAGTCAGCAAGAAACTACCTGCCTAGCATATGGTTTGTGTCACCGACACTGAGTTTGTTGTAATCATCCTTACTCATCACCAATGGTTTAGTCGCTCTATTTCTGCTAGTCACATAACCGCTAGACCCGGTTTTGACAGCATTTGCTCTGCTCTCATTGGCTTTATTTTTAGATACAGTGTATTTCCCTGTATTAAACTGGCTATTATTAGCATTAGCATACTGGCCATTTGCTTGAGCACGAGTGCTCCGGCTCACATAATACGGGGAATGCTTAAATCTCCCTGCATCGGTATTTCCGCCGTATTGCTTAGAAGCATAGTCCTTATTGCCACCCCATCGCTCCTTACGATAACTTTCTTTATTATAGTTCTTACCTGAAAAATCTCTAACGCCTATGTTGGTCGATTTTCTGTCGTAATGACTGACCTTATCTGAACCAGATCGCATCATACCATGATCACCTTTTTCGATGTCGTAACCATTGTTGTATTGATCTAGGCCCGAGCGCACCTTGGACTGCGTCACGGTCTTCTCACTAGCACAGGATGCAAATGCAAACACTGTGACCACCAAGCTAATCTTGATCATCAATGGGTTAAATAGTTTCATGGAAATTTACTTTAGGCCTAAACGATCTCCCTTCAAGCTCAGAATTCCCAAAATGTAAAATGGATTAAAAAAAAATAGGCACGTCCTCATCAATAATGAAGACGTGCCATACTTAAAATTGTTAGGTCATTCGCTAATCAACAGCACCTATCGCTCCGATATAGGAGGAACCGGTGAAGTTGTCGCTGGCCCAGTGTACTTAGTCAGTGGACGGTAAAGTCTGTTGTCCGTTAGCTGCTCTAGCACCTGCGCTGTCCAGCCAGACATTCTCGCTATTGCGAAGATCGGGGTGAATAGGTCAGTAGGAATATTGAGTGAATAATACACAGTAGCAGAATAGAAATCCACGTTGGCATTCAGTCCTTTACGCTCGCGCATGATTGTTGCGATACGCTCAGACATGTTGATCCACTTAGGATCACCAAGCTCTTCGGTGAGCTTAATCGCCATTTTCTGGAGATGTGGGGCGCGTGGATCTAGCACCTTATAAACGCGGTGACCGATACCCATGATTTTCTTCTTGTTCACTAGGCAATCTTCCACAAAAGCATCCACCTTATCTTCACTGCCAATCTCCTTCAGCATCTTAATCACACCCTCATTCGCACCACCGTGAAGTGGCCCCTTGAGAGTGCCGATAGCTGAAGTCATCGCTGAGTAGAGATCTGAAAGAGTTCCTGTGGTAACACGCGCTGAGAATGTGGAAGCATTCATGCCGTGGTCAGCATGGATAATGTAAGCCACATCGAGTGTCTTCACTGCTGCCTTACAAGGCTCTTCACCAGTGATAAGGTAGAGGAAATGTGCTGCCTCTGAGAGGTCAGTTCTCACAGGAGGAAGATCTAGTCCCTGGCGTGCACGGTGGTAGTATGCCACAATCACAGGAGTTTTAGCCACTAAAGATAGAGCCACTTCATGGTTTACAGCCGCATCAGGCTCGCCCACTGTTGCTCTTTCATCAAAAATACCCAACATAGAAACTGCTGTTCTCAGCACATCCATAGGAACCGCGTTCTTGGGCATGCTCTTGAGGAAATCTACCACCTCTTGAGGTAGTTCACGGTTATTTCTGAGACTAGATTCTAGTCCAGCCAGTTCGTCTGCATTAGGTAGTTTGCCATTATGGAGTAAGTAGGTCACCTCCTCAAATGAACAATGTTCCACCAAATCATCGATGTCATAACCGAGATACGATAGTTTGCCTTCCTTACCCTCTACTTTCGAGAGAGCAGATTCGTTTGCGATGACGCCTTCTAGGCCTTTTGCATAGTCACTCATATTGATTTTTTGATTAGTTATTGATGTGTTAAAATTATCTGGTCACACTTAACCCCAAGCAAGGGCGTTGGCAATGTTTCTCTCTAAGAAAAAACCAGATCAGCTAAAAGATGCAAGAGAATATCACATTTATACCATTTTTACAACATTCAGAGTTGGCAGAGATCCCACATCTCATGTAGATAAATCCCATGAGTATCATCTTATCCATCGAGACTAGCATCCCAGAGGCCTCCGTCGCACTCACTATCGATGGCGAGATTTCTACACACCAAGAATTCGAAAGTCACCGCCAACAGAATAAACTCCTGTTCCCCGCTCTAGAATCAGTGCTTGCTGAGCTACCAGAAAATAAAACTCCAGATCTCATCATCGTCGGCACCGGGCCAGGAAGCTACAGTGGCTCGCGTATTTCCATTGCCGCTGCTCAAGGTCTCGCTATCGCATACAGCTGTCCAGTCGTTGGGCTTTGCTCATTTCTTGGGACCCACACCATGTCGCAGCACCCCACCGCCTACGCCATCGGTGATGCTAGACGCAATACCTATTTCATCGCAGAAATCCAGCAGAACAAAACAGACTTCAAGCCCGGCGAACCAGAACTGCTATCGCTCGATAACTTCTGCGAAAAACTTACCTCTATCGACACCTCCCTAACCCCGCTTTTCAGTTTTGAAAAAGAATTACCCATCCTTCATCTATCCGACTACATTGTGGATAAATCTCATGCCGCTCAGCTCACGAAATCCTGGCTAGACCTTAGCCCAGAAGACCAGCAAACTCTGCTCCAGAATCCTCCTCAGCCAGCCTACCTCAGAGCACCATTTATCACTAAAGCGAAACCAGGACACCCACTCCTGAGGAAAAATAAGTTATAATTTAAATACGTAAATACTTACATAAGTGAAACAACAGGAAAACATTAATAACTTTATAAAAATAGAGGAATCGATCCCGATGCTAGCTGGGAATGGTTGGAGGAGATCAGTGCTTAAATCGCTCGAAAAACTCCTAGGCATCACCGCGGTCCGCCGTCTAGTGACCGATGCCGCACACGCCGAAACCCACAACGTCTTCGCTAGATCACTAGAAATACTCGATATACTCGTGGACTCAAAAGGTGTCCCAGAAACCATCCTATCTCTCCCTAAAAGCACCGGCGCGGTCATCGTAGCGAATCACCCATTTGGTGGGGCAGACGCCATCGCACTCTGCTCGCTCTGCGCGGAATACCGACCAGACGACAGCAAAATCCTTGCCAATTCGGTGGTCTACCATGCGCCAAAATTCCCCAACTACCTCCTCCCGCTTAAGATCCTCGGTGAGCCAGACGCTGCACGGCACAACCTCAAAACCCTCAAAATAGCTACCGAACATGTGAAAAATGGCGGGCTCCTCGGAGTCTTTCCGGCTGGCGGAGTCTCACATTATCAGTCAGATCAGGGGGAAATCACTGATGCTCCATGGTCCGAGCATATCGCCCGCATCGCGCTCAGAGCAAAAGTGCCTGTCATCCCCGTGAAATTCTTCGGCAACAATCCACTCTGGTATCAATTACTTGGCCGTATCCACCCACTTCTCAGAGCCGCCATGATTCCTAGAGCTTTACTTATCATGAAACATCAGACAATAAAGTGTCGTGCAGGCGCAGTCATCGATCATGAAACTCTTGCCGCAGCAGAGAACCCGACCTCTTTCCTAAGAAACTCCGTTTATAGCATTCCAGAATAATCAACCACCAAACAGACCATTATGAGCCTCAATGAAACATTAACAGAAAACATGAAGACCGCCATGAAGGCGAAGGACAAAGTCACCCTTAACACCATCCGTAATCTCAAGGCTGCCGTTAAGAACGAGGCCATTGAGCAAGGCGGTGCTGACACTGTCCTCGATGACGCACAGATCACCGTTGTCATCCGTAAACAGATCAAACAACGTCAAGATTCGATCACTCAGTATTCAGAAAACGGTAGACCAGAACTAGCCGAGATTGAGCAGACTGAGATCGATATACTAGAGAAATACCTCCCTACCCCGCTCACCGCTGATGAGATAGCAGCGTTCGTGGCCGAAGCCATTGCCGAGACAGGCGCTAGCAGCAGGGCCGATATGGGTAAAGTCATGGGCATTATGCAAAAGAAAACCGATGGCAGAACTGATGGAAAAACAATTAGCCAAGCCGTGATGAAGGCTCTAAGCTAAAGGTAACCAATAAAAACAACCACTCCACATTTCATCATGCTACGCTTCACATTCATCGCAGGATACGCCGTCTTATTAATGGGATTAATCTCCGTTGTCGCGATCAAAGTAATCGCACTAGGCCAGAATGCCTCATGGGGTGAAAGCCCACTCGTCGATCAAGCACGCATCTTCGAAACTTTTCTGTTTGACTCCGGCAACAGCACTTGGATCATCGCCGCTATCCTCGGCTTCATTGCCGTCTGGATAGTCATGCTGAAAAAAATAGCTAAAACATCACCAGAATGGGAAAGGAACTGGGTCAAAACACTCTCAGTAGGTTGCTCCATCATGATGTCATTCTTTTTCATCCTCGCTGCAGTAGGCATGACTGCTCATTTCGGCACAGGTGTGATTAAGGAAACGGCAGCAAAACTAGGTGGAATGATGAG
>Ga0307981_1002604_pt1 | contig 14393 bp, 12 predicted proteins | sample OrgLakmetagen987_FD_201849 | JGI IMG/M metagenome (GOLD analysis project Ga0307981, IMG submission 201849) | Saline water microbial communities from Organic Lake, Antarctica - #987 | ecosystem: Environmental > Aquatic > Non-marine Saline and Alkaline > Saline | place: Antarctica: Organic Lake... | reverse complement strand
ATCGATATTGGTGACTGCGTCCGCATTCTACCCCTGATCACGGCGGCAGTGCGCGTGAACACCAGTTCTATTAGACGAACCGTTTTCAACGAGTTCCGGTGCGATTCTCCCCACTTCAATCAGCTACTGGGCTTACCTGGCCATGAGCGAGCAATTATTAGCAAAGGATTGCTAGGATCGTCTAAAGTCGTCCAGTTACTCATTGATCCGACATATTTTGCGTAGCGAATCGCTGGTTGCCTCTCAGAGTCAACCTAGCAAGCGCAAAATTCTGCTGCAGACTAGATATAGCAAGCAGCTTGCCTTGAACCGTTCAATCTATCTATAGTCGATTCATTAGAGCCAGTGTGTACTTCTTGCTGTTGTTCTGGCTGGTCGCGACCACTTTCTTCGTCATCATCGTCGCCGACGTCGACATCATTCCCAGCGGTATCTTTCGCAAAATGGAACGTTTTTGACAAGGCTCTATTCAGCTCACTGGTGACAATCAAGTCACTATGTTTCAACCCATGCTCAAGCAAGAGGATGTAGACAAGGTCGCAATCGCGGATCCAACTGTCATGGTAGCGCTCCGCTTTCGCGACGCGTTTAAACGCGTCTACCACGACCGCAGTTTTGCTTTTTGTGGCAGGTAACTTTCTCCTCTGGGGATAGAAGTAGGATTGTAGTCAAGGAAGCAGGGTTGCTTGGCGGAAAACGGTGTTTGATAGTGCACTCGGCGACGAAGAAGTGCCATGGTGGGCCTCGAAAGCTGACATTCCGTGATACTTCCTCTCGGCCCCGAGCAACGATACACTTCGAGGAATCCTGACATACCACGTGGCATTCAAATTAGTCTAAATTGCTGTTTCAACTTTTCGCACTTCCGAATTCCCTTTCTGGTAGATTTGCCGCAAGACTCCACACACGTGCCTTGGTGGGCCCCCTCGGATACAGTGACCGTGACCATGACCATGATGCGTTGACGTTGAAAACGCGGATACTGTGACCAACTTGACGTGACCAAGGCGGATAAGGTGACCAAATTGACGTGGATGCTCGGATAACCTGATCGAAGGTGTCGTTGGCTTCCGCCTACGTCACGTACGTATTGTGGTGCGCAGTGGTTTCCGTTGTCAGACGTCATGTTTGCCTTTGCTCTCGTCGTGGTCTCCGCCAGCACTCGTCATCGCTGTCCTATCTCGCAAAATATTTCGTCAGCAGCTGACTGACTTGGAACGACTCGGCTTCTCGACTGCGCACGTCACGGCTGCACACGACAACGCGATTTCGTCTTCCTTTTCCGACCTGACGCACTCATCAACTACCGTTTCGCGCCAAAACCAGCGCAAGTGACGAGAAAAGAAGAACGAAACCACTTTGCGGGAACGTGCCGACGGCGCAGAAAACAATGCAGAGACGAGAGGTGTGCCCCTACAATACAAATACTCAGTGTATCTCTATTAATCTATTAACCTTGCCCTTCGACCTCTCGTTCTTGCTCTAGTTGTAGACGCCTGTTCAGCCAGCCTGCGAAATCTCCTTCATCCCAAGCACCACCCAAGGCAGGCGGTAGATCTTCCTTGCGCAAACCATATTCCAGCAGCAAAGATAACACCGCATCAGGCTCCCCACAGTGCACAATTCTACGTATCCTTAGAAGCTTTCCCAGCATCCAAGAAGTAAAGGGCATCCAAATCATCGATTGCGACTTGCAACTTGCGAGATGGAAGGCACGAGTGCATGGCAGTCATTCTGGCTGGAAGACAGTCCCGGAGCATTGAAAAGAACAGCTTGGCAAGCTTTCGGTCCCACTCCACTATCTCTCTACTTTGCGACGGGAGGTCGCGAAGATCTATCAGGAATACGAAACCGTGTTTCTGCGACTCTGTATCCTCTAGAGCAACAGATATTACGTAGAACATGGCGTTTACCTGTATGATGATATGCAACAGAATAATCAATTTCAAGAACAACTATTATTAGTCAAGAACCCACGCAACGCAGTGATACCGCAATCAAGTGTGAGACAGCGCTACTCGTCGTTCCGTGTGCGTACTTACAACAAATCGACGACCGTGCGGACAGTCGTCAATACCTGATCGGAATGAGTAGACAACGGCTCTACCAGTGGCATCTGCTGGTAGCACCGCAACTCTGCCGAGTCTCAAATATTGGATTTCTTCAGCAGTGAAAATCCGTGACCAGTTTGGTGCATTGGCAGAAACGCGCGGTCACCAAACAACTTTTGACGCATCTCCCAGTAGCAGACCAGACGTTGAGCCGCATGTTAAGAATCGATTCCAAAAAGAGTCGAGTCGACTGTCGACTAGTAGATATGCGTTCGCAGATTGCACTGTATCCCCTACCAGAACTTACCCACGGGTTGAAAGCTTCGCATCGAAGACACCGAACCGGTTCAGATTCGATGCGAATTAGTACCGGACACATATCGAGGGCTTGTATCGATAAGCTTATTTTTGGGTGTCGGGGATCAATTCAAGCGCGTTTTGCAGCTCTTGACAGGCCCGAGCCACCATTTCGGGCGTTTCAGTCGGAATCACCGTCTTTCCGAAAATCTCATCCTCTATCACTTTCTTCTCTCCTTCGTTTAGCGCGGCCCTCTCTTCCTCCTCTTGCTTCTGGTCGAAACGGGGAGCAGTACAGGAAACGGTCGGCATCTTTAGTTCGATGGGCGATCGATGTCGCTGTGTGTTGTGTCGTGTGCTTCGTCAATGGTACCATGCCGGTACCGGTCGGTTATCGGATATCGCAGTCGCGGGTTTTTGTGAGAATCTTTTTTGTCGGTCGAGAAAGATCAGGGTTGGGGGTATAAAAGGGCGGGAAAAATTAAAAATATCGTGGCACGCCAGCCCACCTTCACGCGATCGCGCGTCTCATCGCGGTTTGTCTCGTTTGTTCTCGGGTTTTTGCATTGTTGATCGAGTGCGGATACCGTACATTATTTTGGTGCATTACGTTGTTGCTACAGGTACCCTACCCTCTCTTGCACACTCGGCATCGATTGTTCATAGAGCTGCCTGTACCAGAAAGATTATGCCGTCGCTCGAGAATGTGGACGTTCCGATGCTTCCGGAAGAAATCGAGCAAGAGCAAGCTACTGCCGCCGCCGTGGCCGCCGCAGTAACGGCCGACGAGGTCAATCATCGAGCCACAAAACGAAAGATTACGCCCGTCTCGGAGCGTCAAAAGGCTCCGGTGGCAAAGAAAAAGAAGAATGCGGGACAAATGACTCTGGGGGGCTTCTTTGGTAAGCCTTCTACCACGTTGACGCCCATGGCGACGGCGACGACGGCCAATAAGAAGAAACGACCCGCCAAAAAGACTGCTACAGCCAAGGCACCTGCTGCTACAGCCTCAGTAAAGGCTGTTACAACCAAGGAGGAGCCTGTCAATCCAAAACCTTCATCTCAGAAAGACAAAAAGGAACTTGAAAAGAGTCGAAAGGCCGCGCTCTTGAGTATTGTTGTGGGACGTTTGACGTGCAAACCTCCACAGCAAGAACAGCGACTCAACGTTCAGTTGCTGGCTAAGTTTGACACTACCGACGACAACAACGACAACGACGACATTGCTGCTACGGAAACCAACTCGGGAACTGCCCTCACGGCAGACAAGGACGCGGCAGCCGATGCATCCGAGAAAGAAAGTACACCTGTGCCTAACGATCATTCGGAAACCCCTACTATTGGCAACGATACGGCATTTGGCGACGACGAGGCTCAAGTGATGCCAGGAACTACGGCCCCGGAAGAATCGATGCTCGACAACGCTCTTGACCCTCCGCCAACCAGCGATTCGGTGCAAGAATCGTCCGTTACTGCAAAGGACGACAGCGTCGTACTTGAGGAGGATATCATTACCAAGCCTGCTGCCGTGAATGTGGACGAGTCGGCGCCTGACGACAAGAGTCAGACTCTTGCGAGCGTCGAACACGACAACGACAACAACTCGGGCGAAGAAATGAAGCAGGACTGCAACGACGCCGAGCCCAAGACGGCCAATTCCCCCAAAAAGGAGTCGGTTGTGTCGCTCTTGACATCCAAGACGGTGCGTGAAAAGTCCGCACTAGTCAGCAAGTCCGTCGTGGTCACTGCCAAGCGCACAACTACCAAAAGGACGGCCTCCAAGGCAAGCAAAAAGCCTGCAGCCCAGCGCACGGCCACCAAGAAGGCTGCCACGAAAGCTAGCAAGACTGATGCTGCGACTACAGAGTCAAAGGAAGTCGTTGCAGAGTCTAATGCAGTAGAATGTGAGACTGTGTCGAACAGAGGCGAGGATGTAGCGGTAACCAGCGACGAGACAGCTTTGCCGAAAGGGAGCAACGCCGACGCAGTCGCAGACTTGACGACAAAGTCTACGGCCAAGAAAGTCATTGAACTGGAACCTGCTCCAGTGGAGTCTCTCTCGGATGAGACCAAGGGCATGTTGGAAAAGCATGAATCGATGCGACAAAAGTATCGTGGGCGTGCAAAGGAGTTGCTTGGACTTTGTCGGGAAGGACTCGCGGAAGAAAACACGTCGAACCTGGTACCTGAAACGGCCAAGGTCCCATTGGATGTATCCTTGTCGACCGGCGAGTTTCCCGACTTTGCCGTCAAGAATCTCGCGGCCTTGGTCGAAGGCAGTCGGCTACCTCTTTCTGCGCTTGTCAAGGCTGTGCATGAGTCTCTAAACAAAATGTACGAGACGGATTCTTTTACCGCCGAAAGCACCAGCGCAAAGATCAAACTCCTTGCCACACGCATCAAGTACATCAAGAGTCCGTCTATTGTGATTGGAGAGTCGTCAAGTCAGACTTCTGCGGCGACGGATCTATTTGAAGACGGGAACGATGACTTCATGTGGCGATGGGAAGTGGCTACCCTGGACTTTCTACCCGACGAATATGTCGCTGACGTGAAGAAAGCCCGATCCGCTAAGAAAAAGGCAAGCTCGCGGGTGAACGCACTGTCTCGACTGATCGCTGCGCTTGACGATGCCGATCGTCTTGCTCTTGGACAAAAGACAAGCGAGGCCAAACTCGACAAGGCAGTGGCCAAGATTAGCCAGGAAGAAGAAAAGGCGCTCAAGTTTGAACGCGAGGACGAAAAGGCCCGCCTTGCTGCCGAGATCAAGAAGAATAAAGAAGAAGCCAAACTTATCGAACAAAAGAAGAAAGAGCTTGAGCTTCAAGAAAAGGCGAAAGAGAAGGAACTCGCCGCCGAAGAAAAGCGAAAGGAGAAGGAACGCAAGAAGGAAGAGGCGACGAATGCTCGCGAGGAAATCAAGCAGAAGAAGAATATGGAGCTGGATGAAAAGAAGAAGAAAGAGCAAAGCGTCCAAGAGGCCAAGAATGTAGCGCTCCGTAACCAAAAGAACTGCATGCAGTCTTTCTTCTCAACTCGCAAACCCGCCAAGAAGCAAGCGCCAAAGCCGGAAAAGGTTGAAGCCAAGGTGGAGCCCAAAAAGGAAGTGCAACTCGCTCTCCCTGCTTCCAAGGGAAAATTTGACATCCAAGCCTTCCGAGCAGGAATTGACTCTAGCGAGATAGATGCACCGTTCGCCGCGCTTTCTGCTCGTGCCATCAACAGCCGACGACGACGCACGAAGAAGGTTGCAGTCTCGGTTTTTGTCACCGTCATGCCAGACAATCCGTTCGAAACGCAGCCTTTTGCGGAGCGACAAGACATCATGGTGCAAAACCAATACAAATTCCTTCGCTTCCACGAGGATTGTCGTCCGCCTTACCACGGTACTTGGAGCAAATCAAGCTCCATCGTAAAGGGGAATAATCCGTTCGGGAAAGACACTGAGCATCTCGACTATGACTATGACAGCGAAGCCGAATGGGAAGAAGGGGATGAAGAGACTGGCGAAGATTTGGAGAACGATATGGGTGACGATGACGAAGAAAAAGACGAAGAAGAAGGGGACGACGATGATGGCTGGCTAGCGGCAGACGATGAAATCGAAGACGAGCTAGAGCTGGATGAAGAGACAAAGATGCTGCGAAAGAAGAAGCACGCCCGCAACAAAGACTCTGACCAGAAGCGCGCCGAGCTAACGGTGTGCGCTATTGCCCCCAAGGATGGAATGGCCCTTACAGAAAAGTTTTTTCGAGGAGCCGATCAATCTGTTTCGAATCTAGTCGAAGGCTTAGACATCCAAGAAGGATGCAAGCTGCTGGATGATCTCGCAGCTACTGAGCTCAACAACTTTGACCTCTATTTGGATGCGTTCCCTCCCGAATTGATTGAAGAAGATGCCGGTCTCGACCCGTCGAGGCCGTCCTCCGGACAAGAAATGACTGAGGATGACATGAAGACTTTTGTGAGATTCGTACACCTCAGTACATTGGGGTCAAAAGACAAGGTCGTCGACGAGCTACGAAGTGTGCACGAGTCTATCACCTCAAGTCGCGCGCAGGCCGTTCGGGTACTTGACTCTATCGCGGACAAGAAAAAGCTTCCTACTAACGAAGTATACTGGGAGGTGAAGAAGGATGTCTTGGAAAACTTGGGTCTTGAAGAACTTGTTGCGAAGACTGCTGATGTGGCTCTGGGCGCCAACGATGCCAAGACCGAGGCAATGAAGAAGATTGCCACTTTTGTTCACCACTGTACTATTTCCTCCAAAGAAAAGGTTGTCGATGAGTTGCGCAATACGCTCGAGTCAGTTACTACGAGCCGTGCGGAGGCTATGCGCGTCCTCGAATCAATCGCGGAGAAGAAGAAGGACCCTGTCAGTGGAGTCTACTGGGAAGTAAAAAAGGATGCTCGTGACGAGCTTGGTTTGCAGAACCTACCCAACAGCCCACCTCCGCCCCCGCCGGGTCAACCGGCGAAAGAATCAATTCCAGCTGCTGCGCTTGCGTCGAACGTGCAGAAGGAAATTCAAAAGAATGAGAAGCAGCTTAAGAAAAGCTCGACCAAGAAACGAAAGACCCCGTTGGAGGAAACCAAGAGCTCGGTCAAGAAGCCAAGGGTCTCGTCTGAAGAAACCAAGAGCTCGGTCAATAAACGAACGGCATCGACAGAGGAGACGCCCAAGGAGAATCCGACCGAACCCAAGAAGAAGGATGAGCCACAGCCAGCTGGCTCTGTCAAACTACTAGCAGCATTCCTAAAGATGCCTTGAAGAGCGTAGACTCACCGTAAAGAAGCTTGGCCAAAAGCGTCAAAATGAGCGTCTCTCTCTCTACTATTCAGATTGTTGTAGAGACTGTAGCACACACGATTACCAATCCTCCTCTAATAGTCTACCACTAGCATGATAAAAAGTTTGAAGCAGTCGAACGAAATACTAGCACCCTGTGATTATTGTACCGTAAGGTGGCGACAACGAAAGCACATCCACGATGGGGAGGGTTTCGATTCAGGTGGCGTAAAGCAACACGCCTCACAGAAAAAGAGAAAACACGTATCGCAAATGTTGCCTTTGGGGTCGTTCTCCTTGCATAGTCGACAGGCTTTACCTTCGTCTAGCCACGATTGAGATTGCCAGCTACGAAGTGAATTATTCGAAGCATTGCAGCGATTGAATTTCGAGTACTCGCAAAGAGCATGCTCAAGTTCTTTCAGAGTCAGGCGTTTCCCTTCCCAATAAGGAAAGTCGATCTCCAACGCGCTATAGACATCCGATTGGTGTGCCACAAGCTGCTGGGTAAGTTCCAAGTCGGACACTTTCCCTCGACACGTAAAGATCTGCCGTAGCCCATCTACCGGCGAGACGAGAGAAGGGTACACATGAGCAATGAAGAGCAAAAGAGCGCTGTGCTCAGCAACATATCGACCGCACTTACCCTTTGCACCTGGCCCAAGCTGGCAGTACGAATCGTCAAGATCGAGACACCTAGACTCTTGGAGATCACATATAATTTGCCAAACCATAAACAACCCTACGCCCGGTAACGCCATAATGGCCTGCTGGCAACTCTGCTTACCCCCATATATTTCTGCCGCCACCTTTTGCAGCATGGTCCCTTCCCCCTCGGCTACTTTTTGTAGATATGCATTGTAATTGGCAAAGCTCGTCGTTTGGTGCGCTCCTGTAAAGAAGGATCCAACGTCCCGGATCTTTTGCGCACGCGCAAAAAAGACGGATAGATTGTTCATGTCTGGAAACCCTGCTGTCGTGAAGCTTTCCATGCGATTGACGAGTCGGTACGTATACGATGCCCACAGCACTGCTACTAGCCACTCAACGCCGTCGTCCCCCCAGTCCGTCCTCGATTCTTGTAGATCCAGAATATGAGAATGAAAGAACGCTGTACCTCGATCGAGTTCTCTGTAGACATTGCAAAAGTGCTCCCTCTGAAGGATAGGACTAGCCGTCCAAGGTGGCGACATGTCCAAGTTACGGCGGACCCAAATGCTGTGACGCTCGTGGACGAAGAGGAAAAAATCGCAAATGGATCGAGAGTCTCGTTGGAGCTTGACTGGGAGCGTTGCTAGTTTCCAATCTTGACTCTTCTCTTGCAGTCCATGAATCCTCCAAAGCGATCTGGTCTCTGTCGGTGTCAAGCCGGTTGGCGGAGGCTTGGCTGGTAATCTACTGGCGTCTTTCTTGTCGGACGAAAGCGACGTTACCACCGTTGGCGGCGCCTCATCGACAGCGTGGTCTTCGGCCTCGGCAATCTTGAATTTCTTATACGGTGGATCATCCATCGAATGCAGACACGAGTTGGACTTGTTTTGCGATAACGGAGATGGAACGGCCTCTTCCTCGTGACCGCGATGCGTCTCGCCGTCGTCAGACGAGCTTACCATTGGCGGCTCGTAACGGAACGATAGCATGTCGGCGTCATCCATCCACTCAAAATCGGCGTCCCCGTAAACAATTTTGTAAAAGCCATCGTCAAAGTCTCTCACAATCCCATGGAATGTTCCATGTCCCTCGAATTCCTGTGAATGCCAATAGATGAAATGACACGATTGGACAAGGATATATACAATGTGAGCGCGATACATGAATGTGTACATAGTCGTAAACAGCGACGAAACGAGCGCAACACATATTCCCTTACCTTTAATACACGTGATCCCGTCGGATATTTTTGAATGATTCCGGTGCAGGCATTTTCTTCCTTACTGAGCACGGGGTCGGCCTGGAACGTGCCACCATTCATCGCCATGGTGGATGCGGGGCGCGATGATGACCACCGCGCACGAATAGTAAAAAGTGATATGAGGTGAAACGCCAAAAGGGCAACCCCGGCGACGTGTTCAATTGTTTTGGCGCGAGAAAAGGAATATCTTTTTCTCATTCGATTCTCCCGCCATATATTCTTTCCCCCCGACTGATGCGACTTGCGACCGTCGACCATCACTCACTTTCATCTTCCGTCATCGAGAGGAATACAAAGACACAATAAGGCAAGGGCCGCCAAGCAGAGACCATACAGAGATTGTGAGAGACTACCCACCAGTGTGGTGCGAACGGCGACATGTTGCGTCTTGTTTCTAGTAGAGTGGCGCTGGTTTCGACGAGAGCTCCTCGTTCCATCGTTTGCTGGCAGCAGGCTTCCACAAGAGCCTTTTCGTATCCGCCGTCGCCGTCGCCGTCGACGAGCGACGACGACGACTCTGTGCACAATGGCGGTGCGTCTTCCTCCCCTTCTCAGTCCTTTACCACTACATCCAAGCAGAAGCACGTCATGGAGAAGTGCAAAGAGCTGCATGCTTCCATTATGCCTCTCAATGAAAAGGTACGTCCTTCCTCGTGGATGGACGAGGAATGAACAGCAAACATCGCAGGCTTTACTCTTTGATCGGCAAAACTCACGCGCTCTTCTTCACCTCCTTGATCTCTCTCTCTCTAGCTACGAGGACCACTAGCTCCACAGTCAGATCGGGGAACTTCTCTTCCCTTTGTATTTTTGGTTGGCAATCACTCGGTACGTTGACCCTGACAATGTCCAAATGCAAATGAAAGCAGGCAAGCCCACCCACCGCGCCTGAACCCCCGAACTTACACCGCCTCTCTATATTGTCCCTCGACCTGCCTAACAGTCTGGCAAATCGTCCTTCATAAACTACGTCCTGGGTCGAAAAATTCAAACGGCTGGTGTGGCCCCGACAGATGACTCGTTTACGATTGTTGCCCCTGGACCTGTCGATCGCGATCAGGACGGACCCGCTCTCATTGGCGATCCCGATCTCGGCTTTAGTCAGCTTCGACAGTTTGGACCCACGTTGATGCATCATACTGCTTTGAAAATTCGGTCGGGCATTGAAAGTGATTTCATTATGGTGGATAGTCCGGGTATGATTGACGCTCCAGCAAACTACTTTTCGGGTATGATCCAGGACGACGCTGGTCGTGTCATGGATCGAGGCTACGACTTTCCTGGCGTAGTGCGATGGTTTGCCGACCGAGCCGATGTAGTGTGTCTCTTTTTCGATCCAGACAAGCCCGGAACAACGGGAGAGACACTGTCAGTATTGCTTCGTAGTTTGAGCGGAATGGATCACAAGTTGCTCATTATTCTCAACAAGGCCGATCAGTTTGAAAAGATTCATGATTTCGCTCGTGCGTATGGAAGCTTGTGCTGGAACCTGAGCAAGGTCATTCCGCGAAAGGTACGCCCTTTCTATTTGAAAGGAGAATGAACGGCACATGCTTTACTATTCTCTCGGCAAAACTCACGCCTTTCATTTTTTTCTTCTCAAGGACTTGCCGCGAATTTACACAATGTGCTTGCCCGTCGATGGCGCGTCATCCAAGGCCCCTCCCGCCAGCTTACAAGACTTGCACACGGCCCGTGAAGACGTGGTTGCCGAGGTGCGAAAGGCTCCCGCCCGCCGTATGGACAATGTCATTACACACTTGCACGATGCCGTCAGTCAACTGCACATGCACGCGACGATTCTACAAGATGTTCGCCAACGATACTCCAAATTCTACTGGCAGAGCAAGTGGCAAGAACTCGGTCTGGCCTTTACGGGAGCAAGTCTCACAACGATTTTGACTGTATATGCCAGCGGCATGGTTCCGTTGGAAATTACTGGTGCCATTCTGGGTACCACTATATTGGGAACAGGAGGTCTGATATGGTATCACGGCGTGCAGTTGCAAGAGTGGGAACGACAAGCGAGCACGGTGGAAGAGCTGAGTGCCGCCTTTCAGCGAACTCATGCTCGTGCGGTTAGTGAAGGCGACGAATATACAGCGGCCATGTGGCAGCGTGTGCGTGATCCGATACGAATGAGTCTCGAACAGCAACCCATCAGTCAATTCTCGAATATCAGCAAATCCGACTTGGACGGACTCAAGAGCATTATAGAGACGGAGATTCCAACACTGCGGCGAGAGACATCTCCCACACACTACGGAAAGGAATAGAACGATCTTATAAACCTACAGAAGCAATTTTGTAGTCTAACTACTCTAGTTACTCTCCGGGATGTGTGTTTGTCTGTACTCGTACCTCAGCTTACATGAAATCAGCTATTATCAGAAAAGCAATGTCCCTCTGAACAGTTTAGTGGCTTCCACCTCGCAACTGCAAGACCATATGAATGGTGGCACCGGCCGCGATATTATAACTCTCCAGAGTCTTGTCGTCTGCCAGCTGCTTTCCCGAATAAATGAGCTTGATCTGATCGACTTGGATTCCCTCCTTTTCTTGCAAGGACTGCTTGACGGCGACAACCTGGTTCTCTGGTTCAAAGTTGAGAGCCTGCTTGCGGCCAGTTAAAGTTTTGATATAAATCTGGATACAGGAAGATATAACGAGACATGCAGGGTTGAGCAAGGGGCGAGTAGAATCCACGGGAGAGAGGAAGGAGAGGATTCGCGACGTTGCGAATGGAGCGTGCTCTTGTCCCTGCAATCTACTGTCGGTGAAACGTCTTATGCGCCTCCTTAATCTTACCTGCATGATGAATTTTGATGGGATAATATAGCTAAGGCGGATAGAGCTATGGGAGAGGCTATCGGAAGGGAAAAGCTGTCGATGGTCGATCTTGTGTCTTGCTGTCTTGCTCCGTCGTTGTCCATCATCCTCCATCCTCCATCCCTCGCTCCTCGCTCCCCCTTCGGACGGGTTTTCGCTCGTTTTTTAGTCCCACAAACTCTCTTTTCCTTCAGTCACGACCAATCGGATCATCGGAACATTAGAATTAGGAATTTAGGATTCCGATTAATAAAGCATCGAATGAATCGAATTCGTCGATTGAAAAATATGGTTCTTCCCGCGGGACTCGTTCAGAGACGTTGCGGCTTTGCGCGATGCGAGAGAGATGAGAGGTCGATCGGCTCACAAAAAGAACTCGTCGCCACACCACCATGGCTTTGCCAAAGCGCCAGCAATGGAGACACTCACGGCAGCTGGTGACCCTATCATTTATCATTGCTGCTATCCTCTGTGCCTTGTCCTTCGTTCGACTCGTCTCGTTCCCAGACTGCCAACAGGATGAAGGAATCAGCATTAGCACGCAAAATCTTCAACAGCCCACTTTGTTGACACCGCCATCGTCGCTGTCGTCACAGCAAAGCTTAGGTTTCTTTAACGACATTACAGACGCAAGCTGGAAAATTATGCAAACGCGTGCACGTGGCTCTTTCAAGTACAAGGATCCCAATTATCCCGAAAGGGGTCACCACTATCCAACACTCTGGTATCTGGACAACCTTCAGGTAAGTTGAAGATGGAGGCTTGCCGACAAAGAGAATAAGGTTGAGAGGCTTTCGTCGATTATTGTATCATATCGACTCACACACTGTTCGATCGGTGTCTCTCGATATGATAGCCCGACTTTACTTGTCTTCATAAGGACCGAGTGCTGCGACAAGGTCAGGCTTCTGGTCCATCCTACACGTGCGACCCCCACCGCCTTCGCAAGCAAACCGATTGCTTGGTGTATTCCTTTGGTTCTGAGGTGACATACCGCTGGGAGGATTCCTTGGCTGATTTAGTGGGTAGAAGACACTGTGAGATTCACGTCTTTGGGGGAAATGGCAACTCACCTCGTCCTGGCGACGCCGAGTCCAAGAACATTCACTACCACCCGTGGACTCTACGAAGCGGTTACGACACCACATACAACGCCATGATTCCTCCGCAGAATGGAGTGGCGGCTTCGTTTCCCGAAATAGTACGAAAACTTGGTCACGGGAATCGAACGATTGACATCTTTAGGCTCGGTTGTGAGAGGTGCGAATGGTAAGACGGACGCGGAACAATGTGATTGCGCCGGAGGTGTTGCTTTCTTTCTGATATTGTCTTACGCGCGCCAAAATTCTTGGTGAACTCAACAGGGCAACCTACAAAGACTGGATATCGGCTGACATTCGACAGATTCTAATAGAGACTCACGGGTTGCCAGCTCCAGACAGAGGGGAAGACTCCAAGGGGAACGATTTCTACCACAAGGCACTCAACGCTTCTGAATTTTTTGACAGCTTTACGGCCAATCAGTTTGCAATGTTTAGTAAAGAGACCAATGTTTTCAGTGGAGGAATAGGCATTGACTTTGGCTACGTCAAGCTTCGCCCTAGCTTTTGGGGCTCCAACTTTAGGGCTTCAATTCCAGCGAGACACGAGTATTTGAACATGGACTTTTTGAAGCAGCTGCCTCTTGTTGCGACCGCGCCTGCGTCCTCGGCCAAGATTCCTCCGCTTATAATCTTCGTCCACAGAACCAATTTGATAATATCCCAAGACGAAGTGGACTCTTTATTTAACGTGGAGAATACCATTACGAAAGTCAAAAATGCCATTGGAGACACCAACGCCGACACTTGGCTTTTGGACGATCTGACTTGCCTGGCGGCAATCTACAAGGCAAAGCCGGAACTTGTCCATTTCTACAGGGAAGAGAATGACAAGGTTCGAAGAGATTACCTGTGTCGTGCTGCTGCCTTGTATCTTTCCGGTGGATTTTATTTCGACGTCGATTTCGAATTAAAGACCTTTGAGAAACCCGGTGACAATGTGGCTCTGGTAGTGGCACGAGATGGACACGGGATCTCACATCGGTTTATTGCTGCGGAGAAAAACAGCAGCATCATGAAGTTAGCTCTTGACTATTCTCTTGACTACTACAAGATGGGCCAGTTTGACCTCGACCCCATCGTGGAAGCGATTAGGGTGTTGAAGGAAACGGTAGAAACAGCAGTCCTTCATCTGGAAGCTCTAGGCGGAGAGCCAGCGGTACCATGGATTGCCCCCGTCCCCTCCCTTGGAGAACACTACTATAACCCAATCCCGCTTGATATGCGCGGTGAACCTTCGTCCGGCGCCAAGATACCACAAAGGCTGATTTTTATCTCACTAGACAACGTTCTGGAATCAAAGACGCCAACTTTGCTCTACCAAAACGTCGAGCACACAATTCGTATGTACCGCGAGGCCTGGGGTAATCCTATCGCTCCAGTGTGGTTCTTGGATGATGAACAGTGTCGGCTAG
>Ga0307981_1002603_pt1 | contig 14395 bp, 19 predicted proteins | sample OrgLakmetagen987_FD_201849 | JGI IMG/M metagenome (GOLD analysis project Ga0307981, IMG submission 201849) | Saline water microbial communities from Organic Lake, Antarctica - #987 | ecosystem: Environmental > Aquatic > Non-marine Saline and Alkaline > Saline | place: Antarctica: Organic Lake... | reverse complement strand
GCTCATCGGCATCGCTCTTGCATCCCAATCGGCTGTCGCCGATAAAGAGATTGCTCATGGGAAAGCCCGCTGCCTCGTTGCGCGCGTAGCAATCGAGGGCATCAATCTTGTCCCCCAAACTAACCATTTTTCCGTTGTCTGCGCTAGCTGCCGGGGCTGCAGCGCCAGCATTGGGGAACATTTCCGCCATGGTGATAGAGGTATATGGTATACGTAAGAGAGTCTTAGCTTCTCAGTGTTGAGCAGTGCAGAAGGTGAACGATGCAACGATGCATCGCATGTGAAACAAGAATGTCTTTTTGGATCTCGCGGACGACAACGGACAACGGACACAGAAATAACGCGGACCATACAGTAAAATGTAAAATCCTAACGAAAATGCTTGCAAATAGTCTAGTAGTCTACCGTAGAGAGCAGACACCTACCTTACTGTACACCAGTGCTCCCACCATTACAAGCCCCATGCTATATAACCTCGTATTCACATTAGTATCCGTGTTTCTCTCTATGGTAGGCTTATTTGAGTACCTTGGCTTCGTTGCGAAGCTTGTCGAGGAGTTCATCCACATTGGCGACGGTGACTCCTTCCTTTCTCGATGGCGGCTCGAGCACTTCCAAGACTTCATTGCGCGGCGCCAGATCCACACCCATGTCTTCCGCCATTAACGTTTCGACTGGCTTTTTCTTGGCCTTCATAATGTTCGGCAAAGTAGCGTATCTCGGCTCGTTCAATCGCAAATCGCAAGTGACAACGGCGGGCAAACTCTTGATCTGAATCACCTCGGTCCCAGAATCCGTCTCACGCTCCACCAACAAACCTTGATCATTAACCTCCAACTTGGAAGCAAATGTCACTTGCGGCACTCCCATCATGCCCGCCAAGAGCGGGCCCGTCTGACCACAATCGGAATCGATTCCCTGTTTGCCCAAGAGCACCAAATCGGATCCTTCCTTTTCGACAATTTTTTGAAACAACTGGGCCACTGCATAGGGCTGCAGCTCCATATAATCAGTGCGCAGACTAGTCTGTATATGCACCCCGCGGTCGCAACCCATGGCGAGAGCCGTGCGGAGGGTTTCGGTGCACTGCTTGGGGCCAATCGACAGGGCGACAATTTCACTCGCCTTTTTGGCTTCCTTCAAGCGAACAGCCTCCTCGACGGCAATCTGCAGCAGCAGCAAGAATAATAATAACAATAATAATAACAATAAAATGAATTCGTGTACGAGCGACACGTGGGAGAAGCGTTCTAGTGTTAGATGATGGAGGCACACGATTCGCATGCATGCACAACAGAGACCCTACTACTAGTACTACTACTAGTACTACGACCGCCGGTCCGTACCTCGCAGAATGGATTCATCGATTGCTTGACATTGGCCAGTTCCACCGTGCCCTTGGCGACACGGACTTTGACGGCGTAGTCCACCACGCGCTTGATACCCACTAGAATCTTCATGGTTGGCCTTCCCGCTTGTAGTCTAGTGTATGATGGGCTGGCTTTATCTTTGCAGTTGCAGATGAATGGAATGGAACGGAACGGAATGTGCTTCGTCGCGTCGACGCTTCTCTTCTTCTTGACACCTTTCGGGACTCGACTCGTCCGTTTCACGTGTCCGACGTCCGAAAAGGTGGGTGCGGTGAAACGGACAGACGAAAACGACGACGCGACGCGACGATGGACGAGGACACGCAGCGGCACAAAGCACAAGTTTCAAGGCACACCGCTGAACAAGTGCCTCTGTTTCTTCCTCTTCTTTTCGTTCACTCTCGACAGCAGTGAGATCTTGCACTAGATGGCGTACGGAAAACGCCGCAAGGGCAAACACAGCGGACGATCAACGCCGAGTTCCGTGGCGGAGGACAGCAAGTCCAACCCCAACACCGAGACGAATACTAGCTCGCCATTGCTGCAAACTCGTGACGATGATCCACTGGATACATCGCAGATTACTTCAGATCTCATCATGACAAGCGACAAGCGTCGCGGCGTTTACGAATGCGACTACTGCCACACGGACATTTCCCAATTGCCCAGGATTCGCTGCGCCGTGTGTCCCGACTTTGACCTTTGCTTGGATTGCTTCGCCACCACGGATCACACGGCAGCCATTGCGCGCCTCAAGGCGGCTGCGAGTGCGCACGATCTCTTGAAAGAAGACGGAAAAATTGCTGCGGGAATGTCATTCACTGGGGCCCATTCGGGCATTTCGTCGGCCGCCGTCAATCACGACGATACGCACGGCTACCGTGTCTGCGACAGCACGCGGTATCCGCTATTTCCATCCAGTCGCCACTTGCAAGCGTCTACTATCGCTAGTAAGCAAGTAGCCAGTATTATTGCTGCTACTACCAACAACAACAACAACAACAACAACTGTACCACAAGCAGTGTTGCGGGGGATGCCGCTGTTTCGGAGCAAGCTGCTTTGGTGGCTGGCGCCAACGCCAACGATACGACAGCAGCGACGACAGCGACGACGACTGCTAGTGATAGTACTGATGCTGCTGTTGTTGCGACGGCAACGGCAGACGATAACGAAAGAAAGAGCAGCGACGAAACGACGCCACAAGATAGCCAGGCTACGACAGAAAAAACACCAGATGCAATGGAGTCGACTGCTGCAGCATTGACCAAGGAACTAGACAATTCGGTGGACGAAACCAAGGTCCCGGCGCAGACTCCTGCCGCAAAGGAATCAGCTGTATTGTCTGCAGTCAACAGCGATACCAACATGGACGACGATCTTACTGCTGTATCAGATGTCTTGGTGGTGCAAGACGATCCCAAGTCGGTTTGGACCGTGGAAGAAGATTTGCGATTGTTGCAAGGCATTCGCACACACGGTCTCGGCAATTGGTCCGAAATCTCCGAAGCCATTGGTGGACAAGGATCCACGGGCAAGACTCCAAGAAGGTGCCTGGAACGATACTTTGACGACTTTTTGGGGAGGTACGGCTGTATTCTCCCACCCTACATGTTGTCGGAAGACGACGATGAAACTGCTGCCGATGGCGACAACAACAATAACAACAAGGAGGCTGGCGGTAGTAGTAGTGAGCCGGGTGCTAGTCTACCAGAGGGAGAGACACCACGGAGCTCCAAGCGGCGAGCCGTCATGCTGCGCAGTCCCAGCTCAATGTCCAACATTTCCATGACGAGTCGTAAGAAATTCAAAGTCGTACCCATTGAGGCCGTGGACGGTAGCGATCAAGTTTGGCCCAAGCCGTATCTTCCTCCGACCAAGGATGTGCAGATTGGGCAAGAAGTGGGTCGTGATCAGGCGTACCGAGCCGAGTTATTGTATGTCAAGACGAGTGCCGCACTGGAATCTAAAGAAGAGGTGGAACAACTGCGACAAGAATGGACCGACACCAGGCTGCATCAACCTGGGGGTCCAACGGTACTTCCACCGCGGCCCAACGATACCATGACATTACCCGGCTCGGATTTGGAAGGGTTTATGCCGCGACGCGGTGACTTTGATATCGAATGGGAGAACGATGCCGAGCATGCCGTGGCAGACATGGAGTTCTTGCCAGGCGAAAGTGCAGCGGACAAACAGCTCAAGCTGCAAGTCCTTGCCATTTACAGCTCAAAACTAGACGAGCGAGAGAAACGCAAGCAGTTTGTTCTCAGTCGTGGTCTATTCAACTACCGCAAGAATCACGCCGAAGACCAAAAGCTGCCGCGTGATGAAAGGGATCTCGTGAACCGCATGCGTCTCTTTGAACGCTTCCACACTCCAGAGGAACACAAGATGTTTCTCCACGATATACTCAAAGCAAAAAAATTACGCAAGGAGATTGCAAAGCTTCAAATGTACCGACGGCTCGGTATCCGATCACTTGCCGAAGCCGAGATGTACGAGCTCGACAAGAAGCGGCGTATGTTTCACAAGACGGCATATCACCAGAAGGAGACTGAAGGAAGCAGGGCGGAATCCACCAGTGGAATGTCCACCGCTGGCGACGTATCTACCAAAAGCACAGGCTCAATGGTTGGCGAGTTTGTTTCGTCGAGCCTGTGGAAGCAGTACCGAACAAGCGATCGAAAGGTGCGAAAGAGCTTGAACCGCGGTGGAAGCGCGGATATCAATAGCGGCACCAAAGTTGATGAATCCTCCGAGAATCAAGGATCCAGCACGAAAGAAGGTGTAGCGGCGACCGTACAGGACGCTGCTGGTGTAAGCAACCCGACGAAGGTAGACGACACCGTGGGTCCATCGGACAGCGACGGTGCCAAGGTAGAGACGCCCATTGATGTTGCTGACGACGCCATGGACACTGACAGCCCGACCAAACATGTCAACGGCCCATCTGACGAAATAGCGAAAGATGCCGAAGAGACCACAGAGGAAAATGCGCTGGCACACTTGCCTGGATACAGTTTGTTAACACCGAAAGAAGCAGCCTTATGCCGAAAGGTAGACTTGACGCCCGCGCAGTACCAGGAGGTAAAAAAGGCAATGATTCACCAGTGCTTGACGCAAGGGCTTCTCGACGCCGAGGGTCCAGGTTCTAATCGGCGAACTTTCGTCAAAATCGATATTGAGCGGCGAGCCGACGTGGTAGACTTTATGGTCAAAGCTGGCTGGATTTCGACCAAACTGGGACACGGCACATTGACTAGTGGTCTACGAGTAGTTTCGACAGAGGCCGACGCATAGTGCTACCACAGTAGGGTCAATCAGCGATTCCTACCTCCTAACAGTACCAATAGTATGAAAGAGTTCTACAGTAAGTGACCAGCTAGCTAGTTGGAGGCAATGCGAGTTGAACAGCATCATTTTAGTAGAAAACTTGCTAAACTCTCTAGAGTTGTGCGCTGCCGTCGATCAAGGCACCCGGAATATAGGTACACGTTGCGTGAGCTTATCAGACTTCAAAAATAGACCCCCGCACGCACACACACATTGTACCGCTTCCGCGAGTAGTGACTTGAACTAACCAGACTCCTCAATGTTGGTCTGTCAGACTGAGCTTCCGCCGACCACTATAAAATAAACATCCACACGCACGCAACAGTACAGCAGTATATCTATCGAGTCGTATGTACTGTATGATGTGCGATCGTCAGTGCGAGATTTGTGTCTCTTGCTGGCGCATAGTATGTACTGTAGCATGCATGCACCGTTGAGACAGCGTTCACGACGCTTCCCGTTTGGTGTCTCAACGATAGCGCGGTATGTGCGATATTCTTACGTGCTTTTTGTCAGAGGCTGTTTTCAGCATTCGTGATACGATCAATCAGGACTACGTTAGTCTGGCGAAGAACTCGTCAACCTAAAAAGTCAACCGGGATTCCACCCACACAATTGAAAGAGTAAATCCGGGTTTCCCCGGTTTGCGCCGACAAAGTTCTGACGTCTGGTTTACGTCGCGCACGCAACCGAAGATCCCACTCTCTTCTCATATTTTCCCTATCATAAGATCGATACTCAACGCAAGGCACGAACGATTGTTCTCGAAGGTAAGAGAGAGGCGCACCCTATCTATACTAACAGAGCTAAGTGCCGGACCTTACACCATTTCTCGTCTCACTCGTCTACCGCAAGGCATGATGCAACTCATCCAAGTTGTCAGCTCGCTCATCGCAATCGCTGGGCCCATTGTTGTCGCCGATGGCATCATTTTCCAGAGCGCCCATGCTAAGATCCATGACAATCGCAACGATCCACTGGCCATGAAACCACTCGTCGTCAAGAAGCTGGCTTCTGCCTGGCGCTTGAAAATTATGGTATCCTCCATGAGCAAGGCTCCCAATCGTTCTACCAATACTACAGCCGAGACCGCCGCGATCCCCAAGAAAGCGCTTGTCCGTGCCTTGGGAGCCGACGACACGTCTGGTTCGAAACTTCTCATTCCGACGAGGTCGTCGTTGTCGTCTCTGGTTCTCCAGGATAACGAAACTCCTGCCGGGATGACGAATCGCAAGCTCCAAGGTTGTGATTTGGATTCGCTTGAAGATGATTTCGTCTCTTGTGCTTCGAACAGCTGCAGTTCTTGTATCTTTAATGGATTAACTGCATTTATTGATGAGGAGTTTAATGGGGTTACTTTTTTTTGCGATTCTTTTGAGGATGCAATCTGCCCTGCAATTGCAACCGACTGTGACTGCGGTGGTTGCCGTGACGAGGCCGAAGAAGTTGTCCGCTGCTTAGTTGACGAAATAAGCAGTGATGTTTGCAGACCCCTGAACTGTCTGAACCCCCCACCAGGTTGTGATGCGGATTCATCTAGTGCAGATTTCTTGTCTTGTGCTTCAAACGGCTGTCGTTCCTGTCTCGGTGATGCGCTTGCAGCGACCGATGATACTGATCCATCATGCATCTTGTTTGCTACTGAAATCTGCCCTGCAATTACAACCGACTGTGACTGCGATGGTTGCCGTGACGAGGCCGAAGCGCTTTTTGGCAGCTGCATTTGCGAAGGCCTGATCTGTCCGTTACCAACCACACCGCCCACGAGGGGTCCGACCAACCCTCCGTCCAGGCAGCCAATCAAAGCCAACGAGAGGTCCGACCATGTCTCCTACGGAGAAACCTAATGAAGCTTCAAGCAGTACACCGACTTTTTTCCCAAGTGCCAGCCCAAGTGACTTCCCAAGTGCAAATCCCTCGGGTCGACCAAGCAATGTGCCGACGGTGAGCCCCAGTGAGAACCCCAGCACTATACCAAGTCAATCGCCCAGTTTTATTCCATCGATCACGCCTACCGTGGCGGCTCGATTCGACGAGTCTACTAAACCTTCACGTGTGCGGCCTTCAAGTGTGCCATCTAGGTCCCCATCTACTTTCCCTAGCTTGACTCCTTCTAACGGACCAAGTGTGCTCCCAACGACGAAACCAAGCTATTCGCCAAGTTCGCAACCGTCAGTTCTTCCAAGTAGCTCCCCATTCTCCGAGCCGACTGGCGCACCGAGCACTTCCCCGAGTTTGGCGCCGACCAGTACACCAAGCGATTTCCCGTCAATGAAGCCCTCTGCAGCCCCGAGTCACCACATCACTATTGCACCCAATAATGTCCCGTCTGTGGCTCCTAGTAGTGCACCAAGCAACACTCCATCTTCATCACCCAGCGCTCGCCCAACTTCGCCACCTTCGAGTCTTCCGAGCAGTACACTGTCGGCGACTCCAACAGACTCAGCGAGCTCGTCCCCTTCGAGCGTACCAACCACTTCGCCATCGACTACACCGACGACTACGCCGACGAGTACGCCGAGTATCAGCCCATCTGGTTACCATCAAGCTCCCCTAGTGCGGTGCCGACAACTCCACCGAGCAGTTCTCCGTCTTTCAGTCTATCGCCGACAAGTTTACCGAGTAGCAGCCCCACCCTCAGTAGCGCACCCTCATCTACCCCAAGTGCGTTGCCAACGGCGGCGCCAGTAGTGAGCATTGTGGGGGTAACGGATGCATCTCCTTTTCCAGAATCAAGTGGATTCGAACCGAGCCGTGTCCGCATGACAAGATTTTTAGTTTTGGTAGCTCTACTTATTCTGTTCTAAAATGCTTTACAGTTTACACAACGCTTATATTGATATTAGAAGGACGAGTAATGTTAGGTGAACACTGAATAAGTTGTTCAGGGACTTTCTTTATGTTTCTAATATCTCGGTTGCTTTGCTGGGATGTCGCAAGCCCATATTGTCAAATAATTGTTTACTTTCTTTTCAGCAATTGTAGACTTCTCCAAAAGGATATGATGGCTGGTGCTGTTAGTCGTTATGTGGGCGGTGTCAAAGACCACACCCAATACTTGTGCGTATCGTCAAGTTGTCCATGAGGGCTACTGTTACATGCCACTCCTGGTTGGGAGGAAGCTTTCTGCGTTCTCTCGGGAGCAAACAATAGGCTCCAATCCATCTGCTGAATTAGTTAGCCGGAACAGATTTATATCATTTGTCATACAGTGCATACAATTGCGGGTTAAGGCGGAAGAATAGAAATACCGTTTAGCGGGACGAGAAAGCGGCAAGATCGACAGCGCTGCATGCGCACGACCTAGTAAACTGATTGGTCTGCACACCCACTGTAAATACATACACTAGTCTACCTGTGATGGTACCCTTTTATCTTCTATCCGATTCATACGCAAAAATAAAGGCTAATAAACGTACTGTATGTCGCATATCCGTGTGGTATTCACCATCTGACGGGTTCTGCGATACGTCACACCAGTTCCCGTTTTACCAGGTTCGGTTGACCAGTCAGGGATCGATTGCTTTCGCAAATGTGGAGACATTTTACGGTACAACGCTAACGACTTATAATTCATCTATCGCATCGAGTTATCAACAAGTAATAGGCTTTCTACACTATCAACAGCGTAGTGTCAGACAACGTTTAGCGACAGTTACAAGTGGTTAGGAGCCCAAGAATCACGCTCTAGCTGTGCAGCCTAAGGACGGGATCAGACGAGATTCCACAAAGAGAGGATCGACAAGATCTAAAAGAACAAGGAAGTATTGTCTGCAACACCTGCCACTCCCGAACCGCCGCGTCGCCCTCCGCCGGGTCCACTGCCAACGGTAACGCGCACTGGAGAGGAGCAGGAAGAGACACCTGTTCTAGTCCCAATCATGGGCGACGTCCTCAACGGAACATCCTGGGTTGGAGGACAGCCGAGTAGCCACAACAGGATGCAATTGTTCAATCTGGCTCCTACGACGCCTTATTGCTACCGCCCTGAAGGTACTCGCTTCACAAAGACGTATCACTACGCAATTAAGGGCCAGGAAACGAAGTTCAAGCCCAACGATGCTGAATATTCGCTCCAGCTCTTTGCTGAGGATGCGTCGGATCACATAGAGACCTACGGAATGGACTCGGTATTCTGGTATACCAATCTAGCTGACACCACACGTGCCAGAAACGTCATCAAGTACCACTCGAGGTTTACAACATCGTAAGTAGCCGCCAAGACAGCCAAGATGCGCATCGCGACGGACAACCTGTATTACAACAAGTACGACGAGGCAAACCTCCGAATGTCGCGCATGCGGCTACTGAACTCTCTTGATCCCGCACTCACGCACCTCCTCCGGCCGAGGCTTGTGCCCGAGATGTCAGGACCAGAAGTATGCTCCTCATAAGCATGGTGCAGTTGGACTCCGTCCGTTGCCTGCGCAAGCGAGAGAGAGCGCTCGAGAAGCTGACTTTGAAGTCATACCCTGGCGCAAATGTCAAGCTCATGAACAAGGACATCCTCGTCATCTGCAACAAGCTCGAGGTAGCTGGCATGCTACCCGACGACGTTATCTTGACTATCGTCGAGATCTTCGTGACGAGCGAAGTTGAAACCTTTCGCATTAACTTCATCGCGAGAAGTCGCGAGGTTGAAAACTACCTGCGAGAGATCGCTGGCAAGGATGAGAGTGTAATCGCGGCGATGCCGTCAAAGATCACTTACCGTTCGCTCACCAACGAAGCGAGCGATCTGTACCAGAGCCTCCTGGACTCGACCCAGTGGGGTCAACAAGGGCGCAGCTCCAGCCGCCTTCATGACGAAGGTTGACGTGGAGAAGATGGTTGCCAAGGCCAAGCTACTCCCTAAAGCAGACAAGGGTAAAGCTGGTCGAGGTGGCGAACGCGACTTGAGTAAAGTCGAGTGCTACAACTGTCACGAGAACGGACATTTCTCTCGTGACTGTCCCAAGCCAAAGAAGTCCAAGGGAGACTCTACTGACAAAGCAGCAAGCGCTCTCGCCCCTTGGAAGAAGGTTGCACTAGCCAGTGGCCAACCTGACCAGAAGATGGTCGAAGACAAAAAGAGGTTCTGGTGTAAAACCTGCCACGACGGCCGTTGGACCTTATCCCACGTGACCGAAGACCATGGCAAGAAGCAGGCTGACGGCAAGTCGGTCCAAACACCTTGGAAAGAAGCGAGCCCGGCGGTGCTTGAGAACGAATATCTCTCGCCCCGAGCTTCTTCTTTAAACCAAGGCGCCTGGTAAAGGCGTTTGGATGGACGGTAGTGATATGTTATGTCTCTCTCCGCTCCTTTCGTCCACGAAATATGTTACAGTCTCTCCGAGACTCGATCAATCGTCCGAGGGAAACGGACGTAAAACAAGACCCCGAGCCGTGGCATTCTATTGCCAAGTTTCCAGCGTCATGGACGATGTTGGTCTATTACATGGTGACAGCCTGGTTTGTCGCTATGTGGCTTGGAGGTATCTTCAAGACTTTCTTAAAGAAGGTTAAAGTTTGGAACAGGTTGCTCAGAACCGTCCCAAAGCTAGTGAAGAACCCGAAGCCGCCGATACCGCCTGACCCAAACTGCAGCCAATGCATCTATGGAGCCTGGTTACGGTGGCAAAGGATACGGAACGTGATCGTCATCCGACATCTGCTCTGTGTCGATCTCGGTACCACACCTCTTACCGAGCTCCCCAAGGTGCCCAATTTCTGTCAGAGTCAACAGAAGGAGGAAGAACCTTGCTCCTGTGTTCTCGAAGCGAACTAAGCTGAAGTAGCAAACGTAACCGAAGTCAATTCGGCTCGCGTACTCGCTATTCACCCTCAGGCTTTCCTTGCCGGAATGGCCGAGGCAGATGTGATGGCGACCCCGCAACCTTGGACGACTCTTGGCTCGACGCACAAGAGGTTGCCCATCGCCGCTTTCTCAAGAGCAAGCAGCGAGTTGTGCCTCCCGGAGGCCGCCCCGCTGGCATTGACCAAACGCATAAGCATTCTACTGCACCTTCGCTCAAGAAGGAGTAAGCGGACGAGCCAGCGCCGCCACTCCTGCAGTCAGTGAGCCGCCGCCAACACCACCTCCAGTGGTCGTTGATGTGCCGTCCCCCCCGACACCCTCTCCAATGATGGATTTACCGTCACCACCTCCGCGACGCTCTGGACGCGCCTCTCAGCCGCCAGCGCGTCTCATCGATTCTGGCTATGTCGCCACGAAGGAGAGTTTTGTGGCCAAATCCGACACGTATCGCGAAACCCTCGCACACATGGTCGAAGTGTGTTGGGTGATCAACGAGATCCCGACGCAGGAAGAGAAGGAGTGCGCCTACCGCTCTTTTCTTGACTACGATCTGGACACTGGGTTCTACTTGCCGTGTACTCAACCGACACGCGCATACGTGGCCTCCAAGTCCGATCCCGACACGCTCACTTGGCCACAAGCCTTGATGAGTGATGACAGTGAAGGTTTCTGGCAAGCGATGCAGAAAGAGGTCAGCTCTTTGCAACAGCTCGGAATCTGGAACATTGTACGCCGTAAACCTGGCTTCAATGTTCTTGCCAGCACCTGGGCTTTCAAGCGCAAATGATACCCAGACGGATACCTGAAGTCGTTGAAGGCACGCTTCTGTGTACTCCGTGACCAACAGATCGCTGGGATAGACTATTTTTAGTCCTATTCGCCAGTTGTTCAATGGTCGACAGTACATGTGGTCCTAGCGCTTGTCGCAATGTTCGAATTGGACACACGCCAAGTGGACTACAACAACGCGTTCGCTCAAGCTAGCATCAAGGAAGATGTCTACGTCACGATGCCGCGCGGTTTCGAGCCGTTGGACACCAAGAACGACTACGTTCTGAAGCTGAACAAGAGCCTCCATGCTTGGTTCAAAGCCCGAAGGCTTTTTACGACCACATGAGCGCTGGACTAAAGGAAATGGACGTTGTCACGAGCGAGAACGACCCTTGTCTCTTCACACACAAGGACATGATCGCGATCAGTTGGATCGATGATTTGGTTTTCGTGTCGCGCGACGGATCCAAGATCGACGAGATGGTTCTGTCTCTCAAGGCCCTCGGCTACGCTCTAGACAAGAAAGAAGGTTCCGGTTTGTCTGCCTTCCTCGGCATTCAGATCAACAGAACGGAAGGATCAATTGAACTGTCCCAACCCGGACTAATTGATAAAGTGATCCGCTACACTGGTATGCAAGATTGCAACACTGGTGAGAAGACCCCGGCATCAGTCACACCTCTCCATACGGATTCAGACGGTGCGCCGTGGGTGGACGCAAACGAGAATTGGGAGTACGCAGCAGCCCTTAGAATGCTCATGTACCTCGCCAACCACACTCGTCCGGATATCGCTTTCGCAGTGAACCAGTGTGCTCGGTTCAGTTTTGGACCGAAGCAAACTCACGCGAAGGCCATCAAGCGAATCTTGCGCAACTTACAAGCTACGCGTACGAGAGGCATGGTGTTCTCGCCCATAGGGGAGATCATTGTGGACGCTTATGCGGATGCAGACTTTGCCGGTCTGTGGGCCGTCGAGCATGAACAAGATCCACTTTGCTCAAAAGTCTCGAACTGGATACCTGTTGGAGCTAGCAGGCTGTCCTTTCTCATGGACGAGCAAGCTACGAACGGAGATTGCCCTGTTGACAATGGAGTCGGAGTACATTGCTTTGTCTCAAGCAATGCGCGAGCTGATTCCTCTTCGACGAGTAGTTGCCGAAATCGCGAGTGCCCTTGGTATGGAAGCGTCTTCGGAATGTCGCACGCATTCCAAGCTCTTTGAAGACAACAACGGCGCACTCACAATGGCACAGGTCCCAAGGATTACGGTTCGGAACGCAGTGAAGTGTCATTTCTTCCACGACCATGTATCGCGTGGCAATATACAAGTCCTCAAGATTGACACGACGAAACAAAAAGCCGACATGCTCACTAAAGGTTTGGTTGTCGAATTGTTTGTTCGGTTACGTCTCCTCATCATGGGATGGTAAACCAGAGTCGAGAAATACTTTCGTTACATCAAGCGTATACTATCGTTACATCAAGTTACATCAAGTGATCTTACATCACAAAAGAAGTTGGCGTCCAAGTCCGCTCGAACTAGAGACCTCCTCGAATGAGAAAGAGTGTCGCATATCCGTGTGGTATTCACCATCTGACGGGTTCTGCGATACGTCACACCAGGTCCCGTTTTACCAGGTTCGGTTCACCAGTCAGGGATCGATTGCTTTCGCAAATGTGGAGACATCCATCGGAGCTCTAAGTTTACGGTACGACGCTAACGACTTATAATTCGTCTATCGCATCGAGTTATCAACAAGTAATAGGCTTTCTACACTATAGACAACGTAGTGTCAGACAACGTTTAGCGACAGTTACAAGTCTCTAGACGTAAAGTACCGGTACACATACAGGACGAAAAGAGTAACTAGAAAAGAGGCTGCTTACTCCTGCTTACTCGTACATAACTTCCGTACAGTAGATGAATTCGACTACCGGTCTCGATCCTCCGCTCGATCGCTCGCGCGCCGAAAGTAAACTCCCTCCACCTCGCTCCATCCTCTCCACACCAAATCGAGATGGTGAAGGTTGAAGGTCCATGCCGCCGTCTCTCCTAGTAGATTCCTCATCGCAAACTAATAATCGCGGACACAGCCCAAGCTACATCCTTGAGCTACCCTCCGACGCCAAGCTTTCGCCATAACTTCAGTATGATATCTTCTTTCTTCAAGCCCAAAACGAGACCATCTCGTAGTGCAAAGGGTCCGACTTTAGATACCTCGACGAAGCGAGCAAGAGAAGAGGAAGAAGCGAAGCAGGACGCAGCGGGCGAAAACACCACACAGAAGAGTAAACACCCCAAAATGACACTTGCAGTCGGCTTGGACGTTGAAGAGCTCCTCTCTTACGTTGAAGAACCCGCCGACACGGCCGTATCATCCTGGAAAACGGCACTCGATCGTCATTTTCACTCGGCTGCTTTTGCTAGTCTCGCCCGGTATGTCGCCCGCGAACACAGCACCAAGACTGTCTATCCTCCACTAAAGGACACATTTAGTGCAATCAATATGACCCCACTGGATCAAGTCCGCGTCGTTATTGTCGGTCAGGATCCTTACCATGGGCCCAACCAAGCCCATGGACTTTGCTTTTCGGTACTGCCCGGCCAAGCCGTTCCACCGTCGCTCAAGAACATTTACAAGGAACTGATTGAAGATCCAGACGTAAGCTTTTGTGAGGCACCGCCAAAACATGGTCATTTGGTGCAATGGGCCAAGCAAGGTGTCCTCATGCTCAATACTGTCATGACGGTGCGTCGAGGTGAACCCAACTCGCACAAGAAACGAGGATGGGAGACGGTCACGGACGAAATTCTTCGGGCTGTGGACCGCAAAAGCCGCGAGACTGGCAAAGGCGTAGTCTTTTTACTCTGGGGCAAGCCAGCACATACCAAGGCGCAGGCGTTTAGCAATCAGTCGCGACACACAGTCATAACAACATCACACCCCAGTCCCCTTGGCGCGCGCAAGACGAATCAACCCTTTCTGGGCAGTCGGTGCTTTAGTCGCTGTAACAGTGCCTTAAAGCAAATGGGATACCCAGAGGTTGACTGGAACGTGGATGGAGATCTCTAAGGTATTGACTGAGAGGCAAGAGAGGTTAATTCGACTCATGCAAGCAT